>SDBT01020074.1_pt1 | contig 10459 bp, 5 predicted proteins | sample 2277101 | NCBI WGS metagenome assembly SDBT01 (sample SAMN10404973, study PRJNA504765) | marine sediment metagenome | isolation source: marine sediment core GS10_PC15, 103 cmbsf | place: Arctic Ocean: Southern Knipovich Ridge | collected 2010
TCTCTGTGCTCTCTGTGAGCTCTGCCTGCCCCGTAAGGAAGAATGACTGTATCGGGGTGGTGAATTGTATTCTTGACATCTATCAAGATGATTTCGAAAAAGGAATATGAAATTGAAGAAGGAATTGGATGATTAATAGCAGGTATGATATAATCGTTGTTGGTGCTGGTCATGCTGGCATCGAAGCTGCTCTTGCTTCTGCCAGAATGGGAGCAATAACCCTCATATTTGTTATTAAAATCGAAACTATTGGCAGGATGTCGTGCAATCCATCAATGGGCGGACCCGCAAAAGGTCATCTGGCTCGGGAGATAGATGCTTTGGGTGGAGAGCTGGCTCGCAGTGCAGATCTTACCGGTATTCAGTTCAGGATGTTAAATCGGAAAAAAGGTCCGGCTGTCTGGGCTCCTCGTTCTCAAAATGATAGAACCGAGTATTCTTTGGTGATGCGACAGGCTTTGGAATCGCAAACTAATCTCACAATTAAAGAATCCATGATTGACGAGATTTTACTCTCAAGAGAAGGAAAAAAAGTGATTGGTGTAAAATCTCATCTGGGAGAAGAATATTTTGCTCGGAAAGTGATTCTGGCAAATGGTACATTCCTGAAAGGAAAAATTCATGTGGGAAATGTCAGTTACAGTTCGGGTCGAGCAGGTGAATTAGCTTCTATAAAACTTTCTGATTCATTGATTAAAGCAGGTTTGAAACTTGCCAGATTCAAAACCGGAACTCCACCTCGTGTTGATATCAGGACAATTGATCTGAAAAATTTGGATGAACAACCCGGCGATGAAAATCCGCAAGGCTTCTCGTTTTATCGAGATATTAAATTGCGAAATGATAGGAGCTGTTATCTTACTTTCACAAATTCAAAAACGCATCAAATCATAAAAGACAATCTTAATAAATCTTCTCTTTATGGAGGATTTATCAGCGGAGTTGGTCCAAGATATTGTCCGTCTATAGAAGACAAAGTGGTGAAATTCAGCACAAAAGAGCGTCATCAGGTTTTTATTGAACCAGAGGGAATAAACACTTTTGAAGCTTATGTGAATGGCGTTTCAAACAGCCTTCCACCGGATGTTCAAAGAAAAATGGTTCATTCCATCGAGGGTTTGGAAAATGCAAAAATTATGAGATACGGTTACGCAATCGAATATGATTACATAATACCAGACGAAATAAAACCAACCATGGAAAGCAAACAGATTCAAGGGCTTTATCTTGCTGGTCAGATTAATGGAACTTCCGGATATGAAGAAGCCGGAGCTCAAGGCATTGCCGCAGGCATTAATGCAGTTTTAGCTTTGGATAAGAAGGAACCTGTGATTTTTGATCGTTCTCAATCTTATCTTGGTGTTTTATTGGATGACCTGGTTACAAAGGGAACAACCGAACCATATCGTTTATTCACTTCCCGTGCTGAATATCGTTTGTATCTCAGGCAGGATAATGCAGATGAGAGATTGATGCCGCTGGGATATAAACTTGGATTGGTCGATGATGTTCGCTGGCAGAAATTTCAAAAAGTAAAAAGTATTATTGAAAGAGAGATGAATTTTTTGAAAACGCACAACTCTATTTCTAATGAAAAGATTCCGGAACCGACTCGATTAATAAATGTTTTAAAACGTTCAGATGTTACTTTTGAGGATTTGCAGAAATTCGGATATAAAATCCCTGAAGATGTGACTGAAGACATCAAAAATCGAATTAGTCTGCAGGTAAAATATGAAGGATATCTTAAAAGGCAATTAGCAGAAATCGAGAAATTCGAGAAAGTGGAACACTTCAGAATTTCCGAAGAAATTAACTATATGGAAATCGAATCCATTGCTTATGAAGCGAGAGAAAAATTGAGTAAAATCAAACCGATTTCTCTGGGTCAGGCTGCCAGGATCTCAGGAGTTAATCGAACGGATATTAATGCATTAATGGTTTATCTTAAAAAAAATGAATTAAAGAAAACGTCCGCCTATGCAAAGAAAAGAAATTAGAATATTGCTACGGCGTGACAAGAGGGGAAAATAATGAGAAAATTATTAATTAGTTTTGTTTTGTTTTGTTTGATATTAGCATTTTTTGGATGTTCTTCCAACAAGGTTTCTAAAGAAGATAAAAAAGAAACATCAAAAACCACAATCTATAAACCTAAAAAAGTGAAGGTTCCAAAGTGGGTTTTTGAAAAATTAGAAACAGGTGATTTTGTGATCGGAATCTCTCCCAAATCATTTGATTATGATAAGATGGTAGATGCATCCAAAGGAATGGCAGCAGTTATCAAAGGCAGAAATATCGGTTCCTATTCAATTTCCAAATATGCTTCTCAGAGTGTTGGTGAAGATGATTCTTATGCAAAATTCAAGCTGAATGTAAGCTCTTCAATCGAAGAAGTAAAACGAATTTATAATTCTTTAAATCTTATTGATGAAACATATTTGTATGGTTTTTTTATCGGACTTTATTCGATGAAAGATTGTAAGATTGAGAAAGATTTTGTGAATATTTCCGAGTTGACAGAACCTGAATGGATTTCTGAGGAAAAATTGATTGTAACCGACGAAGTGATTCTCAGTAAAGCTTTTGCATCTTCAATACATCTTGATATAGCCTGGGAAAAAGCTGCGGAAAATGCCAGGATCGAAATGGGAAAATACTTAGAAAAAAATGTGCAGGGAATGGTAAAAAGCATTAATGAAAAAATCGCCAAAACTATTGCTGTTGAAAGCAATATAAAAACTTGTAAAATGGATATTACAAAAAGCCATATTGTAGCAAATATTAAGGATGGGCTTTTCAGCTATAAAGTTTTTATTGAGATGAAGATGGGGAGATAATGAAATTCCAAAATACAAAAAACAAAATACAAACAAGTTTCCAAATCTCAATATTCAAATTACAAATAAATCTCAAATCTCAATCTCCAAATCTCCAAATTACAAATAGCAAAATATTTACCCCGTTAGATTTTTACTGTTGTAATAATTGTAATAGTTGAAAGGCTTGCCTTCGTGTAGCTTTGGCTAAGTAAATAAACTATATTTTTTGATAATTATCTAACGGGGCAAGCAAATTCCAATAATCTAAATTCAAAATTTCAAACTTATAATGGAAATAATATATGAAAGGAAAAGAAATTAAAGTAGTTGCTGTCATTCCTGCCAGGTTTGCTTCCATCAGGTTTCCCGGAAAACCATTGGCAATGCTGGGAAATAAACCTCTGATCCAGCATGTTTATGATTCTGCTGTTCAAACAGATTTATTTGATAGAATAATTGTAGCTACTGATGACAAACGAATTTTTGGTAAAGTTGAACGATTTGGAGGAGAAGTAGTTCTCACCTCGAAACATCATAAAAGCGGAACTGACCGAATTGCTGAAGTTTGTAAAAATCTTGAAGTAGAAATCATCGTTAATATTCAGGGAGATGAACCGTTCATCTCAAAGGAACCTTTGCAAAAACTTATTTCAGTTTTTGATGAACCAACTGTTCAAGTTGCTTCCTTGATGCATAAATTAGTGGAAGAAATTGAGAATCCCAATATTGTAAAAGTAGTTTGTGATAATAATAATTTTGCCTTATATTTTTCTCGTTCGCCAATTCCTTTCTATCGCACCTCTCACTCCACACTCCGCAACCTGCAATCCGAATTCTTCAAACACATTGGAGTCTATGCTTTTCGAAGAGAAGCTTTATTTAGGTTTATCCAATTTTCAATGGGAAAACTGGAACAGGTTGAAAAACTTGAGCAACTGCGTTTTCTGGAAAATGGCATCAAAATAAAAATGATTGAAACTTCTTTTCAGGGAATTGGAATAGATACTCCTGAAGATTTGAAAAAGGCTGAATTGATTCTGAAAAATACAAAACTCCAATAAAATTGGCTTTAAAAACCAAACTTAACAACAAGTTGTCGTGAAAATAATTTAACTGCAAAGACGCAAAGAACGCAAAGGAAAAAGAAGGATTTATATTTTCTTCTCATTCCAAAATCGGAATTTGGGAACAAGCAAAAAAAGACTTGGCATAAGCCTGAATGGTCTTGTGCTAAGTCGATCACAACTCAACCACCCCCCCAGCAAACCATTTCCAACTTATCCCAAGATTCCTGCGGAACTTAGGACAAGTTTCAATCTTTAGAACTTAATTTCTGTTGTAATAAATATATTGAAAAGCGGTGATGGACTCACATATGGATAGTAAGCATCATAATGCGGATCAGTTTCTGTCCCACCATTGGACCTGCCGTACAGTTTGGAAATATACGCTCTTGTATAATTGTCCTTGCGATTGAATAGGTTATTTAGATTAATGCGAATTAAAGCTTCTTTCTTCCCAATATAAAATTTGTAGGATAATGAACCATTAAACTCTAAGAAATAAGGCAGTTTAGAACTGGATACAATGTATTCTTTATCATAATTACCAGTACTATCATTGTATACAAATTCATGTTCACCATCAGAATGAAAAATACCGTCTTCATCATAGAAATAGATTTCTTTAATGTATTTATTGGTATAAGTTCCATAATATTCATCCCACCATTTTGCAGCCAGACCGATTCTCAGATTTCCATCTAAAGGTAAACCGTAAAATGTATATCCAAGATTTCCATTTGCCATTTTTTCGGGAGAATAGGGAACAACTTTACCAATCACATCTTCAGCATCTTCATAGAAAATACTCTGTAAATTCATTTTTTGCCAGCGATTTTCAGAAAATGTGGCTGAACCGTTAAAATCAAAATTGAAATATTTAGCTTTAAAACCGAGTTCCAATCCCTGATGCCTGGCAATTCCCGCATTTACTGTTTTACTTTCACCATGTGAATCTTGAATTGATTCTATTTTGTCTGTATAATCTGTTAAGTAGTAATTTGCTTTTGCGTTTAAATTTGAGTTTTGAAAGCCAATTCCGAATTCTATTGTTTCTGTCTGTTCCGGTACTAATTTCATTTCTTCTCCATCATCAAGGATTTGGTTAACTCCGGGTCCATCTGTTCTATCGTACCAATTCATGACTCTGGGTTCTTTGTATGCAATGGAGTAATTTGCAATGAGATTTATTTTATCTGTTAGATTGTAATTTAGTCCGCATTTGGGAGAGAAGAATTCGAATGTTCGTTTGTAATCATCTTTCTCGAATTTTTTGACTTCGATCCAGGTTGAATCCTCAGGATTGAATACTATCTCTGTCAAATCTTTGGTTTGATAGAACAAAATATCTGTTAATTCCCCTTTCAGGAAATCGAAAGCATAAATGGGATTTTCTTCAACTTTAGAATTATAACTGGCAAATTGTCCGTCGAGCATGATATTCAGGTTTTTTATTGGTTTGATTTGCGTCCTTAAAAAAACGGAAAGATTTGTTACTGTAGATGAATAATCGTATCCGCGTTGTGTTTCGGAATAGACACCCATTGTGGAAAAATTACCTAAACTATCCGGATCATTAAGATCAAGATGTCGAAATTTATTTGATTCTGCATAATGGTCTGCATTCCAATTACGGATTTCACCACCAAAAAGAATATTTAACATTTTACTGAATTCATGCTGGTAATAAGTATTTAATCCGAATTGTTTGTGGTTATTATTACTGATATTTTTCCAGCTATGAGCACCATCTCCCGTAACCATATTCGTACCGCTAAGCCCAGTAATTCGTACACTATCTCCCGGGGCATAAGTAAAATAACTTGTGTCTGGATTATAACCTTCTAATATCTCACCGGTCAGGTTATAAATAAACTTGGCATGTTTACCAAAACGTTTAGCTTCGGAAGATGCAGGTAAAATATCTTTATAATAAATTTCTCCTGTTTCAATATCGAATAATCCATTATTTAGATAACCACCACCTCCGTTTCTACTCGTTACAAAAACATTTGTAACCAGAGATTGATGATTGGAAAGGAGCCATTTATCTCGAATGGAAAACTGCGGTTTCACATAATGATTTTCCTGCCACGGATGTTTGGTAGGATTGAATTCTCTACCCAGAAATTTCGCAAGTTCAATATCTGAATTACTTCTTGCCTGAAGATGCTCTTGAGGAGCAATAATGAAGCTTGTGTTCACTTTGTGAGCAGCAAATTTATTTTCTGTTTCAAAGCCAAAAGAGTAACCATCATAAACTGTACCAACCACATAAGAATCTCCGTATTTCCGCTCTGCAGCCATGCTGAAATTGAATTTACCATCAAACAGATCACCGGATTCATAACGAAGTAGAACATTAAAATTCACCGGATCATAATCCTGCATTCCACCTTTTCCATCTGCCACTTTTCCATCAGTAGTGTAATATCCGCCAGAAGTTCGCAGAGTGAAATTCCTGTTTTCAGCGGAACCGATCGTCTCAATATTGACAGAACCTCCCAAAGCACCGGAACCATACAAAGATGAACCTGCTCCTCTCTGAACTTGGATGGATTTTATGTTTGATGAAAGTCCGGTCCAATTTGACCAGTAAACCACCTGGCTTTCTGGGTCATTAACAGGAATTCCATTTATCAGAATCTGGATCTTCTCAGCGTCAAAACCTCGTATGAAGATACCGGATTCGCCCAGACCGGAACTACAAGAAAATAATCCAGGAACTCCATCCAATAATAATGGAATATCTTCTGTAGTGTATTTTTCAGAAATAATTTTCTCATCTAAGTTTGTGAAAGCGATTGGAGTTTCCCTGGTCACAGCCCGGTTCGCTGTTATGCTGATTCCTTCCATTTGAATTGCTTGGATTTCCAGATAGAAATTGATTTTTGTAGTAATATCGGATTCCACATTAATTTCTTTTGTCTGCTTCTTAAAACCAATAAAAGTTACCTGTAGTTTATGGATTCCGACCGGAACATTTTTCAGAATGAAACTGCCATTATCTTTTGTATAAGTTCCAAATTCAGAACTGATATAAACAGAAGCTCCTTCAAGAGGTTCATTCGTTTCTCCGATGGTAACTTTACCTGCGATATTACCGGTTTCTACTGCCAATAATGATGCTGCTAAAACAGTAAAAATGATCATAAAAAAAATGTAATTTCTGCTCATACTTATCCTCCGTTATTTCTTATTTTTTAAGGGTTCTGCAAAATATAAAAATAGTTGTCTTTCTGAGTTTTCTTCTTTGTTCAGACACACGAAGAATCTCATTATAAGTGGAGATCCTTCGATGGAAAAGCAATCCGGCAGTTGCCGGATCAGGATGACAAAAGAAATTATTTTGCAGAAATCATTCTCATTTTCTCCAAAATTAAAAAAAACTTATTAAGAGAAGAGTTTTTTTATTTATGATAATGTCAAGATTAAAAAAAAAGATTGGGTTGTAACCTGTAGCAAACTTGTTAAGTTTTAAAAACTTAACAAGTTTAGAATTCTGAAAATGTTAACTTTGAAAAAGTTCAAATGGAGGAATTCTTTATTGTAAACTTATTCATAGTTTCTTTCATTGCGAAGCTTCGGAAAGTCGAAACATCCTTCCGAAGCCTTTCTTTCAGATTTTTCGGATATGAGGATTCGGAAGGTTTCGGATGTAAGATTTTCAACCATTCCAAAGGTCTATGACCTTACGGATAGTTGATCCGGCAGATGCTGGAGAGACTTCCGTAATGGTCTTGTTGTTGCCAACCATTGCGAAGGTCGAAGACCATTCGCAAGGTTTATTTCAGCAAGACTTGTCCGCCAATTCTTTTTAGGAGGATTTATACGCCACGGCGCACAAGTCCGCCATTATTTCATCAAGATCATCTTACGAATATAATCTTCTTTGTTTGTTTGCAGCTCATACAAATAAATTCCGCTGGCTACTTCATTTCCATCTGCATCTTTGCTGTTCCAATTAATCCGTATTACTCTATCTTTTTCTATAGGGTCATTATCTAATAAAGTAACAACCTTCTGACCTTTCAGGTTATAAATTGTCAGAGTTACAGGTGAATCTTCTTTCATGGCAAAACCTATTTCTGTATCCGGATTAAATGGATTGGGAAAGTTCTGATACAAACCGTAAACTCTCGGTATTTCCGGTGAATTGGGATTATTTCCTTGTTCCGGAATGGTTAAAGATATTGGTCCAAAAGTATTCGAGATTCCCGAAATTTCCACACTTTCCAACCAGTACCAGTAAGTAGAATCTGCCTGCACAGGGATTTCATCTTCAAAAGTATATTCAGTGGGCTGCGTACATGTACCTGCACCTGGAATAAGTTCCGGATTGATTTGTAATGATTGTTCCAAACTGTCATTTTCGGAACGAAAGATATTCCAACCTGCGTTGTTAGTTTCGGATTGGGTTGACCAACATAAAATTGGAATACTTTCAATGTATTAGGCAGTGAAGGAAGAAAGTGTTACGGGAAGAGTATTTTCTCCTCCATCGCCGACACTGTATTCACTGAAATCTGTAAAACCTGTTCCTGAAAATGTTCTATTGCCTGTATTATGCGTAAATTGAGTAGTTACATCTGTCCAGACGCTTGTCGCATCGGTTCTTTTAAGAAGCTTTATTGCAGAAGGATTTGAAATCCCGGGAATATTGCTGTAATCAAAAACGAGATCAGCAGTAACACTCCCATACTCTTGTATGCCCCAAAATATATTGGAACGTTGCGTTACACCGCTTGGGAAAGTTTCACCGGAGGAAATATTATTTGTCCCTTCTCCGGTTCTGTATATCCCTAAATAATCGGTTTCATCTCCGCCGCTTGTGATTGAAACCTGCATCTGCTTACCTGCGTCACCGATATTTGTTTGAGTTTGTGTTTGTACAATATTTCCATCATCACCAACCGGAGCTGTTGAGGTTACCCAATCATCATTTGTCATATAAGCAGAAAGAGTTCCATCATTATCATTTGTTGTTCTATCTGAAAGAGCTGTGCCGGAAATATGATCCGCACGGTAATAAGCAACAAGTCCGCTTTCATCTCCGTTTAATGTTTTGAACATATTGTTTTGAATTTCTGATTCTGTGCGGGCTGTATTCCAAATACGGACTTCCTCAACCCTGCCATCGAAATAACGGGGAGCCGGCAAGTAATCAACCCCAATACACACAGGATCAGTGTTCACTTGAACATTAAGCGGTGTTCCTGTTAACGACTGCTCTATTCCGTTAAGATAGAGTTTCCTCTCTCCGTTGTTATTCACTGCCGCCACATGGTGCCATTCATCTGCAGACAGAATACCCGTTGCCGTGTTCATCTGGTCAAAGTCAAGCCCGGTGTATGGGGAATTGGAAGTTAAGCGGAGGAAGTATCCATTACCTGCATAATGATATTTGGTTATTAATCCACCCAGCCATGGAAATGAATGAGGATAAATCCACACCTCAAAACTATAGTTTGTAGTAAGGTCAAACTGGTCATCATCTGAAATGCTTACATAATCTCCATTTCCGTCAAAATCTAAAGCATTACCCGGCGGGATCATATTCGTTGTAAAAACTTTTTGTTCACCATAACCAGTTCCTTGTGAATTAGTTGCATAAGCCCTCACATAATATGTCTGACCGCTTGTTAAACCGGTGATGCTGCTTGTGAATGCACCTAAACCTGAATCATCTGTGGTTTTACTATCTGCGGTTGTTGGATCAATTGAAGTAGACCAGCAGACGCCACGCGCGGTAACTGTAAAACCATCTTCACTTGTTACTTCACCGCCGCACGATGCGCTATTAGTTGTTATGTTAGTAACAGAACTTGTGTTTACGTCCGGTAAGCCGTCAGTAGTAGTGAATTGAACATTATCACCATAATTTGTGTTCTCTGAATTTGTTGCATAAGCCCGCACATAATACGTCTGCCCGCTTGTTAAACCGGTGATGCTGCTTGTGAATGTACCCAAGCCTGAACCATCCGTGGTTTTATTATCCGCAGTTGTTGGATTACTTGAAGTAGACCAGCAAACACCGCGGGCTGTTACAGAAGAACCTCCTTCGTGGGTTACCTCACCACCGCAATTTGCGCTGTTATAAGTTATGTTTGTTACACTTTCCGTAGTGATACCGAATATCCCAAACGTACCCTCGGCTGCAAATGCTGAACCGGCAAAGCAATTATCCAATGTCTGCACACTCCAGTAATATACGCCAGCAGATAAGTCCTTGATCTCCCAACTATTATTATGGTTTGTATTACCCAACGCCGGTAACCTTCTAAAACCATTGGTAGTGTTAGCCATTGGTCCAAAAATATCACTCCCTCCCGTGGTAGTTCCTATACGTAAATTATAAGTTAACCCGGCTGAGGGTGTTTCATTGTCACTCGCTGCGTCCCAGTTTAAAGTAACATTATCAGAAACCGTACTTGAAAGGTTTGTGGGACTATTTGGTTGTGTATTACTTGCTTGTGAATTAATAATAATATTATTTTTATATATTTTTGAAACTGGATTTTCTACTGGATAGGAACCCTCTTTTCCGTTTAAAAGAAAATCCGGATCAGCGTTATT
>SDBT01020075.1_pt1 | contig 10459 bp, 9 predicted proteins | sample 2277101 | NCBI WGS metagenome assembly SDBT01 (sample SAMN10404973, study PRJNA504765) | marine sediment metagenome | isolation source: marine sediment core GS10_PC15, 103 cmbsf | place: Arctic Ocean: Southern Knipovich Ridge | collected 2010
CATCAGATATTGTTTTTCCTGCTATCTTTTTAACATCGTTTTTACCCTGCTCCAGGACGTCGTATATATAATTTCTGTCTTTTTGGATCTTTTCTCTTTTTTCCTGGAAACCTTCAAGGGATTTAAAGATCATCCCCGCTAGCTCATCTTTACATTCCGTGCACCCTATTTCTGCATTCTTGCACCTTTCCTCGATCCCCCCTATATTTTCTTTCATGTAAATATTATAAAAACTAAAAATATTACATATTTCAGGATGTCCGGGATCTTTAAGCCGTATCCTTTCCGGGTCAGTTATCATCATCCTTACCTTTTTTTGTATGGTCTCAAGATCATCTGACAAAAAAATTGCATTTTTATAACTTTTCGACATTTTCCTGCCATCAGTTCCCATGACCCTTGTGGCCCCGGATAACATTTCTTTGGGCTCGCCAAAATAATCTCCGTAAAGATAGTTAAACCTCCTGCCGATCTCCCTTGTTATTTCAAGGTGAGGCAGTTGGTCCTCTCCCACCGGCACTATATCAGCATTCACTATAAGGATATCTGCAGCCATTATCACCGGATATGAAAGAAATCCAAGTGTAGACAGGTCCTTGGCATTGAGCTCTTTCATCTGCTCCTTATAGGTAGGACATCTTTCAAGCCAGGACAAAGGGGTTATCATTGAAAAATAAAGCGTCAGTTCAGGGATCTCCGGTATGTCAGATTGCCTGTAGAGATGTGTAAATTCCGGCTCTATTCCCAGTGAAATAAGATCGATCACACAGTCAATAAGGTTTGCTTTGATATTGCCGGGATCCTGGTATTCGGTGGATAATGCATGCCAGTCGACCAGGAAAAAAAAATTTTCATGATCCTTCTGGTTTTTTAGCATATTCTTGATATTTCCATGAAGATGCCCAAGATGTAATTTTCCAGTCGGCCTGAAACCGGTCAACATTTTCTTTTTCATTCCTTTTTTCTCCATTGTCCTAGATGAAATTAGATAATTAAATTATGCCAAAAAGATATGAGGGAATTAAATATTGGAAAAAGAACCATACTGAATGTTCTGCTAAATAAATATATAAAAATAAAGATAAAAATAAATCCAAATCTTCCGATACTGAGGAATCTATACATGGCGCTTTCTGGCAGGAAAGACGCCAGAATTTTTGATCCATCCAGAGGAGGTATGGGAATAAAATTAAATACTGCAAGAAAAATATTTATAAAAATAGCACCTGTTAGCATCTGAAAACCCAGGCCATTCAATGAAAGCCCACCATCATAAAACCTAAAAAAAAGATAGAAGAAGAGCCCATACATAAGCCAAAATACAAATGCAACAATAAGATTTGCAATGGGTCCTGCAATAGATGTATGCCTGAGCCCTCTCCGGTAGTCTTTAAAGTACCCTGGATTGATGGGAACAGGCTTGGCATAACCAAAGACCATTCCAGAACCAAAAAGTATAAGTATAAGTGGAAGCAAGATAGTGCCGAAAAGATCTATATGAGCCAGGGGGTTAAGCGTCAATCTTCCATAATTTTTAGCAGTGGAATCTCCGCTCCTGTAGGCTATATAGCCGTGTGCATATTCATGAAAAACGACTCCAATAATAAGCCCTGGTATAAAAACTATAAGATCTCTTAAAAAATCAACAATCTGAAGTATAAAACCACTCATAAAAAAATAACCTTTCTTTTTTTCTATACATTTCTTTTGACATTATACCTTAGCAGAATACCTTAATTTTGCAAATATGAATCTACTGTTTTCAAGCCTGTTGGAAAAAGTATTTATATCAAAATATTTTTATCTTTTTTCCCGGGGATGGAATTTAAAAAAAGCATCCTTTATATGCTCTTTATTTAAACTTGTATAGATCTCTGTAGTAGAAATACTGCTATGGCCCAGCAGTTCCTGGACCACTCTCAGGTCTGCCCCCCCTTTTAGCAGGTGAGTTGCAAAACTATGCCTGAAAATATGAGGATACAGATCTTTTTCAAGACCGGTCCTTTGTGCATATTTTTTTAAGATCTTCCAGAAACCCTGCCGGGTCAATCTTCTGCCGAACCTGTTTAAAAAAACAAAATCACTCTTATGCTCTTTCTCGATCCTGTGCCTGCTTACTTTCAAGTATTTTTTCAGGTAAAAGATCCCTTTTTCACCCATAGGAGTGATCCTTTCTTTATCACCCTTGCCAATAAACCTGAGCAGCTCCTGGTCAAAGTCTATATTATCAAGTTTTAAATTTGTGATCTCGCCTACCCTCAGGCCGCAAGAATAAAGCAGTTCAAACATGGCCCTGTCCCTTACTTCTAATTTTGTTGAAGTGGGAATACTTTCCAGGAACCTGTTTACCTCTCCCGTGTCCAGGACTTTTAAAATTCTTTTTTCTTTTTTAGGATTACTTACACCTGCCCAGGGATTCTTCCGGGTTATATCTTCCCGGATTAAAAAGCTGTAATAATTCCTGAGGGAGGACAGTATCCTTGATACAGAGGTCCCGGATTGGGTGGTATAAAGTCCTTCAAGAAAATTTAATACCTGTTTTTTAGATAATTCCAGATACTTTATATTGCCGCTTTCCAGGAATTTCCCGAATTTTCTCAGGTCCCGCCAGTAAGATTCAATTGTATTTGGAAGAAGCAATTTCTCAAATCTTAAATATTCAAGGAAATTGCCAAGATCGGCATCAAAATTAGATTTTACTTTTTTATTTTCCCTGTTCAACCTTATAATTACCGTTTAGATGGTCCCTGGCAAGCAAAATACCTATAATAGTCTTTGAATCCCTGATACTGCCGTTTTCGATTAAAGCCAGGGACTCTTTCAGGCCCAGCTCGATGACTTCCAGGAATTCGTCTTCATCCAGTTTATTATTTTTTCTGGTAAAGTCTTTAGCCAGGTACAAATATAGTATCTCATTGCAAAAACCGGGGGTGGTATAAAAAGTCGAAAGATGGATCATGGTAGGGCCGGATGCCCCGATTTCTTCTTCCAGCTCTCTTACGGCACAGTCTAGCGGAAGTTCATCCTTATCCAGTTTTCCTGCAGGTATTTCCATTGTTATCTTTCCAATGGGATAACGAAACTGTTTTACCAGTATTATCCTGCCTTTTTCGTCAACCGGTATGATGCCCACCGCACCCGGGTGAGTGACTTTTTCCCTGGTGGCACTTTTTTTATTTGGAAGTCTTACCTTATCCAGGAACAGTCCCACTATTTTTCCTTTAAATATAGTCTTTGAATTAATTTTTTCTTCAAATAATTCCATGTTCATAATATCTAAAGCTCCGTTTCAATATATTATTTGACTTTAAATTTACATATCTGCAGGACCAGTACCGCCAGCTTTTCCAGTTCCCTTACCCTGGCATACTCTTTACTGGTATGGACCTTTTCCATTCCTGAACTTAAATTTACGGCCCTCTTCCCCTTGGCATTAAAAACATTTATATCGCTTCCCCCGCCAGAAGAGGTGACCTTTGGAGTTATGCCCATATTTTTAATCACAGACTGTGCCACAATAAGTGGGGTCTCGCCATTTTTTATCTTAAATCCATCATATTCCCTTACTACTTTCAGTTTTAGTCTTGTATTGTATTTTTTTGATGCCTCTTTAAGCTTTTGTACCATAGAACCGGTTAATTTTTCCAGTTTGGATAATTTCAAGCTCCTGGCTTCCATCTCCAGGCAGGTATTTTCAGGAACAATATTTCTTGCCACTCCTCCCTGGATCTTTCCAATATTTGCAGTGGTCTCTTTATCAAGCCTTCCTATTTTCATTTTTGAAACAGCTTCAGATGCAGCTTTTATAGAATTTATCCCACTCTCTGGTTCAATTCCTGCATGGGCAGCTTTTCCCTTAAAATCAGCATAAATAGAATCCTGGTAAGGCGCCCTGGTGATTATGGTCCCTATATCGCCATCTGAATCAAAAACAAAACCGTACCTGGCTTTTACTAGGCCGAGATCGACATATTTAGCTCCCACCACTCCTATTTCTTCAGAAATGGTAAAAATTATATATATATCACCGGTAGGGACATCATTATCTCTTATGGCTTCCATGGCCTCTATTATTGCGGCTACAGCGACTTTATCATCGCTGCCAAGAATTGTTTCCTTATCCTTGTTTATAACTTTACCTTTTTCTAGTGATGGTATGATCTCGCCCTTTACTTCAACAGTGTCAAGGTGGGCCACTAAAAAAATAGGTTTGCTCGAGGATGGATTTTTTGTTTTATATATTGCGACCAGGTTTCCTGAATTACTTCCATAATCCTTTCCACTGTCATCGACATGGACATCCAGCCCCAGGCCTTCCAGTTTATTTTTTACATATTCTACGATCTGCTTTTCATTGCCTGAGGGGCTTTTGATCTTTAGCAATTCAAAGAATGTATCAAGCAGCCTTTTATTATTTATAGGATTTCCAGCCATATCACTTATTAAACTTAAACTTTAATGTATTAAAATATATACCTTAAGGTCTTATTCCGGGCTTAAAGATCTTCAGCAGGGCTATACCGGCCGTAAGCAGTACCGCTGCAAAAATGCTTGAACCGGCAGCAAGCCTCATAAAGAAATCATTAAAAAACCCGAAAGGAAACAGCATTATTATAAGAGAATCCCTTGAAAACATAAAATTACCCTGGGGGAAAAAGAGCACGTGAAACTTGTCAAATAAGAATGTAAAATTATTTAAAAGAAAATACAGGATCATAAATATAAAAAGTATGGATGAGGAAGAAATGATAAAGATGATCCCTAATTTCCTGAAGAAATTCCTGGAATTTTTTTCAATAAGTAAAACAATTAAACCAATCAATACTGCTATGCTTGCAAAATAGAGTATAAATATTCTTGCGAGCAGTATCCTTACATCCTCCAGATGTCCTATCTCATTCCGGGTAAAAGAAGCCACGCTGCTCATAGTTTCATCTGCAAATCTTACCTGGATGGAGGGATCTGATGCTCTTAAATCTCCATTAAACTTAAAAAAATCAAAGATCTTTCCGGTCAATTTTAAAACATCAGCTTTATTGAGCACTGAAAAAACTCCATTATTTTCATAAAGTGACTGGTAATAATCATAATTAATAATATGAAAAGCCAGCGGGGAAAACAGGATTATCACGATCAAAAATAATGAACTAATGATAATAATAGATTTTTGTATTTTTATACTCTTATAACTCATCTTTTGACTTTAATATTTTTTAAATTCTTGACCTGCATGTGCCCCGGTACATGCTTAATTGAAGCTCCGATAAAATTCCTGAACAAAGGATGGGGTCTGTCCGGCCTTGACTTAAATTCAGGATGAAACTGCACCCCGACAAACCACGGGTGGCTCCTTATTTCTACGATCTCAGTCAGGTCCTTTTCAGGATTGACACCAGTGGTGACAAGTCCCGCTTTTTGCAGCCTGTCCCGGTATATATTGTTTAATTCATATCTGTGCCTGTGCCTTTCGGTGATATTTTTCTTTTTATAGGCATCCATGGCCCTGGACCCATCTTCTATCCTGCAATCATAACTGCCTAGACGCATGGTCCCACCCATATCATCTATACTTTTCTGCTCAAGCATCAGGTCTATGACCGGATTTTTTGTATCATGATCAAATTCAGAACTATTCGCATCCCTCAAGCCCAGCACATTTCTTGAAAACTCTATCACTGCACACTGCATCCCAAGGCATATTCCAAAAAAAGGTATCATTTTTTCCCTGGCAAATTTAATTGCATCTATTTTCCCGTCGATCCCCCTTGCTCCAAAACCATATGGTACCAGTATCCCGTTAATATCATATAAATGGCTATCTTCAAATGATTCAGAATCGATCCATATAAGTTCAATATTTTTTCTGTGGTAATAGCCTCCATGGTTTAAGGATTCAACTATACTCATATAGGAATCTTTAAGGCTGGTATACTTCCCGACTATCCCTATCCTGACACAACCTTGCAGATTATGAATGATGTTTACCAGTTTCTTCCAGTCAGCGAGGTCAGATCTTCTTTTTGCAAGGCCCAGTTTTTCAAGCACTATAGAGTCTAATTTTTCCTTCTGGAGCATCAGGGGGACTTCATATATATGTCTGGCATCAACAGCTTCTATAGTATCTTCTTTCCTTGTATCGCAGAAAAGACTGATCTTGGTTCTTACACTGTCATTTAAACCTGTCTCACTTCTGCATATAATAATATCCGGCTGGATACCGATACTCCTGAGTTCTTTTACACTGTGCTGTGTTGGTTTGGATTTCAGTTCCCCTGTTGTCTTCAAATATGGCACATATGTCACATGGATGTATAATACATTCTCTTTTCCTACATCTTTTTTAAACTGCCTTATAGCTTCCAGGAAAGGGAGGCTCTCAATATCTCCAACAGTACCACCGATCTCAGTTATTACTATATCTGTTTTTCTTCTCAGGAGAGTTTTTTTAATACTGGTTTTTATGTCATCAGTTGTATGCGGGATCACCTGGACCGTTGATCCAAGGTATTGCCCTTTTCTCTCATTATCAATAACATTTTTATATATCCGGCCTGAAGTGAAATTATTGTATTTTGACAGGTTTTCATCAATAAACCTTTCATAATGCCCCAGGTCCAGGTCTGTTTCTCCCCCATCATCGGTAACAAAGACTTCGCCGTGCTGGAGGGGATTCATTGTACCGGGATCAATATTTATATAAGGGTCAAATTTCTGGATAACTATGCTATATTCCCTTGATTTCAATAGTTTTCCCAGTGAGGCGGCAACTATTCCCTTGCCGAGCGATGATAATACTCCCCCGGTTACGAAAATGTATTTAGTTTCCAACCTTGACCTTTCCTTCCAGCAGGGTATTCTTTATATTTTTACATTTTTCCAGAAGTTCTTCTGCATGCATCATAGAAATGTCGCTATCACTGGTCCCGCTGATCATCCTTGATATTTCTTTGATCCTGGCGTCTTCTTCAAGTCTTGAAATTCTTATCTTTGTCCGGCCGTTTTCTATATATTTATCAATGAAATAATGATAATCCGAAAAACATGCTATCTGGGCCAGATGGGTTATCACCAGGACCTGGCAATTCATAGAAATCGTAAATAGCTTTTCGCCTACCACAAGGGCAGTTGCGCCTCCTATGCCTGCATCTATCTCGTCAAAGACCATGCTTGAAATATCATATGCAGAGCTTATCACAGATTTTAAAGCAAGCATTATTCTTGATATTTCCCCGCCGGACGCGACTTTTCTAAGGGGCCTGGCATTCTCACCCACATTTACAGAAATAAAGAATTCAATATTGTCTATTCCATTATTTGTAAGCCTTAATCTCCTATCCCCGATCAATGTTCCATTTTCATCTTCTATATAATCGTGCCGCGGATCAAATGTCACCGATTTAAACCCAAGATTTTCCATCTCAATTGTAACTTTTTCCTTCAATCCTGACATGGCATCTTTTCTTAAGGTACTTAGTTCCACGGCCCCGGCGGATGTTCTTTTGCTGGCTTCATCAAATCCTGACTTTGCCTTATCGATCTCATTTTCAAGATCCTCCAGGTCGTCTATTTCTTCCTTTATTTTTTTTGAATGTTCCTTTATCTCTGAAAGAGTCATATTGTATTTCTTTTTGATCTCGGACAATCTGAACAGCCTTTCCTGGATGCTATCCAGCCTGGCAGCGCTAAATTCAAAATCAGAGAGATAACTATTTAGAAAATGGCTCAATTCTTCAATAAAATCACCGAGATCTGAAATCTTACTTTCAAATTTTTTAAATTCATGGTCGATATCGGCAAGACCTGATACATTTCTATTCAGGACAGCAATATTATCACTCAATGAATCTTCCCCGTCTTCATCACTTTTTATGGCTTTTTTTGCTTCTGATGCCAGATGAAATATTTTCTCATAATTTTTAAGTATCCTGTGTTCATTTTCCAGATTTTTTTCTTCATCCTTTTTAATATCTAATTCATCGATTTCTTCCAGCCTGTAGTTTAGTTCTGCCAATTTATCTTCTTTTTTTCCCTGCAGTTTTTCAAGATGGTCCAGTTTCTCTTTTTTAGCTAAAAAATCACTTAAATGATCCTGGTATATTCTTTTGGCAGCAGCTATCCTGTCCTTTCCAAAATTATCGATTATCTCTATATGGGCCCCGGGTTCCAGAAGATACTGATGATCATGCTGGCTGTGAATATCAACAAAAAACCTCCCTAATTTCTTAAGGGTACCGACCTGCGTAAAGATCCCGTTAATAAAGGCCCTATTTTTGGCATTCCTGTTTACTTCCCTGGATATTACCACTTCCCGGGCGGATACATCCTCGCCTAAAAGGTTTTCAGACTTAAGAAAACTAAGGATCGTGGGATTATTGGAAAAGTCAAAATACCCCTGGACCAGGAGTTTTTCTTCATCGTCCCTTATCAGTTCATTTTCGGCCCGCTCGCCGATCAGCAGATTTATCGCTTCAATAATAAGTGTCTTGCCGGCACCGGTTTCACCGCTTAAAATATTGAGCCCGTTCCTGAAATCGATTTTTACATCATCAATGACCGCAAAGTTCTTTACCTGTAATTCTTTTAACATAGACTTGCCATAAAACTATTGTTTGGTTATTAAAATTCAAATCCTCTCAATAAACTTTTCCTTGAACACTCTATAGAAAACATCCTTTTCAAAGTATATCAATTTTAGTTTCAGGTGGGATTTTTTTACCTTGAAAAGATATCCGGGAAACATGGTTATGGATTTCGTTATGCCGTCCACACTTAAGCTGTCTTTCTTATTCTTTGTATCGATCTTTATCACCAGTTCATTTTCCGGATTAATGATGATGCTTCTGCTAAAAAGGGTATGGGGACAGATGGGGGTTATGATCATGGCTTCATTTTTTGGATCTACAATAGGTCCTCCTGCTGAAAGTGAATAAGCAGTGGAACCGGTAGGAGTCGCGATTATGATCCCGTCAGCTGCTATTTCTTTTATCGGGATATCGTTGACGATTATCTCCAGCTTTATGACTTTTCCAAGCATGGACCGTGTAATGGCAAATTCATTCAAAGCAAGGTCAGGTAGTCCGATGTCCTCTACTAGCTTGCCGTCTTTGTAGAGATTACCCTCAAGAAGCATCCTTTCCTCCAGCCTGTATTTTCCGTCCAGCACCCTATCTATGGATTCAAACATGGTTTCAGTATCGACCACAGTCAAAAAACCCAGGGTCCCGACATTTACTCCCAGTACAGGGATCCCCTTTTTAAAAGCATGCCTGGAAGCTCTTAAGAAAGTACCGTCTCCTCCAACTGATATTATTATTTCAGACTTACTGCTGAAACGGTCCTCATTCACAGAAGGAAGCGAGTACTTACTGGCTACCCGGTCTGTTTCAAGCAGAAGCACGCTGATCCCTTTGTCCGCTAAATGATCATAGATCTTTTTAGATATTTTTAAGGCTTCCTGTTTTTGGTTGTTTGAGACTATCCCGATGATCTTCATATTCTAAAATCAAATCGTTTATGCATTAGATAATATTGAATGTGCCTTCGTAACTATATCACTTATTATTTTATCATATTTTATATTAGATATAGCTTTCTTTGTCGATTTAGTCAGATAAATCCAGAACTCTATATTGCCTTTGGTGCCTTTAATTTTTGAAAAAGTGATTTTCTTGATCTCTATATAAAAATCCTTTATAAAATCAACCATATCAATTAAAACTTGCTTATGCAACTTTTTTTCCCTTATGATCCCCTTTTCCTGGACCTGGTGTTTTTTTACCTCAAATTGAGGTTTTACAAGCAGTAGTATCTCCCCTCCACATTTTGTCATATCAAGGATCCTGGTAAAGATCATTTTTATGGATATGAAAGAAACATCGACTACGGTAAGATCTGCCAGAAATATAAGCCTGCCCATGTCCATGTGCCTTACATTGGTCCGTTCAAGGATATTGACATTCGGGGAATTCCTCAGCTTCCAGGATAATTGCCCGTACCCTACATCAATCGCAGTGATCCTGCTGGCACCGTTTTTTAAAAGATAATCCGTAAAGCCGCCTGTAGAGGAACCGACATCAATAGCATCTTTTCCCCGGGCATCAAGGCCGAACTCTTTAAATACGCCTTCCAGTTTTAACCCGCCCCGCGAGACATAGTCTGCCAGGCCTTTTATTTTTATAGTTGAATCAATATCGACCAGCGTGCCTGGCTTATCGATGATCTTGTTTTCAATACTGATCCTTCCGCCCATGGTAAGGGCTTCTGCTTGTTTTCTATCCTTGATCGATTTGCTTTCAAGCAGCAATGTGATCAGTTTTATTCTCGTTTTCTTTTTTATACCGGCTAGACCTCTCTCACTAAAATAAATTTTGCAAGATCTTCCAGCAATTTTCCTTTCAGGTCCATTTTCCGGATTATCTCAATGGCTTCGCAGGCCTTATCCCGGGCTATCTTTTTAGAT
>SDBT01020076.1_pt1 | contig 10459 bp, 12 predicted proteins | sample 2277101 | NCBI WGS metagenome assembly SDBT01 (sample SAMN10404973, study PRJNA504765) | marine sediment metagenome | isolation source: marine sediment core GS10_PC15, 103 cmbsf | place: Arctic Ocean: Southern Knipovich Ridge | collected 2010
AATAAAACCCCTACATTTCAGAAATAGACAGGCAAGACGCCTGTCCCCCATTACCTACAAACCATATTTAAAAAATGGGATGTCCATATTTAATTAAGAAGCATCACGGTGTACTGTATTGAGGTTTTCTAATCCCAGACTAAGTTTAATAGCCTGGTTCACTTCTTCTATTTTTTCTTTACTAAGCTGTCCTAATTTCTTTTCGAGCCTAATTTTACTAACAGTAAGTATCTGACTGGTTTTTACCATAGAAATATCGTGAAGCCCGCTTTCATGAGGCTCAATCTTTACATTCATAGGGTAAAGTTTAATCGAACTAGATATAGCTGCAATTATGGTGGTGGGAGCTTTTTCATTTCCAATATCATTTTGAATAATTAAGGCAGGCCTTTTGCCTTTTTGTTCACTACCCCGAGCCGGATTCCAATTCAACAGCCATATTTCACCTCTTCTGGGAAACTTATTCATGATGAACGACCTCTCTCTGGGCTTCTAAGGCTAACTCGGCGAATTCCTGGTCTCCTTCAGCCATTTCTTTATACCCTTTAGCCATAAGTTCTTCTGTATTTTTTTTGAACCAAAGTTTGAGGGCCTCTTCGGTTAATCTGCTTTTAGAAAAGCGGTGAACCTTTGAGGCTTTTTCTATTTCTTCCAATAATTTACAATCAACCGTTATACTTAGCTTTCTTTTAGTTCTCATATTTTATGCACCTCTCTGGTAAGATTATATATCGTTCTTATTATCGTGTCAAATTTATTAAAACAATTTATTAAAACAGTATCGGGTATATAGTATCGAGTAAAGAAAGGAAAAGAAAAGAAGAAAAAATAGCGGATAGTTATAGTGCAGGAAAATTACGGGAAAGAAAGAATGCGGGTAGAAACACAAGCTTTGGTTTATCATTCACGCCACCAAATCCATTAAATCCATATTTATTTCATCCTCATAAAAATTTCTAATACATATACGGGTGTACCAGGAGGTTTTTATGGCTATAACTTTCGCAACTTGATAAAGCGAACCACTATAAATGCTACACTCAAACATAGGAAGGTTCCTATTGCTCCAGCCCAAAAGTATTTATTTTTTATAACTCTTGTCAATCTCGATTCTATAGGAATATTTTGGAAGTAGTTCTCCCAGTATTTAGTCCCATAATATTCTATCGGGTACACTTCACTGTATGTTAATGAAATTGGAATAATATCAATCTCACCATTATTAACATCTATTTTTAAAACGGCATCTTTTTCGGTGTCCCCTATTCCAACAGCGGCAAAAACAATGTTTGTTTCCCGATCTTTTTCGTAGAAAATTGGCAACGACCGCCAAACCCCTATATCCCACGAAATCCAATACACTGCCTTTTTTTTGCCAGCTGCTTTAATAGAGAGTCAATATTGTTTCTAAAACTTGTAATATTGGAGTAACTCGGTGAATTTGAATGCTTATAAACAACTTGATAATCTGGGTTGTTTACACTCCAAATAAGTTTATGTGAAAATATGAATACATTTTTAATATCAGGGTTTTTTAATGCCTCTTCACAAGCTCGCGTAAAGTATTCCAGTTGATTTCCAATAATCTCCCCACTTGTCTGATAATCCTTAGTCGATAATTCAGTATCTAAAAAAATAAATTTTGTCATACCATAAATAAAATCATAATAAGTCCTGCCATAATTATTTTCATAAAATTCACGATTACCTACATCATGATTTCCAACGGCATTAAATAATGGCATTCTAAGAGTGGCGATCGATTTCTTAAAATTATTAGCATGTTCTTCATTTGATATTCTTAGCATATCCCCCAGTAATACAAAAAATTTGGCGCCAGTATTATTCATCATATCTATATTGGCAAGAAAGGAAGCGGAAGGATAGACAGATCCATAAATATGCCCACACACTAAAAAACTATATTCTTCAGGCGGCTCTTTACAATCCAATATTTTGCCATTTATTTGTGATTGAATAACTGCAACAGTTGCAGATGCTTGAAACCTAATCATAACCAAAAGTATTATAACTAATATTTTAATTACTGCTTTTCCCATATTCTTTTCCATTAAAATCTCCTCCATTTCCGTTTCCATTGAATAGGACTCCGCGTAAACAACCTTCCATCTACCATCTAAATTTTCTCTATGTGTTCGTACTGCCTTGCCCCCTTGGATTAACAAAGTAGTTTACCATAAGTTTAGCATTTCCACTCCATTAACATATTTAGAGTTCTTTGTGAAACGAAATGGGAATCGGTTTGTTATCTCTTCTACGTAGCGATACATATTTTCGTCATATTTTAGTTCAAGGACCAAGTTTTGGTTATCAACCGTTCGTGATAAAAAAGAATTGTTATGTCTCCCCACATTATAAAAAACCATATCTGAATCAATTGTAATGCGGTAATTTTTATCTGCTGTGCTATAATACTTTCGCTTATAGCAGTTTAGAAGAACGGGTTCTAAATAATGCATTTCCTTTTTTACAGCATCAGGAACATTCGAGTTTTTAACAATGGTCGTAATTTTTTTAGTCGCAAAATGCTGATCAAGGGAAAACGAACTCAACGGAAAAGATTTCTTTCTCCCCAGTATACCGTTCTTAATCTTCAGTTCTAAAACAGGTTTTTCTATAAAACCAAATAAATCTCCGTACCATCTAATGCGAACTTTTATTCTTTCGCTGTGTCCCTCTATATTACAAACGTAATTTTTTAGCATCATAGAATCAAAATAAATATTATTGATAAAACGTTTATGGTATCTTTCTAAAAACATGTGGGGATGAAGTTTAACTATAGATTCTAATTCTTGTAAAGAAAGCTCTAAAATTAAAAATTTTCGTTCATGTCGCCATTTATACGATGTAGCTAATTCGTTACTCATTCCGTTGTGCCCTTCTTTCTACCGGGATTGGTCATCCTTCTAGAGGAACAGTAGGGATAATAATTCCACCACTATGTTAGTTACTACTCTTCCCATATTCTCTTCCATAAAGAATATCTTCAACTCTTTCATAACTAGCTTTGATGGTTTTTCCATCTACTGCCAGGGAAGAACCTTCTTCGACCATATAAGGAATCTCCACCCTATTCATTATTAATTTAGCAACTGCTCCGGAGGCAGCCCCAAATTCGGGTTTCTTTTGAAAAATAGCAAATGCAATAGATGAATCAGATATTGTGATACGATCGATTGTGATCTCAGACATATCTTTACTTGAAATCGCTATCTCCGAACCTTGTACTTCAACCCCATTTGCAATTATTTGAGAACTTTCGCCTGCACTTATACCTTTATCTCCGGCATTCTTTATAAAAATATCGTGTAACTCTAAAACGCTCCCGGAAGTATCAATTGCATCGTTTCCTATATCCACAAAAGAAGTATTCTTTATTACTCCTTTTGAAAAATCAATATCTAATGCATCAAATGAAGTCTGACGGAATATACAATTGGAAATGGTGAACTCTGATCTAATTATATTTAAGTAATCATCTCCACTACCATTGTTAGCAAACTCACATTGGTAGAACTCGACTGGAGATTCATAAAAAGTAATTGCTCCAGTTAGAGTCCAACCAGTTTGTGATGGGTTTGATAATTTCTTAAATGACACATATTCAAATCTCGATTTTTTATAGTTACTCATGACCACAAGCCCCTGACCCGTAAAATCAGGGGAACTAAAGACAATAGGATTCTCTTCAGAACCAATAAATTCAAATGGGGAATAGGAAAGTATCTTGGCATTTTGCGATAGATTCAAACGAACCCCTTCTCCAGCAAACACGCGATACCCTTCCGGGATAATTAAACTCCTATCGATGTTCCATATGCCGGGACTCACATATATTTTCTTTTTAGTTTCGTCCACTACTAGAAATTCGAAATCACTCACATTAGGTTGTTGTCTGATAAAATCATTATCAGCAAAATCCTCATCAAGATGTGACCAGGCGTAAATATTTTCCGACCTTAGTTGGCTCGCTCCTAATATTTTGTAAGTAATAGTTAAGTCTTGAATCATTTCGTTTGTCCAAGTAAAGTCCTGTGGTAAGGTAAACTTGCTCTTTGCATAACTTTGCGGTTCGGTGTCAGTTTTTCCAGGAAGGATGATTTCGTCTTCTGGCTTAAAACTAATGGAGTCCTGGTAATTCACACTAAGCACTTCTATTGGCAATTTTTGAATATTTGCCAACTCAATTACCAAAAAGTTTTCAGTAAAACTATTAAAATATGCTTGTAGACCCTTTATTGGGTTGAGCATCATTTTTATGTAGTTTTGATTGTAATCGAGAAAGTCTTTCGAGAAATAGTAAAAAGGAAATTCTTTATATATGATGTTTAAATTATGCTGCATTTCATCACCTATTTCATTAAACATCTCTTCTAAATATGATGGATTTGAAATTCGTTCTAAGTTCTTCACATACTCCGTAAAAAATTCTGTATCACTAAAAATCATTTTGTAGTAGTTGTCCAGAATACTAGACGAATCCAATCCAACATACACACCATATTTGGCTCCAACTAGAGATTTAATAGCACCACTATCTCCATCGAAACCTATGGGTTCTAAAAGAGACGAAATGGGATTATAATAAAACCTTGTATTGTGCCACCTTGAACCATGCTCAGCTCCCATTAAATCTGTTATTGCAAAAAATTTTGCAAGTCTTTCAACGTCAAAAACATCACTTGTTTTTAGTTTACCCTCTCGTAACGATTCAAGTAAATTGAGTGCTTTGAGAAACTGCTGATTACTCACTGGCTCTGAAGTAACCTTTTTTGTATTAAAGACATCTATATCGCTGGCTGTGTAACTTCCAAAACCGGGCGTTTGAGAATTGGGGAAATTTCTCATATATTGCGATTCGCTCCACATCAAATCTTCATTAAAACGAATTATAGGTCCTTCTCTACGCTGCTGATTCTCAACAAGTTGTTTATCAAAATGCTCTTCCAGAGCAAATATTCCTAAATTCTTCCCATTTAAGGTTACATCAATAAATTTATAACGTAGTGCTAGAACATCTTCCCTCTGAAGAGCCTTTTGAAAAAGCCATTCATTTATGTAATTTCTTGTTCTAGGATGCTGAATGGACATTGTTTTCATACCAAATAGTGTATTACCATTTTTTATTTCGATTCTAAATGACCATTTATCGCCAGTCAAATGATCTACCCAATCCCCTTTAAGTCTAATGTCGGCCTCTACCTGCTTTCCGTTACAACTGATTGTTGCAGGCACATAGTCATCAGAACCGGTTATTAGAATTTGATTAGATAGGGCAATTTGTCTCTTGTATTCAAGTTTTTGAAAATCTACATACTTAATATCAATCATAATTTTTTCAGGATTAGCAGTTAACCCCTTAAACCAATTAGAGACAATACTGATATTGCTTTTAATTGCATTTCCTGCTATCCAACGATAATCTCTGCCGCTAAGAGTAGCTCCAAAATACATGCTAAAAATACTAATACATAGTATAAGAAAAATCAGTACTATAAAGCGCCCACTTGCTCGTTGCGAAATATTTTTCCATCCGTTTCTAATTATTTTCTTTGCTTGGGAATCACGCTCAACAGATTTCTTGATTTCCATTTTACATAATCCCCTTGTTATCAAGAAATGTGATTTCAATTGCCTCGTTTTCCCTTTGTAGAACAGACTTCGCCTTCTGTAGTTGCTCAAAATTTTCAAATTCTACCAAAAAAGTTGTCTCAAGTACCTTGCTGTTCTCATCAAACCGTTTTAAATTCACCGTTGAGCAGTACTTATTCAGGATATCTACAATTTGCTTCAATTCAATTTTGTGTGGATTGTGTGTCGCAATCGTTATTAATAGATTCTGGTTACCTTCTGATTTGTAGGAAAAGTGTCCTATCCATATTATTCCAAATATAGTTGCAACCGCAATCATCGTTATCACTCTTTGATTAGCACCTAATCCTAATCCTATAGCGATACTCAAAAATAAATAAGTCAATTCTTCAGGCTCTTTAATTGCAGAACGAAATCTAACAATAGAGAGGGCTCCCACAAGTCCAAGAGACAGCGCTAATGAAGATTTTACGATACTTATTATTAACATTGTTGTAACCGTTAATAATACAAAATTATTGGAAAATGCTTTGCGATTTGATAGAGAGCGACCATACTTTATGTAAACTTTACTTACCATAAAAGCTAATATGGCAGCTAATAACAAATTAAAAATGAATCCCCAAACAGGCACATGTATGCTCTGTGTAGTAAGAAAATCCTCAAATGATTGTAAGTTTCCCATTTTAACCTCCTCGCAATGTCATATTTATATTTTTTTTATTATAACCGTAGAATCGGACAATAGCAATATTACGAATTGAATATTCTTTGTAAACATTTTCAATGTTCCAGCCTTAAAATTAAATCCGCCTCCGCTTAATGTTTGTTATTATAATATGGTGTGCAATTATTTATATGTCGGATTTATTATATTTTTACATAATTATTTTTTATTGATAACCTATACTTATATGCTTATAAAATAATATTTTAATCTATAGTATGTCGATCGATAAGATTTGAATCAATATCATATACTTCTATAATTAATTGATTATTAATAATGAATAATTTGCAAAAATGATAAGCTTTGATAAACGATTGACTGTATGGACTTGTGCGTGCTTGATCATAAAGATGGGCTCCTCCTCCACCAGTCACAATGTAATAGATATTATTGTAAAATGACCTCTCGTAGTCATGGTCATGCCCATTAAAAACTATATCTATACCATATTGTTCAAATAAAGGAACGATAGTCTGTCTTAATCCTTTTTCATCTTCGGTATGAGGACCCGTACTAAAAGGTGGGTGATGAAAAATGGCAATAATGAAATTTATATTTTCAGTGATATTTTGTAAATCATTCTCCAACCAAAGGTATTGTTCTGAATCTATACTGCAATCTGAATTACTATCTAAGATAATAAAGTGAAGATTATCTTTTTCTACAGAATACCACCGTTCATTATCAGGGAGGTCAAAATTATCAAAATATAATGGTGAATTGTTTTCATGATTTCCCAAGGCAGGATAAAAATTAGCAATTTTAATTAAATCAGAAATTATCTGGTTAAAGGTAGTCCATTGGTCAGGAATCGAACCATTTTCTACCAAGTCACCGGTATGAAAGACGATGGATGGTTTTATTTTTATAATTTCATCGACAATTTTTTGATGGATTTGATGGTTGGTTCTACTGTCTCCGTAGATAATAATTGGTTGAGAGATAGCTTGATTGTCTTTTATAGAAAAGCAAGATAACTGTAAAGAAATTAGTATTATTATAAGTGAGATTAATATTATTAATTTTTATAGTCGGACATTTAGGACTCCTTTCAGTCGTCCAGTTTTCAGTTTACAGTTTACAGTTTACAGTTGTCAGATAATAAAAGTTACGGGTTTAGAGTTGCGAGTAAAGAAATAAGATACAAAGAGAACAAAAAGGTAGTTTATCCTCTCTCTTCGAAGATAAATGGGATACAAAGGGTTAGGCAGATATTATTTATTTTGATAAATTTTTCTTATTCTAATTCCCGTCTCATTTACTACTATAAAATTTCCTTTTAGTTTGTTTTTTATTTTTTTTAATACTTCTTTTACTAACCTAATCTTATTGGAAGATTCTTCATTTGATGCACGTATAAGTAGTATTCCTTGAGTTATTCTACCTTGATGAAAAATTAATTCACCAAAATCTTTATCGTTGGTTATAAGAATTCTACTTTGGCAGCTTGAATATCTTTACGAGTAAGGTGTGGATAATCCTGGAGAATTTTATCAATAGTAATATTTTGGGAAAGTTTTCGTAATATTATTTCTACCGGAATTCTTGTTCCCTTAATAACCGGTTTACCGGACATTATCTTGGGACTTATTTCTATTCTTTTTGATAAATTTTCTTGAAACATAATGTCTACCTCCCACTGTTTCGCTTTACGAAAATAGATTATTATTCATTTGCTATTATTTTATCAGTTTTTTATTTAATTTGCCAATAAAACAGTATCGAGTATCGGGTATATAGTGAGGAAAAAAACAAAAGACAAGTTGCGAGGTGCAAGTAGGGACAGAATAATATTCGAGGGGAAAAAAATTGAGGTAACTGCTACAGAATTTTCTTTGGTTCATCTCTTAGTCCAGCATCCTGAACAAGTAATGAGTTATGAAGATATTATGGGGAGCCGAAACTGATGCTATCTATAGTCGTGTAAATTATCATTTTTCGAAAATTAGAATCGCTATTTTAGAGGCTATCGGAAAAAACAAAAAGAATAAAGAAAAGGTGAAAAATATTTTTAAAGTAGTTTCTCGAAGGGGGATAATGTTGAATTTAGCAGAAGAAAAATTGAAAATAAAGTAAATTTTGCTCGAATTTTTGAAAAAATAAAAAAACATCTTTCAAATAAAAATCCAGATAACCGTTGTGCTGTCTGGATTTTTTTTATTCCATAAATTTTTAAATGATGCAAAGAAAAAACAAAGAAAAATCATAGAAAAAACTCGATACATGAAATTTCATTTGTGAAATAATTATGTTAGATAGTAAGAACAGTATCGAGTTAGGAAAGAGTTAACTAGTTACCCGGTTTACCAGTTTGCCGGTTAAGGATGGGAAATGCAATACGAGATTGCCGCGTCGCTACGCAATGACAGAAGAGAAAGGATGGAATAAATGCAAAGAGAAAAACTAAATAAGCAGAATAAGACGGGGAAAGAAAAAAAAGAAGGTTATGTCATTGTTCCCAACTACTTCCTAAGGGAATGGGTCAAGGTATTAGGGACAGGACCCGCCCTGCTCTATCTCCAACTACTTTCCTATTGTCATAAAGAAAAAGATATTGCCTGGTCAACCATAGATTCCCTGTGTCAGCAGATGGGTATTGCTAAAACTTCCTTACTCAGGTACCAAGATACCCTGATTAGGTTTGGTCTGATTAATAATATCACCAGGGGGAAATCCACTACCGGTCATTATAGAGATAACATCTATCAGATTACCCCTCTTAGAGAGCTCTCAAAGCATCCGGATCAGGACAATATAATAGATTTTGTTGGTAGCAAAATGATACCTCTATTGGTAGCAATATGATACTTTCTTTGGTATCAAAACGCTACCCTAACAATACCAATCTTAACATTACCAAGGCAACAACAACAAAAGAGGGAAAAGATGCTGTTGTTGCTGTTGATTTTAAAAAATTAAAAGAGGAAGGAGAAGAAAGAATGAGAGCAATAAAAAAACAGATGGTTGAATTAGATTTTAAGGAGGAATTAATTGAGAAGATATTAAAAGAATATTCGACCCAGAAGATTGAGGAAAAATTAGATCTGCTGATGGAGAGGAAAAACATCCAAAGGCCTGCCGGCTGGCTGAGGGCAGCACTGAAGAATGATTACCGGAGGGAGGAACCTGTAAGAGAAAACGAGGGTGATAAATGTAGGGGTCTGATTCATCAAACCCGTCTGGAATCAGCGGGGCGGATGAATCCGTCCCCTACAAAAGCAAAGACAAGTTCTGAAGATAATAAAATCCTCTCCACTAAAGAAGTAAGAGAACTGTTTAAACTTCTAAGGCATGAATTAATGGCAATGGATAGTCCTTAGCTAGAAATGCAGTAATAAGAAAAGAGTTAACCAGTTGGCCAGTTTGCCGGTTAGCCAGTTAAAGATGGAAAATACAAGATGGGAAGAACAGTATCGAGTTAGGAAAGAAAAAAAGAAAATGCGAAAAAGATAGCGGATAGAATTGAAAGCAGCAAGCAATGACAGAAAAAATTTCGCCCCGCTTTAATCTTTTACATTTTTTAGGATAGATTCGAGATTAATTATTTTAATTTTCTGGGAAAGGTTTCTGTATTTTTTTATTTCGGTTTTTAAAGATTGTTTTTTATCTGTCACCTTTTCGTCTTTCTCCTGACTGATAGTGGAAAGTATAATTAAATTTTCGGGAGTAGGGGTTTCAGATATTTTTTGTGCAAATTCAGATAGAGTGAGGACTTCGTGCCCCAGGAATTTCTTTTTAGAGAAAGCGAGGTCAAGCTCATCAGTTATAATAGAGTGAAGTTTTAAAGAACTATCCAGGAGGGATAGATAGGTTATCTCGGCCAGCTGGCCAGTGCCGTAGACAGCTGCCTTTCTTACCCCTTTATCGTAAAGATTAATAAAGCGGGTAGTAAGCAGGTCTTTGGCATATTGATAGTAGTGCTGAGTTTCCCGAACCCGGTCATAGATAAAGTTGGTTGCCTGGACTATCCCTTTGGGTGTAATAAGATAGAGAATTTTACGGCCGGTCATCTTTTGGGCTTTGATTAATCCCCGATGAATCAAATTTTGCAGGATAGAGTTGGTTAAACCCAAGGAGATGTTCAGCTTGTGGGCTAAAGAACGCTGGGATAGG
>SDBT01020077.1_pt1 | contig 10459 bp, 31 predicted proteins | sample 2277101 | NCBI WGS metagenome assembly SDBT01 (sample SAMN10404973, study PRJNA504765) | marine sediment metagenome | isolation source: marine sediment core GS10_PC15, 103 cmbsf | place: Arctic Ocean: Southern Knipovich Ridge | collected 2010
TGTAAAACTATGTCATGGTTTTGTTACCTATCCTGTATTAAAGAACTTCTTAAAATTATTAAAGAGCATCCAGGAGAACTAGATAAGGCATTCTTACAGGATTTCAACGACGTAGTTTATACCAAGAACGAAACGGAGGCTAAGAAATGAAAATAAATTTAATAGAAAAGATGACTTCATTATATGAAATAAAAGATCAGTCATATGATGTCGAACAAAAACTAAAGAACACAATAAAAGATGCATTAAAAGAATATACTTTTTTTAGCGGTTTAAAGGACGTTAGTTTTTATCCTTCAAAAATATATCTAAACTTCGATAATAATACAACAGTAGATATGGCAATGACAGAAATATTATTAGAGGATTTAGGTGGGGCAAGATTTGAAGTATACCACCTAGATGAAAATACATTACAGGTTGCAATTATTTTAGACGAAGTAGAAGAAATGGAGAAGGAAAATGAGTAAAGAAGATATGAAAAGGAATATAGAAATAGATTACATGAAGATAGGACTAGAAAACGATTATGATAATTTATCACGAGGAATGTTTCATGTGAAAATTCCAAAGATATTTAGGAAAAATAAATTATTCGCCTTTGAAAAGGAAGGTGAACAATGAAATTATCTAATATAATTAGATATAGTCTTTTGGGATGTTTATATGGAGTATTTATGTCATGGTTAATTGGAGATGAATTAATCGGCATGATAGTTATTGCATCTATGATAATCATTTTTGAATTGTTAAATAAATTCGTACTACAAAAAGGAGACGAACAATGAAGTTTGAATATCCTTTACAGTGGCTACCACAACAACCGAGAACTAAAAGACCAACTAGAGCAAGGTTTGGTAATCATAGTTTATCAAATGCTGGTTATAATATAGAAAATGAATTAAGATTGATGGGGGCAAGAGATTGTATTATTTCAACTAACTTACAAACGAAATTAAGTGGAGGCTTCTATGCTAATCAAAAGATAGAAGATGCAGGAGTTGTAATATATTTCAAACTAAAAGACGCAGATAAAGCAATGGCTTGCGATCTGTGGGATAAGGCAGAACATAATCTTTGGGCGTTACAACTTTCTATAAGTGCTATAAGGGGATTGGAAAGATGGGGAGGAAGTGAATTTCTAGATGGATTATTCACAGGGTTCAAAGCATTGCCAGCACCAGGAGAAGAAACCGTTTCAAAGGAAAGATACTTCGCAGACTGTACAAAACAAGAATACCTAGGATTGAAATATAAGAAGCTTGTGAAACAATTGCACCCAGACATGGGCGGAGATTCAGACGAATTCCAAGAAATGATGACTCAGTATAAACAAATGAAGGGGAATTTACAATGATAAAATTAAAATATGTTAAATATAGGACAAAAGAATTTATGGAAGAACATATTAGTAAAGGTAAAAGTTGTGCAGATATATCGAGAGAGTTTAATATCCCATACAATACAGTTAGTGATTGGTCGAGAATTTTCGGAGTAGCTACGGGAAAAAAGGGTATGAATAAAGGTTCAAAAAATGGAAGATGGAAAGGTGGGAAATATATTAGGGAGGAGCGATGGGTAAAATAATGAAAAACAAACATCTACAAGTAAGAGAAGCAGCAGATGAAGAGAAGCAAATAGAATCTGCTAATAAAAAGATACAAGAACTAAAAGAAGAATTTAGAAATAGAACATATAATCACATAGGCAATCTCTATAAAATTTTAGATAAGATTGTAAAATTAAGACAATATTCAGATAAAAATTATAGGCCACGTTCATTAGAATGGGAAGAAGATATAAATATTACCGCAATGCAAATAAGATATATTTTTTCATATCAATACATTTCAACATATGCAGAAGATAAAGTAAAAGAAGGATCGCTAACAGATACGGCCATGTGCCACTTCCTTTCTTGTTCCTCATTACTAAGAGAAAGCCAGTGGCAAAATAGACTTGTTGACAAAATTATAGATGGAGGAGTAAAAGTATCAGAGGTATCAGAATTAAGAGTAGATGAATTAAAATTATTTTTACTGGGAAAGCTAACTATTAGAAAAGATGATAAGTATTTATTAACAGCCACAAAAACATTAAGGGGTATATTAAATAGATTAGAATCTAGAAAGGAATTGATTAATGGATCAGTATACTCTAAGAATCTTATTAATTCTATTAGAAAATTAAACAAGTTTGCCAACGCACTACAAAAAGATGGCGAATAAATGTGAATGTAGGGGTAAAGGTATATTGCAACCTGGATGGGAAAGCGACTATCATCCAACTAAAGAATTACCTTTTGTAAATCATGAGCCAGGAGAATGTAAATGTGTTAATGAATTAAGACAGTATCATAAACATGGAAAAAAGGTTTGGTTATGTTCAAATTGTGAGATGGGAGAGACACCAGTGAGTGACGCACTTGTATCAGGAGATGAACAATGAGAGGATGTGCAGGATGTGATTGCTGTTGTCGATGTGAAGACCACGTAAAAGCAAGAGAACGAGACTCTAATGTATCAGGAGGCGACGAATAATGGGATATTGCACGAGATACGATGGAGAAATAAAGCTTAACAATAATAAGGTTAAGATTTTTATTGAAAAGATATTATTAGATGATACTGATTGTGTTGGAGATATGACAGATTGGGACATGACTTTGTTTGAGAGTGAGTTGAAGGATGATAAACTAATCTTAAATGAAGACCGAAAAAACTATAATGAAGAAATGGAACAAATACTAAACACAATACTACATTATGATAATAAAGCTACTGGGGAAATAATAGCTGAAGGTGAGGATGGAGAGAATAAAGAAAGAATAATCTTAAAAGATGGTAAGCTATTTACAGAAGAAGGTTTTATAGATTACAGAAATCCAAAAGATATAACAGAGTATGAAACTGAGGATTATGAAGAATTAGATGAAGACCTAGAGAGATTCGATGATTCTAAATGTTGTGAAAAATGCAGCAAGGTCATTAACCCGAAGTTTATATTTAACAGAAGGGGCTATCACGAAGAGATTACTGAAGCTACAAAATATAAAGAGATTTGTCAAAAGTGTTACGATAAACTTAAAGAGCCATTTGCTAAAAAGAGAAAGATAGAACAAGAACTTAGGGCGGTTGATTCAGAAATAGAGAAGTTCGCAAAAGGAGGCTTGGACGAATAAAATGGATAAGAAAAATATTATATCATTAATTGAAAAGAGAATGGTTTTTCATAGAAAACATTTTAACAGATACAGAAAGGAAGTGAATACCGCAAGGAGAATAAACCCAGCCTCTAATAAGAGTCTATCACAAATGAAATATTCTGATGAGCAATCTGGAAGAGCGTTAGTAATAATGGATGAATTATCATTAATTAGAGACGCAATCTTAGGAGCAGCCGAATAATGGGAATGAGCCAAAAAAGACCATTCGGAGTTAATGTAGAAGATAGAAAGAGAAGAATCATTGAAGCAATCTTAGATTTTGCAAGAGACAATTCAACACTCGGAGAGGTAAGAGTAGTAGACAGTTGGTGGAAGGATAGAGATAATGGAAAAAGTGTGAGAGATTTTAAAATTACCTGTCCAGCTTGTAACAAATCAGATGGAGACTACTATATAAATTATGGATTCCAAGATAAAGACATAAGTAAGGATTTAGAAGATGATGTATATTATAATTGGGCTTATGGAATGCTTTCACATCACATTAAAAATCAAATAAGACTTAATGGGTGTAAAAAACACATGCAATTAATCCTAGATATTTTTGGGCAACAAGATGGTATGGAAATTTTAGATATGTTCGCAAGGAAGAATCTGATGGTTGCCAAGGCAATATGCGAGTTTATTAATTCTAAACTAATGACTAACGACGCACCTAAACAGGAAGGAGTAACAGAATAATGGTAGTAATAGAATCATATAGAACAGACTCAGCAACCAAGATGGAAGAATATTTACAAGAGAAATATAATACTTTTAAAAATGTGAAAGTTCTTGGAATGACAGTTTATTGTGGAAGGCTAACTGTATTCGTACTTTTGGGAAAAGGTGACTCGAATGAATAAAGGTGATAGGGTTAGTTTCAGGTATGATGTTCATAAGGTAGGAACTGTTTACACTGGAAAAATAACAGCAATGAATGAATCATTAGTTCATATTTCAACTGAGCTTGGAAAATATATTATAAATAAAGACGACGTAGTTTCGGAGACAGGCGAATGATATTCAGAGGAATGTATTGGTTTTTTGAAGACTTTGCTGAAGGCTATATTTTTTTAGGAGCAATGCTATTAATGTTAGGAGCATTTGGAATAAATAACACATTAGAAGTTTTTGGTGGAATATATTTTTTAACCTCATTAATCCTATTAACAGAAATAGTTTATCATATAGAGCCAAGAACAAAAGAGGATAAAAAGAACGGGAGATCGTATTGGATGGTATTCGGTAAAAAATTAGATTCGGCAACTGATGCAGTATTTTTAATAGTCTTTAGTACATGGGTATATCAAGCAGTTACATTCATAACATTAGAACATGTGCAAAAAACTTTACAAGTGATAGGAATAATAGTTGCATCAATAGTTAGTGTAATGCTATACTTATGGATGAATAGATTAAGAGATAGACCAAAAAAGAAAACTAAAGGAAGGAAAAAGTCAAAATGAAAGACGCCAACTGCACCAAAGACGACGAGGTGAAAGGATGATGCACGATTGCTGGAGAGACTCTAATGATAATGTAGAAGTCATAGTGATAAAGAAAAACGAACTACTTTCAGATAGAGATATATTCGAACAAGCCATAAATTTAGTTAGGGAGTTCTCATAATGATATTCCTATATTGCGTGAATCACGCACCGGAGGATGGACAATGAAAAGAGTAAGTTTTGAAGTTGAAGATGATGCTCTTGACTATGCAATAGAACAAGCTTCACTTCAAGGGGATAATGTAGATTGGGAGGACGTCGCATGAGTCTTCAAGACCATATAATTGAAGGCAGACTTTTTATGGAAGATGTAATTCCAGTATCAAAAGTAAAAGATTTCCTTAAACAATTTGAGAAGGATTTAGAAAAAGGATTGATGGAAGATTTGAAAGATAAGCCGTGTGAAGCATTTGCTATTGGGAATTGGATAAGTGATTTATTGAGAAGGGATGCGGGTGACGTACTTGTATTGAACTCGGAACCTGAGAATAAAGAAGGAGGTAATAATAATGAATAAAAAACAATTTGAGAAGTTTAGTCAATTACTAGATGGTAAGGAAGGATGTAACTTTACTGAGAAAGTAAAGGATGATCCAAATTCAGTAACATGGAAATGTTATCACGACTATAGATTTACTAAGAAGATTTTAAAGGAACATTTTAAGGATGTCAATGTAAATGATTTTATAGAATTTTGTAAGAACAATGGTGGATATTGTGATTGCGAGATATTATTTAATGTTGAAGTAGGAGATAAACAATGAAATGCATAACCTGTAAAACAAATGATAGGGAAGGTAAGAATGATATATGTAGTTCTTGCAGACTGAAGAAGTGGAGAAGAGATAACCCAGACAAAATTAAAGCTTACCTTAAAAGGTCAAAAGAGCAAAGAGAAAAAGTTAGAAAGGTATATATGGAGACGACCAGAGAAGAAAGATTACAATATGATAAAGATTATTATGCAGAAAATCGTGAAGCTAGACTTAAGAAGCAAGCCGAAATAAAAAAGAAAAAGGGATGGCCCTATGAAAAAACTGACAAAAGAAAGAAAGCTAATAAGATTAGAACACAGACAAGAAGAAAGTATCCGTTTAATGGAGTAAGTTGTGTAAAATGTAACGAACTAGCAAAACATAGACATCACACTACAATACCTATGAAGGTTGATGAGTTTTTATTCTTATGCGACAAGCATCACAATGATGTTCATGGAAGAAGAACATTCACAGGACGCAAGGATCAAAACGGTAAGTGCGTGTTTGTTGGGACAGACGTCGGAGGCTCAAAATGAAGTGGTATTGGACTATCCCCATTAGCATAGCGATTATAGGTTACTTTGGAATATTTTGGACACTAAGTTTATCAAACATAGAGGTAAGTTTTAAAATGGATAACAATACAAGAGACGCAATTGAATCAATAGATTATAAGGCAATAGCGAATAAAGAAGTTTGGAATTGTCCAATATTATTAGAACAAGGTAGATATGTTTTTACAGATGGCATTTTAATATCTCCATCCGGAGAAGAATTAAAGTGCGTGTTAGTAGCCACAGGCGAAGGGGTGAAGAATGGATAAGGTAATTGTTGTAGGGGTATCTATTATAACATTGATAGTAGGTTTTATAGCTTGGACATTTTTAACAGTACCATTTGCTTATACTACCGAACAAATTGTTAGTATGAAATATTGTGATGCAAAAGGTCATGAAACTATCAAATGGGGATCTGGATTGTATAATAAGTATGAGCATGAGAACTATGGAAGAGTAATTTGCGGAGATTGCTATATTGAAGGATGCAGATGGAAAGAGTATAATGTTACTATATCTGGACCAGGTGGATATTTATCTAAACTAAACGACGCGTACCGAGACAATGACGATTAAACCATCAAAATTATTTATGTTCGGATTCTTATTTATAGCTGTGTTTGGGTTTGTAGTAGGATTTTCAACAAGAAATATATATTTTGGATTAATGTTTGGCAGTGGCGGTTCAATTCTTTTTACCTCATTAGATTTAATAAATATATATGTGGCGGATAGATTCGCTTTAAGAGGAAAACAAGAATGAGAGAATTAAATAATAGAGAAAAAATAAAACTTAAAGCGTTTCATGCTGCAATGGATAGAGCAATAGCAGAAACAGGACCACTAAGAAGATTATTTACAAACTTTGGATATAGGAAAAGTCTAGTGCTAGAAGGAATAGAAGCATTCTTGACATGTAGTAGGAAGGATCTTGACGACGCATTCGAGGTAGCTGACGTACAATGAAAATAGAAGTAGAGAGAAACATAGGAAGTCAGAGAATGATTATAATTTTTAAACAACGTTGGTTCTATGAGAGAGGATACGTTAGCGTTAAAATAATAGTTTACGATAAAATAAAAAACAAAGGGTTTGAGAAATATGAGCCATTTCCATATGTAGAGAGTGTAAGTTTAGATACAAAAACAGGTTAGATAAGTATTATAGAAGATTGTAATGCAGACATTGTTAGAGAAGAATGGTTAAAAATAAAAGACAAGTTCGCATCTGGGAGATTAGACGCATGAAGGTTGAAATTAGTTATCTAATGGCAGCTTCAACGCTTAGCATATTATTAGAATTAGAAAGACAAGGAATAAAACTAGGAGGATTAACCCAGGATTGGCAAGAGGTTATGAAAAAATATGAATAAGATTATTGAATGGCACAAGCAAAGGTGGAAAGAACGTAGGGTAGCTATAGGATATTTATTTTGGTTAGGTTTGGGCTCAGCAATCCTAATTTTTCAATTATTAGGAATAAAGGTGAAGACATGGCCCGAATTAATAACCTTGGTGATTATGAATTTTTTTGGAATGTATTTAGTATTTAGATACGACTTATTCGTAAAAGGAGAAGTAACCGAATGAATCAAACAATAAAGATCAGCACAGGAGAAGAGTTTATAGGATTTATACCCTTAAGATTTAAACTAAAATATCTTTTTTCATTAGGACCCATACCTGTTGAATGTGTATTATGGAAAAATAAGAAGACAAGAAAAATTTATAGATATGATTGGGAATCTAAGGAATTAATATTAAAAGACGCAGTTGTGTCATCAGACGAAAACATTCGCACTTCTAAACATTCCAGAACAGTAAATGAAAACATTAATAAAAACCAAGATACTAATATTATTGCAATGGAGGTTAATAAAAAATGAATAAAAAATATTTAGTATTTGGTTTAATGGGTTTATTTATAATGGCTTTTGCAACAGCTGCAATCGTTCAGTATTATGGACAGACACAAGTTGATATGGAAATAGAATCACCAGTAGTAATGTACGGAGATTTAACAACTGTTAATGTAATTGCAGGAGACGGATATAGATTATATCTAGTTGAAGGTGAAAACTTACTTAATAGAGATGTTGACGTTAAGTTTCAATTTACTCTATTAAAAGATGGAGAGACACTAGAAGACACTAGCGGATTCTACCTAGCTTACTCTAGTGACATTGATTATGCGTATAAGGAAGAATACGGTGCTGCTCAAGATTGGGATCAAGCACAAACATGGATGGATGAAAATCTAGATTGGTTCGATTGGTATTTGACAGGAGCCTTGGTAGATTACGATGCAACAGTTATTACTAATCACGGAGAGAATAGCGTAGTTGAAAATGCTTTACCATTCAATGTTGAATTTGGAGAAGATTTATCACCAGGTAAGTTTTATGCAGTTGTTTACTTAGATGTAGACGAAGCAGTTGTACCAGGAAGTTATACACTAAGCGTAGATATGACACCAGTTGTAGCATAAACACAAAACAATTTATTATTTTTTGCTTTATTTTTAAGCAAACAGAACAGGAGAAAACAAACTATGAAAAAACAAATAACGACAATAGCACTAGGAATATTAATGATGAACTTAGCACTAGCAATATATGCAGGATCTAATATAAGTTTTGAAACAAATCTTACCAATCCAGTTTATACTGTAACAGGAAACTCATCAAACCTAATAGGATTAAATGTAACGTTTGAAAATGGAAGCATAACAATTAGTCCAGCATTAAATTATAAACCAGATAACTTTACATTAATCTTCTTTGATGAAGTTACTAGGGAAGTTGAAAAGATAGTTTATCGTGGTGGAGGTGGAGGGTCTAGAACAAGATATGTTGATAGAAATGTAACGGTTTATGTTCCAGAATATATTAACACAACAGAGATTATAGAAGTTGAAGTAGAAAAGATTATTGATAGAGTCGAGTTTAAAGAAACTGGATATGAAGTTAAACATATAGTATTAGGAGTTGTATCGGGATCAATATTGGCAATACTTATTGGATTACTTATACGACGTAGTTTAAATCATAGGGGAATGTCAAAATGAATTTAGTTCAAGATGATTGGTTTGGAAACTTTGGAAGAAATACCAGGGGATACACGCAAATACACGAAAGGTTATTTTTTATTAACAATTCAGAACTAACACAGGAAGAAAGACGTTATGAGTTATCAGTTTTAGATAAATTAGTTTCTATGATACCTAATGAATCAAGTAGAGAAATATATGAGGCAAGAGTTAAAGATGGAAAATAAATATAGAACAGGGCTACAAAGATTTAATGAAAGATTCCCTAATTATTTTGGATGTACTTGGAAATATATTGCTGAGGATAGTCGGCCAACCACAGAAGGAAGATTAAGAGATTGTTTAGATTGTGATGGTAAAAATCTTGAATGTGATAGTTATACAGTTACAAGATGATTCACAAAATACAAAAATTAATAAAGATTAAATGACTATAAAAAATAAATTAGGTGACAAAAATTCCATTACCAAGACCATGCAATAAATGCGGAAGAAGATTCCAACCAAAAAACAAAGAAAGAATTTGTCCTGACTGTAGAGCTACTGTTAAGAATGTAAACTTTATAAAGATGATATGCTATAGGAATAATATAGGTATCAAAAAATTAAATCAATTTTGGTAAACTAAATTATGGAAAATGGTAAAGAAATAATAAGGGATATATTAATATTTATATTAATCTTGACTGTACCATCGTTAATCGGATGGGTATTCGGTGCATGGGGAGCAATTATTATATTAATTACTATAATGGGTATCGTGGCTCATTATGCCATAAAATATCAATGTTAAAAAATGAAACAATTAAAATTTAATAAAAAAGATCCAACTATGGGCGACGTTTCAGGAATATTGCGAGTAGATGGTAAAATTCTATATTTTAAGTTTAATCAATCAGAACCAGCTCAAAATATGATAGCAACCACGAAAGCAAAAGGGGCAATCGTGACAGAGGGTAGAAAGTGGATTAGAATAAACATATTTGCAGAGAACAAGGAAGTGATTTTGAATAAAGAACAGTTTAATGTTGATGAAAAAACAGATGATGAAGTTGAAGACATATTAATAAGATTTTATGGTGAAAAATATACTCAAGCTGGATTTGAATGTGAAATTTCTGAATTAAATAAAGACGATACTGAAAGTTAATTCAGTATCGCCAACGTCTCTGTTGAAAACCCTGCCATGAAAGACAAACAACAACAAAATAAAAGTGAACAAACTTTAAAAGTCTTTGGAAATAAAACAAACTTCTTTCTTTTTATTTTGTATATTTTTGGAGCTTTTTTGGTGGGATTTTTCAGCATAAAGATATTTCTAACATTATTATTAACTCCAATTTTGTCAGTATATAATGGGGCATATAATCAATATATTAT
>SDBT01020078.1_pt1 | contig 10458 bp, 9 predicted proteins | sample 2277101 | NCBI WGS metagenome assembly SDBT01 (sample SAMN10404973, study PRJNA504765) | marine sediment metagenome | isolation source: marine sediment core GS10_PC15, 103 cmbsf | place: Arctic Ocean: Southern Knipovich Ridge | collected 2010
CGATGCGACGTGTGTTATTATCTTAACCACAACCGCGACAGACGCTTAGGCGACGCCGCAACTCGGTTCGTTACCTGATGACGGACAATCGCAGCCACCGAGGGAGCCTGGCTACAACTCCGGTTGAAACCAAGAAATAGATCGGACAGAATCGATGCTGTCCTGAACCAAAAAAAACCTCGCGAGCTTGCTCAGGGGCCCACTTAACCTATCTTACGCCCGCAACCGACGCAATGTTCGCACTCAATCGACCGATATGAGGGCCTATCGCACATTGCCCAGGCCTCTTGGGGCGGCCACCTGCGAAATCGCTAAAGCGATGATTTGATTGTTTCGGCTACGTAGCTGATCTGCTCGTCGGACAGTTCAGGCTCGATGGGCAGCGACAGCACCTCGGCGGCAGCTTTCTCGCTTTCGGGGAAGTCGCCCGTCGAATAGCCCAACGATGCAAAACAGGGCTGCTGGTGCATGCTAAGCGGATAATAAACCACCGAGGGAACGCCCTTCTCGCCAAGCTTGGCGCGGACATCGTCGCGATTTGGAACGCGGATGGTGTACTGGTTGAAAATGCACTTGTTGTGCTCGCGGACGGTCGGCGTGATTACGCCATCGCAATCGGCAAGCAGTTCATCGTACTTCGCTGCCGTAGCGATGCGGCGGGCGGTGTAGCCTTCCAGTTGCTTGAATTTAACAGACAGAACCGCAGCGAGCATCGAATCCATGCGGAAGTTCCCGCCGACCCAGCCGTAAATATACGCACCGGTCTGCCCGTGATTGCGGGTCCGTTCAAGCTTGTCCGCAACTTCGTCATCCTGGGTGGTGATGAGTCCGCCATCGCCCATCGCCCCAAGATTCTTGGTCGGATAAAAGCTGAAACATCCGGTCGTCCCGAACGATCCTGCCTTGCGGCCCTTGTACGTCGCGCCAATTACCTGGGCGGCGTCTTCGATCACGTGGAGATTATGCTTTTGGGCGATGGCCATTATCTCGTCCATGTCGGCAACCTGGCCGTACAGATGCACTGGCATGATCGCTTTGGTTTTGTCGGTGATAGCGGCTTCGATTTTGGACGCGTCAATGTTGAACGTATCGGGTTCGATATCGACGAACACGGGCTTTGCACCGACGCGAGCTATGGTCCCCGTCGTAGCCCCGAAGGTAAACGGAGTGGTGATTACTTCGTCACCGGCGCCGATGCCCAGCGCCATCAGGCTGCACAGCAGAGCGTCGGTTCCACTGGAAACGGCGACACCGTGCGACGAATCGCAATAGGCTGAGATTTCAGCTTCCAGAGTGCGGACCGACGGTCCGTTGCAGAGACACATGTACTCGTTATCCACAACGTTTGTTATCGCGGCGAGAACTTCGTCGCGGATCGGTGCGTACTGATTCTTAACATCCAGGAACGGTACGTCCATGGCAAATCGCCTTTCTATCACTGCGCATGCGGCAGGAACGCCTGATGAAACAAGCGGATAACTTATGCCCACACTCATCGGACGTCAATCCTTTTGACAGACCGCACCTGGCCGGTACCAGCTTTTTTTTGTTGGTCTGTAGAACTATAATGACCGAAAGACATAGTGATTAGGTCTATCCCACTACAGCCTTAATTATTGCATTTTCAAGGACAAACAAATGATTAATCAGCTTCTAAAGAAGATCGAAACATCCAAAGCCGTCATCGGTGTCGTCGGACTCGGCTACGTCGGACTGCCCCTGGTCCGCGAGTTCATTTCCGGCGGAATGAAAGTTCTCGGTTTCGACGTCGATCAAAAGAAGGTCAAGTCCCTGCTGGCCGGCCGCAGCTACATCGAGCACATCCCGTCAAAGACCGTCAAGGATATGCTCAAGTCCGGGCTGTTCGACGCGACAACCGACTTCCGCCAGCTCCGCAAAGCCGACTGCATTCTTATCTGCGTCCCGACGCCGCTGACCAAAATGCACGAACCGGACATGACCTACGTCGAAGCGACCGCACACGCCATCGCAAAGACGCTCCGCAAGGGCCAGCTCGTCGTGCTCGAATCGACGACGTATCCGGGTACGACTCGCGAAGTGATGCTGCCGATACTCGCAGAAACCGGTTTGAAGGTGGAAAAAGATTTCTTCCTGGCGTTTTCGCCCGAACGCGAAGATCCGGGCAGGAAAGACTACTCCACCAAGACGATCCCCAAGGTCGTCGGCGGATTCGGACCGGTCTCGCTCAAAGCTGCCGTCGCCTGCTACGAAAAGGCGATCGACGACGTCGTGCCCGTCAGCAGTTGCGAAGCCGCCGAAGCATGCAAGATTCTCGAAAACACATACCGCTGCGTCAACATCGCGCTGGTCAACGAACTCAAGCTCCTGTTCGACCGCATGGACATCGACGTCTGGGAGGTCATCCGTGCTGCGAGCACCAAGCCCTTCGGATTCACTGCGTTCTATCCGGGTCCGGGCCTGGGTGGGCACTGCATTCCGATCGACCCGTTCTATCTTTCGTGGAAGGCCAAGGAATACGGACTGACCACGCGGTTCATCGAACTTGCGGGCGAGGTCAACCTCTCCATGCCCGAGTTCGTCATCCACAAGGTCCAGGACTCACTGAACGATGTCGGAAAAGCCGTCAAGGGTTCAAAGATTCTCGTGCTCGGATTGGCCTACAAGAAAGATGTCGACGACGTTCGCGAGAGCCCGTCGCTCGAACTTATCGAACTGCTGCAGGACCGCGGAGCGAAAGTTGATTACAACGATCCGCACGTGCCGCGTACCCACAAGATGCGCGAGCACGACCTGAAGATGGTTTCCAAGAAGCTCACGGCAGCTATGCTCAAGCGATACGATGCCGTGCTGATTAGCACTGACCACAGCAGCTACGATTATCAGTTCATCGTCGATAACGCCAGGCTTGTGATCGACACGCGTAACGCCACCGCCAAGGTCAAACGAGGCAGAAGAAAAATCGTAAAAGCCTAAAGACAAAGCTGAAAGCTAAAAGCTAAAAACTGAAAAACAAAACTGAAAACTAAAAACAGAACTAAAAACCAAAGGCCCCGTCGGAATCACCCGGCGAGGCCTTTTAAATTTAGCATTAAACATTAAACATTAAACATTTAGCATTAAGCATTTAGCATTAAGCATTCAGAATTTATTGTTACGGCATTATTCCGCCGGCGACGATATCCAGGCCGCGCATTAGCACCAGCCTGCCCATCTCGGGCATTTCCACGAAGCTATCGTAGTGCAGCGGCTTGTCGGCTGAGAATGTAACTTCGGCAACTTCGGTGTTCGCCAGTTCGCCGGCGTCGGCGTCGATGACTTCCAGCGAGCCGGAATCCATTCGGTTTGCGATTTTATCTACGGTGCAGACCGCCTCCTGCGTAGCAAGCCGGAGTATGATCTGATCGCCTTTTTTCAGCGGCGCCGGTGACATCCAGAAAATGCTTGCCGTGATCGTCGAATCCTGCTTCGGCGGCGCATCTGGCGCACAGAGCGTCTTGCCCCTGGCCATCACATCGCCATTGGTCAGCGTGAAACCGATCGATTCGCCGCTGGCGGCTGAGTCTATCTGGCCTTCCATTTTCTCGACGGTAGCTACTTCGGCGAGCTTGTTTTCAGGAAAGATAACTACCTGCTGCCCGGTCGAGAGCATACCCGATGCGATGCGCCCCACTGCAACATCCCGCCCTTCAAGATCGTAAACGTCCTGCACCGGCAGACGAAGCGGCAGCGATTCGCCGCTCGGGTCGCACTTGAGCAAGTCCAGCGATTCGATAATCGTCGGACCGTCGTACCAGGGCATCTTCTCGGATCGATTGACGATATTCTCGCCGTCAAGAGCGGCTGCGGGGATGACTGCGAGTTTTTCCAGCGCCACCTTGGCCAGCAGGGCGAGCATTTCGTCGCTGCGCTTGGTGAATACTTCCTGGGAGTAATCGACCAGGTCCATTTTGTTGAGTACCACGATAAGCTGCTTTACGCCCAGCGCCGAAAGCATGTACGCGTGGCGATGCGTCTGCTCCATAAGCCCTTCGTCCACGTCCAGCAGCAGCATCGCAGCCGACGCCTGAGACGCACCGGTAATCATATTCTTCATGAATTCCTTGTGCCCGGGCGCGTCGATGATAACGTAATCCCGACTCTCGGAGCTGAAGAATGTCTGGGCGGTATCAATGGTGATGTGCCTGGCGCGTTCCTCGGCGAGGTGATCGAGAACGAATGCGAACTCGACTTTCTCGTCGGTGTCTTCGCTCATCGCGCGGAAGGCGTCAAGCTGAGTTTTTGGCAGCGAGCCGGTATCGTAAAGAAAGCGGCCTATCAATGTGCTCTTGCCATGGTCGACGCTTCCGACCACTACGAATTTCAGTTGCTCTTTGCTGGACATTTGCGTTGGTTGCTCCATCAGGCGCCTCTTGGGTGGTAACCCGGGGCGCGAAGTTGATCTAATTCGCCACCGGCCTACATGTAGCCCAGCGCGCGAAGCTTTTGCATGGTGTTGGCGTCTTCCTTGTCTTGAGCGCGGCCTTCTCGCTCGCCGATATTGGTCGTCTCCAGTTCGGTTATAATCTCGTCGATCGTAACCGCCTCGGAATCGACCGGGCTGCAGCAGCACTCGCAGCCGATGCTGCGGAAACGCTTGTTGCCCTTGGCACAGTACAGATCGACGTAGGGCATGTTCTCGCGTTTGACGTACTCCCAGATATCCTTTTCCGTCCAGTGCAGCAGCGGATGGATGCGGACGTGGGTTTCCTTGCTGGCCTGAGAGTTGTACTGGTCCCACAACTCGGGGGGCTGATTCTCGTAGTTCCACTTGAAGTTCTCGTCGCGCGGCGAGAAGTAACGCTCTTTGGCGCGGATACCGTGCTCGTCGCGACGGATGCCAAGCAGCAGACCGTCGAACTTGAATTCGTCGATGGCCATCTTCAGGGCGTTGGTCTTCAGTTCGTTGCAGCACTCGAGCTTGCTGTCCCTGGAGATACCGCGATCCAAGGCTTCCTGGTTGGTGGTCACTGCAAGGTCCAGATCCCACTCCTTGGCGTACTGATCGCGGAAGTCGTAGATCTCCTGGAACTTGAAGCTGGTATCGATGTGCAGCGTCTTGAAGGGAATCTTACCGAAAAAGGCTTTCCGGCAGAGCCACAGCAGCGTGGTGGAATCTTTCCCGATAGACCAGAGCAGTGCGAGGTTCTTAAAGTGATAGTTCGCTTCTCGAATGATCGCGATACTCTGACTTTCCAGTTCAGACAGTTTGTCCATGGTGCAAAACTCCGTTTTAGATCACGCCCGCAGGTGCAGGCAGATTGTCCAGGTCCATATCGTCTGGCGGTGTAACGCCCAGACGCCTCAGTATGGGTCCGGCGAGCTGCCGAATTTCAATATCGCCTGCGGGCATATCGACGTCGCGCGTCACGAGCAGCGCGTCGTGATAAGTATGCATGCCCTCCAGTTGCGTCTTCATGAAGACCTCAGGAGCCGTCAGACCCAACTTTAGATCATACCCGTCGAAGGGCACGGCTACAAGGTCAGGTGCGGTTCCGTAAGGCGGCAAGCCCACTGAATCGGGAATTTCGCCGGTCGGGCCGGACTTACCCGAAGGCCAGTATACGTCCTCTCGCTTGAGGACGGTCTTGATTACCCGGTTGCCGGCAGGGTCGCAAAGTTTCATCAGGTCTGCTGTTACATCCGAGCGGACCTGGTCGTATTCGCTCCGGGGCACGCAGCCGGCGGCTTCACGCCCCTGCAGGTTCACGTAAATGCGCCCGGGGATTAGCGTAAAGGCTTTAGTGGCTGCAGGATCGAAAGACAGCGGACTGACGACTTGCTCGGCCAGCTTCGTCCAGCCGGTATCGACCATGTATTTCGACAGTTGCACTTCGTACTTGATCGGGCAGAACCCGTGATCGGAAAGGATCGCAAGCGGCGTTTCCGGGCCAATCTTCTCGAGCAACTCACCGATCACCACATCTACCTTGCGGTAGTACTCCCGAAATGCCGGGGCGAACTGGCTGTCACCCTCGGTGAACTTGCTCATCAGGAAATGGTTGATCCGGTCGGTGCCCATGATGTGAGTGTGGAAGAAGTCCCAGCTTTCGGTTTCGAGGAAGTGGAACATCGCCTCGGCGCGTTTGGCCAGCGTAATATCGAGATCGCCGAGCATCTTGGTCTTGGATTCGCGGGCAAGTTGGGCGTCCGAGTCCACGCGGTAATCGATGGACTGCAGGTACTGCCCCGCCTCGGGAGGCCAGGCTGCCTTGAGAGGCGACGGTGCGAGGAAGCCGCCGATAAGCACGCCGTTAACGGGCTTGGGCGGGTAGGAGGCCGGTACGTTCATACCGAAGACCTTCTTGCCCTTCTCGGAGAGCACTTCCCAGATACTCTTGGCCTTCAAGTTCGCGGCGTTGGGGAACGACATATCGTACGAGCCGGGCCTGCGGTCGATGAAACCGAATATGCCGTGCTTGCCCGGATTGACTCCGGTGGCGTAACTGGCCCAGGCTGAACACGAGACGGTAGGCAACACCGAACGCATCATGCGAGGGGCGCCCGCTTGCTCGCAAAGCTTGGCCATGTTTGGCATATAACCCTGCTGCATCAACTCGATCAGCAGACCGTGCGGTACGCCGTCGATGCTCAATACTACAAATTTGGGTGGATTTAGCATATTCGTTCCAGACCTAGCCTGAGAAAGCACGCTTATGTTGTAAGGAGCGGAGATGATACACACTTGTCCGTATTCCGTGCAAGTTTGAAAAAAGTATGCTTCCCCCTTACCGCTCCCCCGTCCGGGCAGGTCACGGCCAAATACCCGCAAGCGATTGTTTTGGCGAAACTTTTGAACCAGCCCTTTCGACGCCCTTTGCGGGCAGGCGATTGATGCATGCACCGGCAGCGAGCCACGCCCGGAGGATTGGGGTGTTAGAGTCCTAGAATACTATATTGGCTCCGCAAGGGGCGGGGCCGTTCAAAGGACATTCTTGCGGAATGAGGAACTCATCATGAAAGCTTCCGATCTAATGACTGAACACGAGGTATGGGCTTGCGCCGAAACTGCCGATGCTCAGCAGGTGGCACAGATGATGTGGGACCATAACGTCGGGGCCATCCCCGTGCTGGACTCCGACGGCAGGTTGGAAGGAATCGTCACCGACCGCGATCTGTGCTGCAAGATCATCGCAACGGGCAGCAGCTGTAGCACACCTGTCAGGCAGATAATGAGCGGACCGGCCTACTCCGTTCAGCCGGACGCTGAACTGGAGACAATCGAATCGATCATGCGTGAGCACAGGATTCGCCGCGTTCCGGTTGTGGACGGTGACGACAGGCTCAAGGGCTTTATTTCGATGGGCGACATCGCCTGCTACGTGCATACCCCTCTTGAAGAGCACGAGTTGATCGGCGTTCTGGAGGCTGTGCGCGCCGAATCCAGAGATTGACCCTTACCGGCGGCAAAACGCCTCAGTCGTTGCGATTGACTTGCTCTGAACGCAAGTTGCGGTAGAATGCACCGCATGAGCAATGCAACCGGCAATGAATTGACGTTTAGCTTGATCGTACCCGTTCACAACGAGCAGGAAGGCCTTGATGGCTTTTACACGCGACTGAAGGCTGCCGCCGCGGGACTGGGCGAACCGTATGAGATTCTGTTCGTCGACGACGGTTCAACTGACGATACAGGCTTGCTTCTGCGCGGCCTGGCCGGTGCCGATAAAAACGTCAAGGTAATCGAGCTTTCCCGCAACTTCGGCTATCAGGGAGCAATAGCGGCAGGTATGGATATCGCCTCAGGCCGGGCCATCGTGACCCTCGACGGCGATTGCGAGCACCCGCCCGAACTGATAGGCGAACTTGTTGCCCGATGGCGGGAAGGCTTCGAGGTCGTCTCAACCACAGGCAAACCCGCCGCCGGGGCGCAGAAACCGAAAAGCCCCATGTCCCTGTCATGCAGGTTTGTCTCGCTGCTGACAGGCTGTCCGGGCGAGAAGTCCGATTTCCGCCTGCTCGACCGTAAGGCGGCAGATGCGATCCTTCAACAGCGCCAGACCGGACTCTCGGTCGGCAAATTAGTCGATATGATCGGATTCAGGCGAACTACGGTCCCGTATATCGCCGAGAACCGCGCTGCGGGCAAGAGCCGCTATACCTCTAAGCAACTCAAGGCGATGGCAAGTGCGGAGGTGTTCAGCCTCTCGCTGCGCCCGTTGCGAATCGCAGCCGTCATGGGAACGCTCTTCATGGTGGCGGCGATGCTTTATGCAATTACCTGCCTGACGCTCTGGCGGTTTGGCATAGTGCTAAGCGGATACACGCATCTGGCAATGTTCATACTCGCCATGTTCGTCTTGCAGTTCGTGCTGCTGTGGATTCTCGGACGGCATGTCCGGCGAACACTGGACCAGTTAAAACGGCGGCCGCTCTATATCGTTCGTGAAAAGATCGGCTTGTCTGACGAACCAGAATCCGACAAGTCCACCAAGAGCGAATCCGAAGAGCCTGTTCAGTACAGAATCTTCACCTGATTGGCGACCCGCCTGCCTGCACCGGGCGGGCAGGTTGACGATTGCTCTTCGACGTCCTTTAACACAGAGATCACAGAGAACACAGAGAACAGCTTTACGTAAACAGCAATTCACCAAATACCCAATTACCCAATGAATGACTACTCGCACTCAGGGTGGTGGGTCTCCTGACCCACCACTTGGCTCGAAGCATAATCGCGGCGGGTCGGGAGACCCGCCGCGCGATCTACGAGCGTGAGCGAACAGTCTACTCGCAGACGAACCCATCGTCGGTGATTCTCACAGTTACTTCCGGCTGGGCGTCGAGGCCGACCAACTCGGCTGGGCGAGTCGAAGCCATTGTCCATGCATCCTCGAAACTCACATCGCAATGCATCGCTGTGTTGATAATGGCTTTATCGAGCGTCAGGGCTGAACCTGCAAGACACTGCTGACCGGGAACCTGGCAAAAACCGTCTTCGCGCACCACTACCGGATGCTGCGAAAACTCGTACTCACCGGGCGGCATCTCGGCTGCGGACATCGCATCGGTAACCAGGATGCTGCGAGAAAGCTGCTTGGCGCGGATGTAGTTCTTCAGCGTGGTGAACGGAACGTGATGGCCGTCTGCAATGAAGCTGGCCTCCATGCGGTCCTCCGATAGCTGAGCCTGGACGTAATTGTTCATCCGCGGGAGCATTGCGTGCGATCCGTTGCCCAGGTGCGTCGCCATCGTCGCCCCGGCATCGGCTGCGGCGATTATATCTTCCGGAGTTGCGTTCGTATGACCGACGGCTGCACAAATACCTGCATCTCCGAGCCGGCCGATGAAATCGATCGCGCCTTTACGCTCCGGTGCCAGAGTGACGATCTTGACCCGCCCGCCTGAGGCTTGTTGAACTTTTTCGAGAAAGTCCGGTAAATCGGCAGGGTCTTTGCAGTGCTCGGCTGGGTGCGTGCCCCGCGGGCCTGTCTCAGCAGATATGAAAGGCCCTTCCACATGCAAACCGGCGAAACACTCGGCCAGTACGGAATCGGCTTCGATTAACTCTACGTAGCGGCGAATACGCCCGAGCATCGCATCGAGATCGTCGGTGATGATCGTCGGTAGAATTGCAGTCACGCCCCGGCGGTTGAGCTTCGCCCGGATGTCGTGGAGATCTTCGATGCTCCAGCGGGCAGGGTCGCCGTTGAAGTTAAAGCCCGCATATCCGTTGACCTGAAGATCAACCAACCCAGGCGCCGTATATGTTTTTGGCAAGTCGGTCATAGCAATGCATCTTATCGCGCGTGGGCTGCGGTTTGAACTCCGCAGTTTTGTCAGGGGCAAACGTTTGTTTCAGTTGCCGGGCCGAGCGTCCGATAAAGTTAGTATAAGGTGTGCCATCGGTAGGGATTCATGACTGACAAATTCGGAATGAAAAAAACGACGTTGAAGCTGGCCAAACGCGGGCGGCGGTATATGTTTCGATACGTAACCGGCGATGAAGACCGCATTATCGGCGAGATCATGCGCCATGCCGACGATACCCACAGCGACATCGATTGGATGGATGCAGCCACCTTGAGTTGCCAGGTTGCCAGCGCCGCAGCCGCCGATTGCTTGGAAGCATGCGGGCTGCATGGCGATAGCGAAGGCGAAATCGAAACCGAAACCGCCTGATTTCACACACGCACATACGGTGAAGGATTCACCGCCAACAGAGAATCACGGATGACACTCGAACTGCCTCTGATATCAACGTTCCTGGACTACCTCGACGCCGAGCGGAACTTCTCCGGACACACGATTCGCTGCTACAGCTCCGACCTGCTGCAATTCAGCCAGTTCCTGGCGGCAACAGAACAAGCAGCCAGCGAGAATGATTTTGAAACGCCATCCCTCGAAGATTTGCCCGCCCCGGGAGTTCTGCCGAGTCTGCCCCTCGAAACCATGCTCCGCGCCGTAACCATCTCCGAGGTTCGCGGATACCTGGCGATGATG
>SDBT01020079.1_pt1 | contig 10458 bp, 2 predicted proteins | sample 2277101 | NCBI WGS metagenome assembly SDBT01 (sample SAMN10404973, study PRJNA504765) | marine sediment metagenome | isolation source: marine sediment core GS10_PC15, 103 cmbsf | place: Arctic Ocean: Southern Knipovich Ridge | collected 2010
ATTGTACTGGACTCCACTCCGTACGCAGAGGGCTGGGTAGAGGATGAGAATGGTTTTGCCATTTCTTATCCTATTGTAATATTTACTGATGCCTACGGGAACGATTATTACGCTACTACTTATTCTAATGGGACATTTGAGATAGACAATTTACCTTATTGTGGGGATTATGATTTATATGTTGAGGAACCAGGGGGGTGCGCAGCATTTTACATAGCCCCAGTATATTATAGTTATACTTCATATATAAACCCGCTTGTTGTGGATACCGTCCCGGACGTAACCGGTCGGATAGTGGATGAGAATGGTTTTGCTATTCCTAATCCCATGGTAATTTTTATTGATCCTGATACCTGGGTTGAATATCCTGCCAATACTTATCCTGACGGGACATTTGCAGTAACTTTACCTTATTGTGGGGAGTATTACATATTAATTGGAGGAGAGGGTTGTGAACAATATTATATAGCAACAGTACCTGGCAGCGGTTCATTTGGAGATATTACATTTAATACGCAACCTACTGTTACAGGAAGGGTAGTAGATCAGGATTATGTGGATTTCAGCACTGGTATAGTAGAGTTTATAAGTTGCACTGATCCAGGAATTGTATTCTCTGGGGATATTGTTAATGGTGATTTCACAGTTGATTTAGGTGCATGTGATGAGTACGAGATATTTATCACTGTACCTTGCGGAACCTTCCAATTATTAACGGGAGATTGGGAAACGTGTTTTGATATTATTAGTGACGGCAACTTCTCACTAATAGTCATTCAGTGTCCGCCAGATGCACCAACCGGCCTTATCGCCGAGCCGGGTCCCCTCAGCGAAGAGATAACCTTATCCTGGAACCCTAATCCCGAGCCAAATATTGATGGCTATATTATTTATCGAGGTACCGTATCGGGAATCTACACAGATATTTTCTTCTATGAATACACCAGTGTTACCTTTCCGGGCTTGGAAATAGGTCAGACTTACTATTTCGCAGTATCAGCGGTCGACCTGAACGGTGGAGAAAGTGAGCTCTCGGATGAGGCCTCGGCGACAGCCCAGCTTATGGGTGATTATGATCCACCTACAGCCCCGAGCAATTTGACAATTACCGATCCCGGTACTGGTGATCAGCTGGATCTTTCATGGTTAGCATCTACTGACGATGTCGCGGTTTCACATTATTTGATCTATCGGCTTACTGAAAATCCTGGTGTCAGCGATGAAAATTATGATTGGGATTGGGGTTTTCCACAGGAGAGAGAGGGAACAAATTTTACTGATTACGAAGTGTGGGAAGGGGATACTTATTACTATGTGGTATATGCAGTAGATACCTCGGGTAACATAAGTGGCCCGTCGAATGTGGAATCTGATGAGCCTACCGATTCTATTGCTCCTGATCCACCTACCGGCCTTTATGCGTCTCCAGGGGATACAGTAATAGGCCTCTCGTGGGCAGCTCCTGTTTTCAATGACGATGTTGATAATTCCCTGCTGACAGACTTGCTTGGATATAATATCTATCGGGGGGAAGTTAGCGGCGAATATGATCCGATCCCCATAAATTGGCCGGATTTGGTTACGACCACCTCCTATAATGATAGTGGCCTTACAAATGGGCTGACCTATTATTATGTCGTCACCGCTGTCGATGATTCCGGGAATGAAAGTTTGTTTTCTAATGAAGATTGGGCTACGCCGGTAACAGCCAACCCACCCCCACCGTCGCCCACAATTATCAATTTTATAGAGAAGCCAGCTTCGATTGAAATTGATTGGGACTGTCCCTATGTATCAGACCTGGCTGGGTATAATATATACCGAAAAATTAATGGCAGTTATAACTTTTCAGATCCTCTTTATTTCACCACTGAGAAGTACTTTGAAGACACAAGCCCCCATCCTGTTCTGGAAAACTGCTATGTAGTAAGGTCAGAAGATACTATTGGTCAGGAAAGTGTCAATGGTGCTGAGACTGAGGAATGCGGATATGTAGGAGATGGGGTGCTCTGGATTATCTCGCCGACTGAATTGGATCCAGCAATAATAAGCTTCGGTGGTCCAGCGCCCTCGGTGAACATAATCTATTATTTATTTGGGGATTATCTGGGTTTGTATGGTGGAGGTGTTAAGATAAAATTGGAGATATTTAAAACAGGAGGATCATCGGTTTATACTGAATGGGATGACAATCCAAGGGGCTCAGTGGATGGTTATAATCCTATCATCGATTGGAATGGCAAATATAAAAGCGGCCTACCAGTCGAAGAGGGCTTTTACGATGTAGAAGTCTCCTTATATTATAACGGTGCTGAGATTTTGTGGGATAGACAAAACGAGGCGATAATTGTCGCTGAAATTCTTTTGACTCATATAAAGTTTGATCATGCACCCGGTAGCGTTTCCGATGGCACAAATATTCGAAAGAACTTTTTAACAGACATATCAGTGCCGGAATGGGTTACTGGAGGTCAAAATGAAGCAGCAGCTTACATTATTAATACAACTAAAACCATTCAAGCAAGATTTATCGTCCAGCCGAGTTCTATTCAGAGTGCAAAAATAAGAGCAGTCTCAATAGATAATACCGGGTCATTAGATGATGTTCAGGAGCGAACTGTTAACTTTACTAATGGCATTTCTGACCCTGAATATATAGAATTCAATATATTGGGTGAAGGTCAGAAATCGGTTCAAAAGACAACAACTGATCGCTGGCAGTGGAGAGTGAGCGATTTAAATGGCGGTAATTCTCCCGAAGTTAATATCAATATCTCGGGTCCGCACATAATTTATGAAGTTTTCGCAGAACCGGAGGCACCAATGGAGGAACCTTGGACCGAGGTTCTTGACTATGCCTGTACTTGGGCGAAAGATAAAAAAACACCCTCATCAGTTGTGGAAAGTTTGGTTACATCAATCAACAGTGATAGTACATTAATTTATGACGGAATGCAACATTATACATCAGGGTATGTAGATTTTAATTTAACTCAGCTTTTAAATGATATAAAAACCGCCAAAGAAAGTGATGAAACTATTCAGGTAGAAGTAGATTGTAGAGATGGGGCAAATTGGTTTCATGTATTATCAAGTTCCTTAGGAATTTTTGCTCAATACAAAGTAATTGATAGAACAACAGATCCTTACTTTTTTATTTATAACTGGATACTCCCTCTGGGTAAGGACTGGACAACTGGTGCTTGGAATTTCCACCAAATTGGGTGGTGGAATTCCATGGTAGCAGACCCTGTTCTAAAGCTTGACAATGATGATGATCCGACTACATCACCTCATATTCCAAAACTTGTAGTAGGTGATGTGACCCAAAGCCAATACATAGACAAATTAACAGAAACCCCCGATGTTACAGATATAGAAACTGGGATATGTATTCCTAAATAAGGGGGGATAAGAAAGGAGTTAATGATGAAAAAAATAAATTTGTTGCCATTATTGCTACTCATTACAACATTTTTTATAGGAGAGGGACTATTTTCAAATTCGTGGGGTAGCGATAAAAAAAGCGATATTTTAAGAAAAGGCCTTTATACTCTTAGAAAGACACCAGAGCCAAAGATATTTATTACAGGTATTGATGCCGATAAAATAATGCAAAGACTATTACCAAATTTTAATAAAATAGGAGAACAAATAATGTGGAAATGGGGAAGGAAGCATAAATACTTCAATGGTGACACCAAGGAAAAAATAGTAATTAGAGTTGCGGTATATCCAACTGTACAATATGCTGAGGAAAATGTATTAGATCTACTAAATGATGCAAGTGGTATAAGTAACCCAGGAACAGATTCAAAAGTAGATATAGGTAATAACTCGTGGCATTACAAATCTGGTGATGCTGGCACAGTAACTTTTCTAAGGAAGAATGTTTTAATAGGAGTTTTTTCTAATTTATATCCATTGGCAGAAAGGATAGCAAAAGAAATAGACAAATCCCTAATTAAGGGAGGGAAAGGAATAGGAACAGGAAAAAAAGTTGATGCTCCTATAATTCATGAGATTTTAGCGCCTTCATCAATAGAGAAAGGAGAAAAGCATACTATCATTATTCGTGCAACTGACCCGAATGAGAAAAAATTGACCTATTTAAAAAGTTCAGATAAAGGCCGATTCTTATTTTCAGAGAGTCCACATAAAATAATATATCAACCAACTAAAGTTGGAACTAATAAAATACTTGTTTGTGTTATAAATGAAAGCAATGTTGTATCGGAAGTAAAAGAAGTTGAGATTATAGTTAAATGACTTAATTTAAGATATTATTTAATAAAAATCTAGAGAAGAGCTAAGATAATTACAGTATTCTTTCTTGCTTAATTAAGTCCATTATTATAGAGGTATTCGGGATGAGCCTTATCTTGAGTGTAAACCTGAGGAGAACCGGGATTATGGGGGTAAAGGAGTAGGCAACCCGGGATCTTAGGGAACTTAAAGAGGAAGGAGAAATTAGGGTCACCTTGACTATTGACAAGAATAGGGTAAGAACCCAAAATTTTTAGAGGGTATTTTTGTAAGTTACAAAATGATAAGGAGGATTAGAATTTTGAAAGTATATTTGAATTTAACTATTGTTTTCCTGTCTATGGTAGTGATCATTACCGGAAGCCTGGCCGAGGAGGAAGCTCAACCCCTTCCTAAATCAGAGAAGCAAAAAGCTCCACGGGTAGAGGTTCGGGAGATAAAACAGTTGCAAGCGCCAAAAGCACCTGGTCCGGCTGAAATCAAGGAGATCCGTGTGATCCGCCGTGCGCCACCAATCCCTCATGTAGGAGGTGTCGTTGAGAAAAAGATTATAGAGTCTCCTCCTTCTTTCCCGATTCCTCTAGATTCGGTTGAGGTTAAAGAGATTCGACAGATTCCCTCTGAAAAGGTTAGTCCACAGATTATAGATATTAAGAGGATAGAGCATGCTCCAGAAGTTCCTCCAAAGATAGGTCAGGTTAAAATTCATCGGGGTGCTCCCCTTTCTGACGAGCAACTGAAAGAGCTACTTGAAGATTTTGATGCATTCGATGTCGAGATCCGGAGGAAAGCGATCCGGAAGCTTTTGCTATCAGCCGGGTATCTCACTCATTCCCAGAAGGAGCAAGCCTCCCCGCAAGTCCTCCGGCTTTTTGAAGAAGAAACTGATGAAACAACCCGACAGAATGCAGCCGACACTTTGGGGATGCTTCGATATTCGGCATCTGTCCCTGCACTTATTGATGCTCTGCAGAGGGAGGATCGCTGGACAGTAAGGCGCCCCTCGGCGAGCGCCCTGGGATTGATTGCGGACCTAAGTGCTACCTACCCGCTCCTTGAGGCTGCGACCGAAGACGATGAGATCCAGGTAAGAATTGCTGCCCTCGGAGCTCTGGGCAGGCTCAAGAATTTATCCGTGGTTGATCCCCTTCTGAATGAGCTGCAAATCATTCAGGAGCCTCGTTTACAGGCTTCTATTGTTGAGGCATTGGGAAATATTGGCGATACTCAGGTGGCACCCTATCTCGAGCGTCTGCTTGAGGAAAGCCCGGACTACGGGGTCAAGGAAACGGCGGCCCGGGCCCTGCAGAAACTTAAAGAGGAGTAAAAGGAGATGAAGAGTATTTTAAGAAAATCTCGCTACTGTCTGTTTTTAACCCTGTTAGCCTTAGTTGCGGGCCTTATTGGGCCGCAGCCAGCGGATGCCTTCAGGGAGCTGAGCACCTTTGGCGCCTTTGGCGTAAACGAGGGAGAGCTCCAGAATCCCTTTGGACTGGCGGTAGATGAGGTGAACGGATTCATCTATGTTGCGGATACTGCAAACCACCGGATCCAGGTGTTTAGCATCTATGGGGACTACATAAGTTTCTTCGGCAGTAGCGGAAGCGGGGACGGGCAGTTCCGTCATCCTCAGGGAGTAGGCGTGGATGCCTCGGGTAATGTCTATGTTGTGGGGACGGTAAATAGCCGGATCCAGAAGTTTCTCTGCAGCGGGGGCAGCTGCACTTATGATATGCAGTTCGGCACTAAGGGAAGCGGCAACGACCAGTTCTACTTGCCCCGGGATATTAGCCTCGATTCGGCAGGCAATATCTATGTCTGTGACTCCGGCAACGACCGAATACTGAAATTCGATCCTTCCGGCAACTGGCAGGCAACCATCGGCGCAGGAGATATTTTCAACCCTTACGGAATAGATGTTGATGATTCCGGGAATATCTATGTCGCCGATACCGAGAACCATCGGATAATAAAGTACGATCCGAGCGGAACAATTTTGATGCAGTTTGGCAGTTACGGGACCGGTGACGGAGAGTTTCGTCATCCGCACGATGTGGCCGTGGATGGGGAAGGGAATATCTTCGTAGCTGATACCAACAACTACCGGATCCAGCGCTTCGACCCCTCAGGGGAGTACGTTTACTCCATCGGTAGATTCGTTGAGTATATCACTCCGCAGAAGGTAGTAGTGGATAGCTCCCAGAGGCTTTACACCATTGATTCCAATACCAACCGGGTCCGCATCTATGATGTGAGGGACTTCTTCACCAATGTCTATGCCGAACCTACCACCTTCTCCCCGGACGGAGACGGCATCCATGATGTCACCAATATCCACTATACGATCCCCGAGCCCGCCCTGATCACAATTACTATTTATGATGCAAATAATACACTCGTGCGAACCCTGCTCAGCGATATAGAGCGGGTAACCCCGAATAATGTTGAAGTCTGGGATGGACTTAAGGACGACCTGGTTACCTATGCCGAAGAAGGTTATTACACCTGCAGGCTCGATGCCCGGGCCTCCGGCAATTACCATCCCCCGCAGCAAAGAGTAGAGATCCGGGTTCACTACCCACTGGGGCAGATCTCAGGGTCGGTTACCGATGGTTCCGATCCCCTGGAGGGAGCTACGGTTACTGCCGAGACTCACTCAATATTGACCGATTCCTTCGGGGATTACACGATCACCGACCTCCCTGCCTATGAGTATAATGTTGTTGCCTCCAAGGCAGGATGCTCGGAAGTCGCCCGGTTGGTTATCCTGGATGAGGACGAAGTAGTAACCGGGATTGATTTTGAGCTGGGCTGCTATCAGGTTACCGGGGTCGTAACGGACGGCACCGATTCACTCGAAGGGGTTCTCGTTACCGCCGGGAATCAGAGCGCCTTTACCGATTCAGCGGGTCAATACACGCTGGAGAACCTCCTTGCCGGCACCCACACGCTTACAGCCGAGAAGACAGGGTGCATTGTGGCCTATCAGCTGATATATGTCGACCGCAATCAGCCCATTACCACAGCCGATTTTACCCTGGATTGCACCCCTCAACCTGATATTAGGGTATATCCCGAATCGCTCTCGTTCACCGTTATTGACTCAGCGGAATCTATGGAGTCTCTTCCTTCCTCAGGCTCCCAATCGAATGATAATTATGAAATAAACCTCAAGTCGCGGAAGTTTACCCCCAAGGAAAAGGAAGTTGCCGTAAAGGCGAATAAAGGGAAAAAAGAGAAGTTCCACGCCATTGTGCAGTTTTATCAGGTCCCGGATAAGTGGGAGAGGAAAGAGTTAAAGAAGCTGGGACTGAAGATGCTTTCCTATATGCCGAACAATGCCTGGTTTTCGACCATACACACGGCAGACCTTGATGCCCTGAGGAACCATCCGCTGATACGCTGGATCGGTGACCTCGAGCCTGGGGATAAGCTTTCACCCAGGATCAAAAACAAGGGGGTGCCCAGTTGGGCCAAGCAGAAAGATGGAAAAGTAGAGGTAATAGTTAAATTCTATAAAGATGTGGAGGTTGCTGAGGTCGACGATCAGATGACAAAGGTTGGGGGAGACATTAAAGAGCGTTACAAGCTGACTAATGCCGTGAGAGTGGTTATTCCTCAAGAGGCGATTCAGACCCTCACCGAAGAGGATATAGTCCAGTGGATCGAGGAGGCTCCTCCACCCTTCAGGGCCTTCAATGACGGCTCGCGGGTCTCCGTGGATGCAGGCGCTGCCCAGGCGGCGCCCTATGGGCTTTCCGGACTCGGGGTCGTGGTAGGCATTTGGAACGGAGGACATGTGGATGCCGATCACGATGATTTTACCGACCGGGTGACTTTTGGAGATAACGCTGATATTGGCTCCCATGCCACCCATGTTGCCGGCACTATGGCAGGAGATGGAAGTTTGAGCTGGGAGAAAGACGGGACACCGTATCAGTGGCGGGGAATGGCACCGGCAGCTCAGATTCTCTCGTATGATTGGAATAACTCCACCGGGGAATATAGTGACGCAATCAACATATATAACATCTCAATTTCCAATAATTCATGGGGCTATGATATTGATGAAGCAAAATACGATAACTGTTCTCTTTATGGAGACTACCCCACTATTGTGGCCGAATACGATGCTATTGTCCGGGGTGGAGAAGGAAAGCCCGTAATGATCGTATTTGCCGTGGGTAATGACCGTAATGACCTTGATTGTGGTTTTGTCTCTCCGGATGTGGGATACGGGACAGTTCCCCCTCCGGCTACCGGGAAGAATCTCCTGACAGTGGGAGCGGTCAACTCCGATACGGACTCGATGACCGTATTCAGTGCCTGGGGACCGGTGGATGACGGGAGGCTTAAGCCTGATTTAGTAGCCCCCGGATGCGAAGAGGGAGGAGAAGGATTTATCAAATCCACGCTTCCCGGTGATCAATATGGTGGACCGGGATACTGCGGGACCTCGATGGCAGCGCCGGTAGTTTCAGGTATCGCTGCCCTTATTGTGGAAAGGTTCAAAGATAATTATGGAAGCGAGGCCCTTCCCTCGACGGTAAAGGCCTACATGATCCATACGGCGGTTGATCTGGAAACTCCGGGCCCTGATTATCGAACCGGGTATGGGAAAGTAAATGCCCTCGCCGCGATTGACGCTGTCGACTCGTTTAAGTTCGTGGAAGAGCAATTGGAGAACTCTGGCCAGGAAGATACTTATCTCATCACGGTTCCCGAGGGTGCGCCGGAGTTAAAGGTCACTCTGGTTTGGGATGATCTCCCCGGTGTTCCCAATAGCCCAGTGGAGCTGATTAATGACCTCGACCTCGTCGTTACGGATCCGGACGGTATCATCCACGCTCCCTGGGTCCTGGATCCCGACAATCCATCTTTAGCTGCGGGAACAGGGGAAGACCACTTAAATACTATAGAGCAGGTTTATGTCCTGAACCCCATTCCCGGCACCTGGAGTGTTAAGATTCAGGGCACTTTTTTAGCCGAGCCACAAAGCTACTCCCTGGTGACGAAAAATATCGGGACGGAAGAGGAGGGCATCCTGACGGTTTATAATGACGGAACCCTCGATCTCCAAATCTATGAAATCTCGAAGACCCAGGACTGGCTCAGTGTAAGCCCCACTGACCCGCTTACAATATCAGTAGATGGCTCAAAGGTTTTAAATGTTTCGGTCAGCACCAAGGGATTACCTTCCGGTACATATACAGATAACATAAAAATTGAATCGGACGATCCCGATGAGAGTACAGTTCTTGTTCCGGTGAGCTTTACCTACATTGATACTCTTGCTCCGATAGTCTCCGAGGTCCGCTCCTCGGTAGGCGGTGATACCGACGATGAATATCCCGTTGACTCTCTCGTACGTATCGAGGTTGTCGAACAGGATGGAGAGGAGGAGTTAACCGGGACCATTACTATTACTGGGGCAGATGATCCGGGGGTGGCCGGGGAGCCGCTCACTGACGAAGGAGAAGGGATCTATGTTTATATGTGGGATACTCAGGGAAGGCTCGATGGCGATTATTATGTGGAGGTAACCCTGATGGACGCTTCGGGTAATGAAGATTCCGATGGGCTTTCAACAACTCCTGATCTGGCCATTACCCTAATAGATGTTATTCCTCCTATTGTTTCTATTACCTCGCCTGGCGATGGAGATTGTATAAACAACACCACGGTCGTAGTAGAGGGAACTGTATTCGATGCCGCTTCCGGAGTAGCTTCAGTAGAAGTCAATGGTGAATTGGCATCCATAGATGGGGAAGGTTTTACTGCTATTTTAACTGGCTTGCCGGATGGGCCTTTACCCATAACTGCTACCGCATTGGATAATGCTGGTAACAGCAGTAGCTTTTCAATTAATGTAAGCATTGACACGGAGGCACCGACCGGCTTAGCGGCTACCCCAGCAGGGGGGAGTTATTGTGCGATCCCGGTCAGCCTTAGTGCGAGCGACGGGACGATTTACTATACCACCGATGGGAGTGAGCCTACTACTGAGAGCACTGAGTATATGGGGCCGATTGACATCAGTGAAGATACGACACTTAAGTTTATGGCGGTGGATGCTTGTGGAAATCAGTCAAGCACAGTTACCGAGGTTTATGATATTGATACGGAGGCGCCGACCGGCTTAGCGGCTACTCCGGCAGGGGGGAGTTATTGTGCTACAACGGTTGGCCTTAG
>SDBT01020080.1_pt1 | contig 10458 bp, 7 predicted proteins | sample 2277101 | NCBI WGS metagenome assembly SDBT01 (sample SAMN10404973, study PRJNA504765) | marine sediment metagenome | isolation source: marine sediment core GS10_PC15, 103 cmbsf | place: Arctic Ocean: Southern Knipovich Ridge | collected 2010
GTACGCTTTTCTATGGGGCGTATCTTTGGGTACCCATGTATTGATATCTGTTATGGCAATTCCGTTGCTGTTCATACTGTGGTCGGAACTAAAACGCAAACATATTAAGACAATAATCTACTCTGCCTTATTGTCTATCCTTCCGTTATTTCAGTACATATATCTATGGTTTGCTTACAAGCGCAATGCAGTGATAACTTTTGGTGACATCAGTAATTTTCATGCTTTTATTAGTTATATCACACAAAGAGATTGGGCATACAAAATTGCTTATAGGATACCGGATAGTGGTGATATTTCGTTATTTATTAACACTTTATTTAAACTCTTGAGTTCTGAATTTTCAATAATATTCTTTCTTGCAATAATTATTGGTTTTGTAATTCTTGGTAAACAAAATAAACAGTTTTTGTTGTTCATTCTCTCTCTGGCACTGGGAAATATATTAATTATGTTCTTTTATGGTGACAACAGGGATCTAGTCATATTACAAAGATATTTTTTCTTGGTTTATGCAGTCTTTGCCGTAGTTTTAGCGTATTTATTAAATTTACTTTTTAAAAAATGCAATTCTCTCAAAACCAAGTTATTATTTTTGACCTTCGTGTTTTTTGTTATAGGTCTGCAGTTCAAGTATGCGTTTGCTGATAACAATAGGCATGATCATTTTATTATTTCCGATTTTGGCGAAAATATATTAAATAGTATGCCGTCTGATTCTTTAATTTTTGTGGATGGAGATGCAGCGTGGGGTTCTCTGCTATATCGGCAGAGTCTCAATGTGAGAAATGATGTTGTTGTCGTGCCCATAGCACTCCTTCAATTTGATTGGTATATTAAAAATGAGTCCTTAAAGTATCCTGAGGTTGTCAGTACTAATTTGATCAGCCTAACTACGCCTAGTGATCGTATCAATGAAATGTTGAGAAACAATGTACAGAAACGAAATATTTATACAATATTTCCTTCTTGGGAAGGAAAGTCTTCGGATTTTGGAACAGTACCAATCGGAATCTTATATCAGGTAGTGGAACGCGGGACTAGTGTAAAAGACATACTTGATTCTAGTAGACAATGGCAAAGCTATGAGATGAGGGGCATTAAGGTAAATTATTATAAAGATGAATATCTTAATAATATGGCCAATAACTATCGTTTGCTACTCAATGATACTGCCAGAGCCTATTATGAGGTGGGGTATTTTGACGAAGCAGAATATTTGCTTCAAAAAGCATCAGATATTGGTTCTCATCAAGTTCTAGAAAATAACCTTAACCGGATTATCAAATCCAAATCAGATAAAGAATAGTTTGATTACTCAGACTGTGTTATGCTAAAATTAATGAATCAGACGGCATACTATTTAATATATTTTCGCCAAAATCGGAAATAATAAAATGAACAAGCCGATGTGTTACTCAATGATACACGGGAGTTTATCAAAACGGTTAGCAACCCCCTAACCTTACTGGGAATAATGATGACTAATTGGTGGGAGAAGCTAATGGGCTTATTTTTCTCAAGTTATAATTAATGATTATTAGAGGTACCTAGGCGCTTGCGGGGATAACTATTTTATTGGACTAGATGGATCACCTTATTCTCTAGTTTAATTTTCCCCTTTAAACAACCAAGTAATTCTCGTTTCTCAATATCTTTACCTTCTTGTAGAACATATTTTGTATAATTTAGTCCAGTAAAAATTTCGCAACGAAGCCCAAACAAACGGACAAAAAGGAAGGGGGGCTGGGGGAAGGAATTTTTGTCCGTTTACTCCCCCGCCTCCGGCGGGACTGGGTGGAACATCTCCGCAACAGGTTTTCTTTAATAGAAGGCGGAGATGTGGGAGGGTTTCAGGACACGCTCGCAAGCTCGCCTGTCCTGAAAAAAGTTCGAGTTTTTTCGTAGAGACACAGCCAGTTCGTGCGCAGTGTTTGCGCTCAAGGAGCACCGAAATGATAAAATAAAATTATGAAAAAAATAATTTATACAGATGAATTTTATGAAGCTCGTATAGATTCTTTAATTTCAGCGAGGGTTATTGTACCCCTGGTTTTGGAGTTAATTCAGCCAAAAAGCGTTATAGATGTCGGCTGTGGCACTGGAGAGTTTTTGAGTGTTTTTAGGGAGAAAGGTGTCAGTGATATATTGGGCATAGATGGACTGTGGGTAAATAAAGAAAAATTACGTATCCCCAAAAAGGCTTTTCAGTCCGCAAACTTAGAGATGCCCCTGAAAATTGATATAAATTTTGAGCTTGCAGTTTGTTTAGAAGTTGCAGAACATTTGCCTGAAAAATCCGCAAAAAGTTTTATAGAAAGTCTTACAAACCTCTCTCCAGTTGTTCTCTTTTCAGCTGCTATTCCTTTTCAAGGAGGCACACATCATGTAAATGAACAATGGCCAGAATATTGGGCAAAACTTTTTAAACAGAGGAGGTATCTTCCCATTGACCCTATTCGAAAAAAAATATGGAATAACGATAAAGTATGTTCCTGGTATGCACAAAACATCTTGTTGTTTGCCAAAAAAGATTATATTGAAAAGAACAAGATTCTTAAAAAAGAGTTCGAACAAACGGAGGTACCTGTTTTATCAATGGTTCACCCCGATCTTTACCTGAATTCTATTCGGCAAGAGCATGAAGGACACAAGGAAATTAAAAAGTAAAAAAATGGGGTTAGGAGCCATTTATGAGGCGCTCGAAGAGCGTCGATTTGATAGAATAAAACTAATATGAAAAAACCAACATCAATTTGCATCTTTGGAGACAGTACTGCTTGGGGTGCGTGGGATATGGAAAAAGGAGGATGGGTTAACCGTCTTTGGTTTTATGTTAGTGAAAAAACAGATGGCGAATGCGATATATATAATCTTAGTATATCGGGAGAAACTACAGAAACTATACTCGGAAGGTTTGAATCAGAATCAAAAATAAGAAATGCTGATGCTTTGATATTCCAAACTGGCGGCAATGATTCGGCTTACGAAAACACCCCTGATAATTATTTAGTACCACCGGAAAAGTTTAAAGAGAATTTAGAAAAAATAATAAAAAGAGCCAGAAGAATTACAGACAAAATTATTTTTATGGATTTAAAAAATTGCGACGAATCCAAGACAATGCCAGTGTCATGGATTGATATTTATTACACAAATGAGGATATCCAAAAATATAGTAAAATTATGAAAGAAGTATGTAATGAAGAGGAAGTTATATTTTTAGATATAAAACCTCTTGATAATGCAGATTTTGATGATGGACTACATCCTAATACCGAAGGCCATGTAAAGATTTTTAACCAAGTAAAGGATTTTTTGGCCCAAAAACAATGGATTTAGATATTAGAATATAGGTTCTAACATCGTCCAATGCCCCCAGCAAAGTTGACGGCACAGCATAATCTATGTTATTATCATTTTAGTTTTTTTTCGACTTGGGGGATGGTGTGCTGCTTATAGAAGTATCAGTTGCGGTATGTATATTAGTTTTGCTGTTTATATTATTAATTAATAACAGGAAAGCTTCCTGTAAACATAAAGAGGTGCTGAGATTGGTAAAAGAATATAAGGAATCATGGAATGTTGTAAAAAGGCAAGCAGAAATATATTGTATGACTAATGCCGTACAAGATCTTAGAAAACTGCAAGAACTTGCAAAGGCAGACCTGATACTTTATGGGGAAGTTCAGAAGGCCATCCCTGGGTATAAAAATACTGATAAATATCTCGGAGTTCTGCTTGACGTGCTACAAGGAGAAGAAAACTATAGTATAAATTAACGTAAATCGTTCGGTCATCCGGACGTTTTTTACTATAAATAATCCAAAAATTAGTAAATTCCTATCAGTTTCCTATAATAGAGAAAGGAGAGAGGCCAATTATACTTATCAAACAGGTTCTAACATCGTCCAATGCCCCCAGCATTTTAGTACTAATGTGTCCAATTCCCGGTAGATAATATTGGGAAGCCTCCTTGCCTTTGATACAGCTTCATGTTTTCATGTTAATGTAGGGCATAAATTCAGGAGGCCCTTGGCTATAATTCAGGTGTTGTTAAAATTAATAACTTGAGCCTCTAAAGAAAAATCTTAACAGTGGCAGGTCGATAATTACTGACACAAATATTAATTAAAATTATTTAAATAACATGAATAAAACAAAAGTGAAATTAGGATTAAGTTTAATAGTTGGTTTAACAATTTTTGCTATTTCAGCCGGTTCGGTTGGAGCAATCTTTCCTCCGGGATTTGATAAAGCTCCAGAACCAGACGAGGCCTTCCAGGCAGTCAAAGAGTACAATCTAAATTTTGACCCTAGAGAAGTAGGTCCGTTTGTTGATGGCGAGATTATTGTTAAATACAAAGGTGACAATGAGCCCTTTCGAGTAGTCAAGGTTTCTAAGGGTAAAGTTGGAGAAAAAATAAGAGCATATTCAAAAAGAGCGGATGTTGAATTTGCTGAACCAAACTATATCGCCCATGCTTTTATGGTTCCCAATGATGAGTACTACGACTATCAATGGCATATGGATAATTCCGAATATGGAGGAATTCAGATGGAGACGGCATGGGATATTTCTAGTGGTTCCGGAGTAATAGTGGCGGTTATTGATACGGGTATTACTCAAGGATCCGATCTGGCAAGTACTTGTTTTGTATCAGGCTATGATTTTGTTAATAATGACAACGATCCGATTGATGATAGCGGCCATGGCACTCATGTTGCCGGTACGGTTGCCCAAAGCACTAATAATGGAACAGGTGCAGCCGGAGTTGCTTTTAACTCCTGCTTAATGTCGGTGAAAGTATTGGATAAAAAAAGTTCTGGCACCTATGCTGATGTTGCCGAAGGTATCCGTTGGGCAGCTGATAATGGGGCCCAAGTAATTAATTTAAGTTTGGGCGGTTCTTCTGCTTCCTTGATTATGGAAGAAGCTGTAGCTTATGCCTTTAATAAGGGCGTTACAGTGGTAGCGGCAGCTGGAAATGACAATTCAAGCACTGTTAGTTATCCAGCCGCGTATGATGATTATGTGATTGCCGTAGGCGCGACCCGTTATGATGAAACTTTGTCTTATTATTCAAACTACGGAGCAAGCTTAGACTTGGTAGCTCCTGGTGGTGATTTGAATGTTGATCAAAATGGAGATGGCTATGGTGATGGAGTTTTGCAACAGACTTTTGAGCAAAGAGGTCGGAGACTTAGTTGGGGTTATTACTTTTTTCAGGGAACTTCCATGGCTGCTCCTCATATCGCTGGTGTGGCCGCATTAGTTCTTGCTAATGGTAATGCAACTACGCCCAATGAAGTAAGGAGCGCTCTTCAAGAAAGCGCAGATGATTTAGGCGAAACTGGCTTTGACGAAACTTACGGATGGGGATTAGTTAATGCTGCGGCTGCTCTTGCTTGGACAGCCGGTCCAGTTGATAATTCTCCCACAGTTTCAATTACCAATCCTTTGGATGGTTCAATAGTTGTAGGAACAATAACGATTTCGGCCGATGCTGCAGATGATGAAGGTGTTACCCAAGTTGACTTTTATGTTGACGGCGGCTTGATTGGTTCTGATATTGAAAGACCTTATGAGATTTCCTGGGATTCTATTCCTATTTCTGACGGCAGCCATACCATTTCTGCCACAGCTATTGATACAGTGTCTCAAATGACCACTAGTTCAGTAGGTGTTACAGTAGATAATGTTAATGACTCGCCGATTGCTGATGCCGGCTCTGCCCAGTCAGCCTATGTAGATGAGACAGTTTATTTCGATGGCTCAGGTTCAACTGATGATGGCGGAATTGTTTCTTATGGTTGGGACTTTGGTGACGGAGCAACCGCTAGCGGAATTGCGGTAGAGCATGTTTATATTGTTGAAGGCGAATACGTTGTTACCTTGACCGTAGCTGATGGCGGCGGACTTACTGCAAATGATACGGCGACTGTAACTGTCACTACAGTGCCAGCCGAATCCACCGAAGTGATCGTTGATTCTATTACTTATACCACCGAGGGCGGAAGGAAGGGCGACAAGCACTTGAATACTACTCTTGCACTGGTTGACGATTTTGGCAATTTGGTAAGCAATGCGTCGGTTTCGATTATTTTGGGCAACACGACAACAGGAGATTCCTGGCCTGGGACTGGAACAACTGGTGATGATGGAACAGTAATATTCTCATTAAAAAACGCTCCTTCGGGATGCTATGAGACAACTGTGACTGATGTAATCCTCGAAGATTTTACCTGGAATAAAATAACTCCAGTGAATGAATTATGTAAATAGTCTTTCAGGATCGTCCAAGCAAAATCCCTCTATTACGAGGGTTTTTGCTTTTTATTTAAAATCTAAAAAACCCCCGACCGAGACGTTACCTCTCTTGGGCCGGAACTTTTTAGCAGTAATTTAGTATATTCTCTATAGAATTCTCGGTTTGATTTGACTAATATGCCTAAAAATAGTATAACAGTATAATTAGGATACAATATAAGTTCTTTATAAACCACTTGCGACGACAGTCATAGCCAAAAGATACTAAACTTTAGTGTTTTCTAGCTATGACTGTCATGGTGACGGTCTTCTAGTCGGCAAAAAAACTCAAAAAGGAGAAAATGCCATGGACAAACAAGTGTTAAAGCTGGGGGCAAGAGTGCTGGAAAATCTTCCAGACATGAGTCCCGAGAAGATTCAGAATTGGATTGACGACCCCAAGGGGCTGCAAAGGGCTTTGCAAAAAGTCTTCAGCCAATTCAACATCTGGAAAACCATCAAGATTGAAAAATACGGCAGTGTGGCCGATCTGCGGATCTTGATTGAGCACAGGCGCAATCGCATCAGCGACTGGGCAGACGAGCTTCTGTCCCGCATTTCACTGAACTGCGGCGAAGTCAGGCTCGACCTTGTCAAGGTCTCGGTCGCCGAACTTGATTTCAAGAACGGTGCCCGTCTCCAGGACATCTACAAGCGAGCCCAAGAGCTTGGTCTCCAACTTTGTCCGGCAGAAGTGGGTCCCCGGCTGCGACTGCAATATCAGGATCAACCCCTAAACGAATGGCTTCGAATTGCCATGGAGCCGATTATCGATTCGGACGGCGACCTGGGCCTGTTCAGGGTGGGACGTTTTGATCGCGGCGGCCCGTGTCTCAACGGCGACAGTGCTTTTCCTCGCTACTTCTGGTATGGCTACGACCGTTTCGTGTTCGTACGTCCCCGCAAATAAGCCCTTGGGACTTAGCACCTGGGCTTTGTCCTTTGAACTTCGGCCCCGTCTGTGACAGGGCCGTTCTTTTTTCAGAAAATTTGATAAGATAAAAATGGTAGTAGGTGAATATGTAAGAGATTGCAATTTCTTGCCACTGAACCCAGTATCCATACATCGAGAATATCCCCGACTATCCGGTTTGAGATCGAGTAAAAGCTGAAATTCAATGGGTAAAATATAATCGGGAGACATTAACTGCTGCATTGAATAAATAAACAGGTTCTAACATCGTCCAACGCCCCCAGCTACGAAAGTAACCCATATTTTATGCGATTAATTTTGTGCAGGGAATCGAACGTTGGGACTTTTTAATAAAAAAGAGTTATCTGTTTGACTATATCGGTATTTGTCTGTATTCTAAACAGAGTTTTTCGAAAACGAGGTACCACTATGAAAAAATCTCAACTTAAACCAATTCCCGAAACACGCATTTCTGATGTCGTAGAGAATATTGGTGTTTTTTCTGTTCCTGATCCCTATCGTTGGCTTGAAGACAATGCTGCTGCCGAGGTACGGACTTGGGTAGATGAGCAAAATTCATACACACGCTTATTTATTGACAGTGTCACTGTGCGCAGTTCGATAAAAGAACGCATGAACGAACTTTTTGGTTTTGATACGGTTGCGGTCCCGTACCCAAAAAATGGCCATTATTTTTTTGTTGAGCGCAAAGGCGGACAAGATTTGGGCGTGCTGTATGTGCAAGATGGCCTAGGGTCTTCACCACGTATTCTGATCGATCAAAACACTCTTTCGGACGACAAAAAAACGATTCTTGCTGAATGGAATTCTTCGGAGGATGGACGGCTTCTTGCCTATGGAATATCGAAAGCCGCGAATGATCGCGAAAGCATCCATATACTTGATGTGACTACTGGTAAAAATCTTCCGGACGAAATACCCGAATCTGGTTATCCTGGGTTTGCCGCATGGGCACATGATGGCAAGGGGTTCTGGTATGTACGAAGAGATCCTAGCGCTCCAGATAGTGGAGAAGACAAATTCTATCAGCGTCTTTTCTATCATACACTCGGAGATGATATCAAAAAAGATGTACTAGTATTTGGTAGCGGACGTGAAAAAACTGACTATCTTTCTGCACAGGTTTCAGAAGACGGTCGTTGGCTTCTGGTAAGTGTCTATGTTTCGACTGGGGAAAAGCCCCGCGGCGAACTCTATTTGAAGGACCTACATGATCCTGACGGCGAATTCAAAACTGTAGTAGAGGGCGAGGATGCGCTTTTCGGTGTAGATTTTCATCGTGGTATTCTGTATATCCTAACCAATCACGAGGCACCGTTTTGGAAAGTTATGACTGTTGCGGCAGAGGAGGCACACAAGGGAATGGACCACTGGATGGCGGTTATCCCAGAAACTATCCCTTCAGCAATCGAAACGTTTCTTGTAATTCAGGATCGAATATTTGTTGAGAAACTTTGGGATGCTCATTCGGTATTGTACGAATATACACTCGACGGTTCATTCCGTCGTGAAATTCCATTACCGTCTCTCGGGACGCTTGAAGAAATTCACGGTGAGAGCGAAGGCAATGAAATCTTCTTTGGTTTCACTTCGTTCGTTGTACCGGACAATATCTACCGTCTGGATTTAAAAAGCGGTGAAATTTGCCTCATTAAAAAAGCGGAAAGCGGAATAAGTGAAACGGACTTTGAGGTGGAGCAAAGATGGTATGCGTCGAAAGATGGTACCCAGGTTCCCATGTTCATTGTTTCAAAAAAAGGATTGCCGCATAACGGGGATAATCCACTCATGCTTTATGGTTATGGCGGGTTCAATACCTCCATCACACCGAGTTTTTCGAAATTGACAATTCCGTTTCTAGAAGCTGGTGGAGTTTACGTAGAAGCTAATCTGCGCGGAGGATCAGAGTTCGGAGAAAATTGGCACGAGAGTGGCACACGGGAAGATAAACAGAACGTTTTTGATGATTTTATTGCCGCAGCAGAATTCCTGATTGCAGAGAAATACACTTCGAGGGATAAACTAGCCATTTTTGGCTGGTCCAATGGCGGTCTGCTTACCGGAGCCTGCCTCACGCAGCGACCCGACCTTTACAAGGCAGTCGTGATCGGCAATCCTGTACTTGATATGCTCCGTTATCATTTGTTTGACGGCGGGCGTTTGTGGATGCCGGACTATGGTTCTGTGGAAGAGGGAGAGATGATTCCACATCTGCTTAAATATAGTCCATACCACAATGTTAAGAAAGGAGAATCGTATCCCGCAACGCTTATACTTACATCCGACAGTGACGACAGAGTGCATCCAGGAGCAGCCTACAAGATGACAGCCAGACTCCAAAAGGCGAATGCATCGGATAACCCTATTCTATTGCGAGTGGAGACCAAGGCGGGGCACGCTGGTGCGGCTGCAATTTCCGCGGTTATCGAACAATATGCCGATGTCTGGAGCTTCGTATTCTGGCAACTAGGGATGATGGAATAGATGAAGTAAAACGGGGCTCTAACGGGCTAGCCGTTACTGAAAAAGGGAGACGGCAAGTGTCGGGCTCCCTTATTTTTATGCTAAACTATATTGCGGACGATAACTCCCGCTTATCAAACAGGTTCTAACGTCGTCCAATGCCCGGCAGCACAGTAGTATGAGGTACTCCCAACTTTTATTTTGTTGACTTATTTTTCTTCTATGGTAAACATTAGTTACCGAGATTTTATAGATTTGCTGCATATCTGTATCGGGGATCTATGATAACGATACAAAAAGGCACAAATTAAGCTCAAATATGGAGATCGATATAGAAAGGGAAAAAGCGGAACGAGTGAAGAAACTTACGCGTAACATAGTTGGTACGGTGGTCGTCCTGATGATTGTTTTCAGTAGCTTTGGCACTATTGGGGCAGGAGAAAGAGGAATTCTTCTCCAATTCGGGGCAGTTAAAGACAAGGTTCTTGGTGAAGGACTTTATTTTAAAATTCCGTTCATTCAGAATGTGGTTAAGATAGACGTAAAGATGAAGAAAGACGAAGTTCCCGCCAGTGCTTCTTCCAAAGACTTGCAGGTTGTAACTTCTAGTATCGCATTGAACTATCACCTTGATCCTGCAGCAGTGAATAAGATTTGGCAGGAAGTGGGTAAAGATTACAACAATCGAATTATCGCTCCTTCTATCCAGGAAGCAGTAAAGGCAACAACCGCAAAATTTACTGCTGAAGAG
>SDBT01020081.1_pt1 | contig 10457 bp, 14 predicted proteins | sample 2277101 | NCBI WGS metagenome assembly SDBT01 (sample SAMN10404973, study PRJNA504765) | marine sediment metagenome | isolation source: marine sediment core GS10_PC15, 103 cmbsf | place: Arctic Ocean: Southern Knipovich Ridge | collected 2010
ATCTCCATCTCCGCGATGAATAAATAGTCATTCATAAGGTAAGAGTATTTGGGGATGGGTGAGGCGACCTTAAAAGATTTAGCCTTCAAATTCCGTTCTTCGAGGGGAGTCCACGCAGTGGACCGGCGAGTATGTCTGAACCCATTTATGGGTGAGTTACGCAGCCACCGAGAAGAGCGGAATTTGAATGGCGTTAAAAATCTTTTGGGAGCGGGACCATTCCGAGTCTTGTGGAACTTATTAAGGTAGTTTTAAGCGTATCGAAACCACTCAAACAATTTAAGTTAGCGACTCAGGGAGCGTGAAATGAGTAAGAAAGAAATAGAAAGCTTAAAGACAAGAAGAAAAGAGTTGGGCAAACTAATAGATGAAGTAACCACCCATGCAGACGTTCGTTGGAAAGCTCATAAAGAGCTTCTTGGGATATGGGGGGAACTTGAAAAGTTAGAGCCATCAAAGAGGGAGAAAACCCAACTCGCCAAACCGCCTAAAAAACTGACTCTCTTAGAGCGAACAGTGAACTACCTTTATGGACAATTGAAGATGAAAGGAATTGCCCGTTTTGGTTCAAGCGGCCAAGAGTTGAATTACAAATTGATGTGGGTAGTAGATTTTCTGTCTAGTGAGCTTTCTAAACAATGCGGGTTCTCTGAGGATAAAAAAAATGAGATGGTTTTGTTCGAGACTCCTTCTGCATTTTATAATTTCATTGGAGATATGAAGGATGGCTTAATTCCTTCCAAATACACTTTTGTTGATCTTCAATTCAAAGCCACAGAAGTAAGAAAATGGCTAGGCTTCACTTCAAATGAAATGTCAATAAAAGATGTGGTGGATTTATTTAGAGGATTGCAGAGAGTAATTTTTGAGGCAGAGGGAGGGCCGATCTTGCGAGATGCTGAGAAAAATGAATGGGTGGAAACGACGGTCAGTGACACACTGTATAGCTTAAGAAGAGACAACCTCGGAGTGGTCTCCAACAGGTGGAAAACAAAAGATGTTGTTTTAACTTTAAGGTTTGCCAATATTATGAGCTGGTTATTCATTGCGAATTTGTCCTGTGGAAAAAAGGGTCTGATCACATTGCCAAAAAACGCAAGACATGAGCTTGATGGATATGGGCAAAATATTCTGAGATGGGTGAGGCTCTGGAAGAAGCCCAGGAAGATTATTGTTTCTGATCTAGCGAAGATTGCAGGATTGAAAAGTAGCAATATTAGTTGGCTGGTAACATCACTAGGAAGGATATTGGATAGTCTGAAAGATAAGCACTACATTAAGGATTGGAAACCTACTGGTAAAGGAAAAAATACCTGGTTTGTAATTGTAAAGGGTGAGGAAGCTCTAAAGAGTTAGACTAAAGTCCTAAAGAGTTTGACTAAAGTCCTAAAGAGTTTGACTAAAGATTTTACCAAGTTTACGCCAGAGAAAACGTCCTCTTAAGTATTATTTAAGTATTTTTTAAAAGAAGAGATGAATTTCATTCAAAAAACAGAAAATGAAAAGATTTGATTTTTCAGGTGCTATAAATTAAAATTCTCTCTGAATGGGGATTAAAAAACTTCCTTGGAAAAAAATCTGGGGATATCTCTGGAAAATAATCTTGGGAGTTATCTTATTAATAGGTTTAATAAGCGGAATTATAGGAATCACGAAAGATTGGAATGTTGTATTGAATTTGTTAAGTTCTATCGGGAATTTCTTTTTAAAAATACTTAATCCTTTAGCTAATCCTATTGTTCGCGATGTTCTTTTGTTTGTCTTAATATCAGGCGCTCTAAGATGGCTATTTTTAGTAAATAAAAAGCTTAAAAAATTATTAATTGCCAGTGAAGAAGGGAAAAAAGCCGTCCCTAAAGAAAAACCGAAAGAAGATAAAGAGTTTGAGTGGACTGAGAATCATAGTCTTATTCTTACAAAAATAGCAATGGGGGGAGATACAGGAGAAAATACGGATTGTCTGTTTGATACTTTAAAAAAAAAGTTTCTGAATGCCGAATTTTTGGACCTTCAAGTTATTATTGACGAATTAATAAAGGCTGCCTTAATTCGCATTTGGGGTCCTTGGGATGATGAAGTAAAATCATATGTAACAACGGAAAAAGGCCGTAAAAACGCAAAAAAGATATTGGAAAAAGCAAGGAGAACGAAAGAAAAATAATCTTGTGTAAATTTTATGACAATAAATTAATTTCTGTCAGCAAGGAGGCAATCATGAGTGAAAAATCAACATGTATTTTCTGTGGGGGAGAGGCCATAGTGGAAGCCATATCTAAAGAGGATGCGTATCGTGTAGAGTGTCCTTGTGGAATATATGACTTCAGTGATTATGTCGAACTAGATTTTAAAAAAATGGATAATGAAGAAAAACAAGCAGTCTCAGATTATATAAAGGACTGTCACGAGAAGAAAGATGTACCCAAGTTGCATAAGTTACATGGAACAGATAAATTTAATTGGCTAATTGAGGATTATAAGAAGAGGAGGGCGAGATAACTCGAAATGAAGATGTGATGTTATAGCAACCTAACCAATCGCAAAAGGAGGGTTTAACAATGGGAGCACTTGCAGTTTTCGGAGTTTTGGGTTTGGTTTTAGGTTTCTTTCTTTTACAATATTATATTCGTTCTCTTCCAGATTACAACATGCCCCCGATTTTCCGCGGTAGACCTATCTTACTATTTTCGGTAGGTTTAGTGGGGTTTCTGCTAGCTTTGTCTGGGGTTGGTTGCATCGTGGCTTTCATTATCAAATTATTTTAATTAGAAAAGGAGGGTTTAACAATGGCAGAGACAAGGTTCTATAGGGAAGACTTTGTAAAAGAGGAAATCAAGGAGGCAGAAAAGAAACTTGGAGATAAGTGGGGAAAATTATGGGATGGATTAGCTGAAGATTGTAAAGAGACTGTAAGTGAATTAAGACTAATGCTGGTATATTTGTTTAAGGACTTAGGAGCCGAGCCTGATGATATTGAGGAAAAATATATCAAGAATTTAAAAGATGAGGCAGCAAAAGAAACAGCCAGATTGGCATTGAGAATTTCCCAAGGTGAGATATAAGATAACCTATTAATACAGCATGTCCCCGACTGACTCAAACATAAGTAAATACAGAATAGTAGTCGAAAAGTAAAGGGAAAGCATAGGGAAAGTAAAGTGATATCAGGTGATAACCCATAGGAAGCAATCGTCACCAAGCCCACCATAAAAGAAAACCATACCGAGACCATAAGAGAAGTAATAGGTAGAAAAAGAGGCGGCCGTAGGGCGTAACGGAAGTAAATTAAGCACGGTGGGGCGGCAATCATATCCATCCAAGTCCCCCAGAACCAACCCTCAACTCTTGAGCCAATCAGGTTCAAAAGCAATCCAATCCTTAGTACCATCAAAAGGTATAATGAATTCATTAGACCTTATCCCTGTCACCGACTGGAGTCAATCCATAATTATACTCAAATTAAGGATTGTCTGATCTGGATACTGCCGTAATTCTCCCCCTGACGGGATATGAGTGCGGATATTGGCCAGAATACTGCGAGAATCTATAGCAGCTAGTGTTTCTCACATGTTCTCCGTCTGATGCCATTAAGTCTATATGTAGAGTGATAATAGAGGAGAGAGGGTTATCTGAGGATATTGACTGATCAGAGTATCCGGCCGGAATGAGTGAGAGTGTTTTGATCTTGCTTTTACTTTTTAGGAAGCATAGGATGATATAGCAATAGTCAGCAAGGGAGGTAAAAGTTATGACATTTGAAAGATGGGGTTATAAGTTTGACGGGCCTTTTAGTACTCCTGATTCTTTACACCCAATTGAGGGAGTTTATGTTATCTTTTGTAAGATTGGAGATGATTTGTCTGTACTTGATGTTGGAGAAAGTGATGATGTACAAGACCGAGTTAGCAACCATGAACGTGCCAATTGCTGGAAACTAAATTGTATAGGTACTATTAATTACTCAGCAACATATACACCGTTATTGGAGGATGATGAAAGGAGAAAAATTGAACAGAGTATAAGAGATTCAGAAAAAGATATACCTTGTGGTGAGCGCTAAAATAAATCAGCAAAAGGAGATATAAGATGCCAAAGAGCAAACATGATAAGATAGCCGAACGACGAGCTAGGCAATTAGGCGCTGAATACAACCCAGTGAAGGGGCCTGACATTGTTACTGGAGGAGAAGTGGATGAGGTTGAGATTGATAAGGGTAAGTTAAAAGAAGGCATAGGCCAGATGAGAGGATACAGACAGCGCAAATATCTTGTCGTTCCAAAGGAACTAGTGGAAGATGCAAAGAAGGCAGCTGAGGGAACCAAAATTGGAGTGAGGGACGAACAGGGAAGAATAAAAAAGTCTGCCAAAAAATAGGCTCTGCGTCGTCTTTTAGAGTGATTTCAAGCGGATTTCGTCTCAAGAACTCTTAATTGACCATTTATGTAACTGTATGTTATAAAAAAAGTTATCAAAGAACATTGCTTGAATTCAATTAGAGGAAATAAATATGGGCCATATAAGAGTAGGAATATTACCTAAAACTAGAAAATGGAAGCAATTAATCGGTTTGCTTAATTCAAAGGAATCGCCTATTGATGAAATAGCTACGGAAACTGCAAAAGCGGCAAAAGAATTCTTTTCTGAGAAAAAAACTGAACCTGCATTAACATTTTCCTATTGGCTTCTTACCCAAATCACCTATCGGGCTAGGAAAGATGATTACATTTCTGAACTTAAAAAAATAAATCTTGATATCAGTAATGTGAAAAATATTTTTGATTTTCTTGGACATGTAGCTGATTATACTAAGAATGAAATCAAAAAAAGGGGAGAGTCATTTCCAATTTCAGAGTTTGCACAGCTAGCGCTTAGAGAGGTTCTAACGGAATATGTTGGACAGGAAAATGAATCCCTTTTCGGAACAACTCTTGAGGATGTGAGGATTGCATGTCAAAGATATTCTTCCCCTCGACAGTTTTCAAAAATTGCTCGTCTTTATTTTGCAAAAGTTTTTGCAAGAGGACTAAAGTACATAATCAGCAAAGAAGCTCCAAACAATGTTGGTGCAGGATATAAATTTGAAGATGTTTCTAGTTTATCCGATTTTAATGCTGCACTTGAAGCTTATTGTTATCAAAGTTCAAAGATTGTAGAGAAATTTGCAGAAGGTTGGTATTCAAAGAAGAATTGGCAAGGGGACATTCTAGAGCAGGACGTAAAAGGATTTGTTGCTGTAGCCGTTGATAAAGTCAGAGATGAGATAGCTCGGGAAAAATGAAAACAATATTCTTTCTATGAGAAATATTCTTGTTCTTTGTAATCATTCAAGTGGAGATGATGCCACAACAGGAATTACCTTTGACAAGATAGTCCCAATAAATCCCTCTCTGCCAGACATAAACTTTAAAATCCATTTTGAGAGTCTAACCCATGAAATACTAAGTAATTTCGAGTCTTTAGCACAGGACCTAATAGAAATAGCTTCTTATGTACACTATGCTGACTGTTCTGTAAGAAGAAGTTCTGATGTTGATGTTTTTGCAAGGAATTGGAGAAGAAGATTTGAATTTGTGATTCCGGTCAATAGCCCAGAAACATGGAATAGACCAGAGATAAAGAATTCTTTGATTGAAATACTAAGTTTTCTATCGGAGGATGAATTCTTCTTTAATTTTATTCCTCCTAGACCTAGTCCAATTCAGCTATTTTTCGATTATCCTGATGTGCCAGAACCCTTTTTTGGTGCTGACTTCTTGTCATTATTCTCTGGAGGATTAGATTCGCTAATTGGAAGTCTTTATTATCTCAAAGATAGAAATGAGCATCCTCTTCTGATTAGCCATAGAAGTAATCCACTGATGGACAGAAGACAAAAAGACCTAGTGATATTGTTGAGAGAGAGAAATTCTGAATGGTCATTCCCTCATTTGAGCATATGGATTAATCGGCTAGGAAACAGAGCAGTTGAAAATACTCAAAGGACTAGGTCCTTTCTATATTTATCTATTGCAACGGCTGTCGCATCTGAGCTTAGAATAAAAAGAATACAAATATGTGATAATGGTATTACTAGCATAAATATTCCAATTTCTCCACAGAATGTTGGAACCTTGCTTACACGCTCAACCCATCCAAGGTTTCTGAAGTTATATGAGCAACTTATTGGAAACCTTTTTAGCAATTCTATTACTATTGAAAATCCTTTTATTCTTTTTCCAAAATCCCAAATGCTTCGTCTTCTAGAAAGCTGGAATCAGAGTGAGCTTATTCAGGCCACGAATTCCTGTTCATATAGTCAAGGAAGGACAAGATTCCAGCCTCATTGTGGGACATGCTTTCAATGTGTGAACAGACGCTTTTCAGTGATATCTGCTGAATTAGAAGAACATGATAGAGCAGATTATTATGAAAAGGATATATTCTTACATTCACTTATTGAAGGTAAAGACCGCCAGATTCCAGTTGAATATGTACGTTCAGCGATAGAAATATACAACATGGGAGAGAATCAGTTTTTTAGTGAATACTCGCAATTAAATGAGGTTATAGATAGTATTGATTTGCCTTCAAATGAATGTGCAGAAAATATATACGAGCTTTTCAAACGTCATTCAAATGAAGTTATCAGTGTTATAAACTTAAAGCACCATGAACATTCACTAGATTTCCTTTCTGGGAAATTGCCTGATAACTGTTTGATTGCTATGACAGCTCGTCTATCTCACCTGGTAAATCCACTCGAAGAATATGTTGAAAAGATATGGAACACTCTAAATCAGCCATTGAGGACAAGTTTCCAAACCAGGAGACCTTCATCAGAGGTAGAAGTGCAAGACGCAGGAAAAGCGCTGCTAGATGCCGCAAAAGAAAGAATACAACGTGAATCACCAATGCTTTCCTTCGCTTGTGTGCGCACAGTGCCAGATTTTTCAAATTTTCCAAATTACAGAAATTTGTTATTTATTGAATTCAAATTCGTTAATTCGAGGCCAAGATTACGTCAGGTTATAACAGAGATAACGAGTCGGATAACCATATATACAAGGCAAGGAGCTTATGTATTGTTTGTTGTTTATGATGCTGATAATTACATTCTTAATGATGAAGAATTCATATCTGATTTAGAAATAAACGAAAAAATAAAAGTAGGGGTGGTCAGATAAAGAATGGAAGAATATTGATGAAGAGTTATCTGCAGAATGAGGCAACCGGAAGCCAAAGACCCTAAAGCTCTGGAATCTATAGAAAGTTGGTGTGTTCTAAGAAGTGTAGGCAGAAATACAATCTTAATTATGATAAAAAAGTTAAATATTTTTTCAATTGGTATAGGTAGTGTTGGTTTATAGGAGGTAAGATAATGAGTACTTCTATCGAAGAAACAATGTATGAAATGGCAATGGATGAAATTCATCAGGGGGAATATGAGCAAGAGTTAATAGATACGGCTATTGAAGAGCTTCCGATGGAAAATATACGTTCCTATCTGGGAACGTATGGGGATGCCATAGAAAAGAGAGTAAAAAAATGCCTGAATGAGGCAGATGAATTACTAAAAAGCAAACATTGTGGCCCAGCTCTAGTTGTTGCTGTAACTGCTATTGAAATTATATTCAAATTTTTCATTTTACGACCTCTGGTAGAGGGAACTTTATTAACTGACAAATTAGCGACAATATTACTTGGAAGAATTTTGCCAGGTCAGGCAGCCCGATGTTGCGAATTGTTGCCCTCCGTAACTAAACACTGGGGAATCCCTTTAACTGATTTAAAACTATCAAGTGATAGTAATTTGTGGGAAGCTTTGAAAAAAGAGGTATTTCCAAAAAGAAATGCTGTTGTTCACAAAGCTGATGAAGTCGCAGATACATGTTCTCTGATTGCGATAGAGTGCGTAGATATTTTAATGAAAGATGTTGTAACTCCATTGGCAAAGAAATTTGGCCTTAGTTGGCCTGAGTCGGGTGTATGGCATAAATATAGTTATAAAACCAAAACAGGTAGTACTCGGCACGGTTTCTATGAACCCTCGGACCCATTTAAGTAAGAAAAATATTATTATTCCATTAGATATCATTTTTTCCTTAGTTAAGTTTTTCTAAGAGATCTTTTATATGATTAAAGAAGTCAGAGATGAATTGAGTTAGATCTCTAAGTAATGTTAGCTTGAGGCGAGTGGAAGCCAAAGACCCAAAAGCCTCGGCTTCCCGATAGTGTAAATGACGCAGTACGAAGTAGCGCCTCATGTGTGCATTTATTTACTATAAAATTTGTACAGGGGAATTTTACAGACTGATCGAAATTTGACTCCTCCTAGACCAAATGACCTACTTCTACTAGCCTAGATGATGCTGGACAAGGTGGCTATTCTTAGTATAAAAAATACACCTAAAGACCTATTGCGCTAAGAATTAGTGTCTTATAAAATTTGATTTTGTTAAGCCCAGTCAGCAGACGATAAGTTCAGCACAGCTTAAAGCTGGAAGTACTTGAAGGGGAAAAAAAAGTCAGCAAGAAGAAAGATAAAATTTTCCTCTCCAACAATTGCAACAGCAATTTATATAGATAAGGCGAACCCAATGCCTCGAAATTGGGAAAAGGAGGAATAAAAATGACAAAACAGCAAAAATCAATCTTGGTATTGGCAATCATCACGGTCTTTGTCAGCGCGGCGTTTTTATTACCGAAACTGATCGGTGCTGGCGAATTAGAGCCTTCGGCCCCTCCCAGCCCCACGATAAAGACGCTGGATGAGATCCCGCCCACATGGAGCCAAACTCTCCCTGCAAGCGAGAGGTTTGTGCTGGTGCTAAACGATGAGGCAGTTCTGGACAAGGAGACAGGGCTTGTTTGGGCAGTCAATGCCAATTTAGGTGGAACGAGAACATGGCAGGCTGCTATCAATTACTGTGCTAACCTAAGCCTTGGTGGTCGTAAGGGCTGGAGACTTCCTAATAGAGTAGAACTGGCCAGTTTGGTAGATCCAACACAGTCCTATCCTGCACTTCCAAGCGGCCATCCTTTCAGCAATGTCCAGTCCACCAACTATTGGTCCAGTACTACCTATGAGGGCTTTACCTACGGCGCCTGGGGCGTGTATATGGGCTATGAGCTATGTGGGGCCAACCGCGGTAAGGACAGCTACTCCTACGTGTGGCCGGTGCGCGCAACCAGTTGATGATTTGATTATTTGGGTTACTGTGATGATTTAAGGGAGGTGATTTTTATGAAAAAGAGCTTTCTTAGACGAACGATGATTGCCCTCATTTTAGGGGTGTCAGTACTTTTTTGCATAGCGCAGTATGCACCAAACATTGACCCCTATGATGATGACTCCCAGTATGCCTATGGTGAGAACATCGGCTGGCTTAACTTTGAGCCCAGTGAGGGACCCGGTGTTACTGTCACCGACACAGAGGTTACAGGCTTTGTGTGGGCAGAAAATATCGGCTGGGTCAATCTCGCCCCTAACTACGGTGGAGTTACCAATGACCGTAGCGGTAACTTAGGTGGCTATGCCTGGGGTGAGAATGTAGGCTGGATTAATTTTAATCCCACTGGCGGTGGTGTAACCATAGATAATGAAGGTAATTTTGATGGCAGGGCCTGGGGTGAGAACATCGGCTGGATACACTTTCAAAACCTATCTATCCCGTACAAGGTGCAGACAGCATGGAGTGCAGAGGTTCCTCCTGAAGAGCAGATAGTACAGGTCCTAGAATTCTTTGATGACTCTGTTGGCAACGAGACCTTAGTGGGAAAAGGCCCAGGCAAATCGGCCGAGAATCGATTAAACGCCCTTAGGAACATGCTCGAAGAGGCACAGGCTCTCATTCTTGCAGGTGATATTGATGGAGCATGCAAACAGCTAACGGCTGCTTACAAAAAGTGCGACGGTGCACCTAGGCCACCTGATTTGGTTAGTGGAGAAGCGGCTTCAGAGCTGGCAGCATACATCCAAGGTCTGATCACAAGCCTTGATTGTTCATAAGTAAAAACATAAAGTAATGCTGGAGGCAGGGTCATTGATATGGCCCTGCTTTTTTATTGTCCACCTGACTATCAACGATATATCCAAGAAACAGCAAGAGGCAAGTGAATCAATGCAAAGGGGTCTTGATGCTCATAAGGCGAAAAAAACAGACCTTAATAAATCAAAGGACTCGGTTCCCAAATACTCTTATTAAGCAATAAAGGATTTGGGAATGCTTCCATGGATGGGTAATATCAAATGGGGACGTTCTCCAAACTTGAAAGAGGAAATCGAATATAGTATATTCCCCAGAGGATGAAATTTCTCTTATTCCTTCTTTCTCTTTTCAACCGCTCAGGATGCCAGGTTAAAAATTGGTTTTACAAAAAGAAAATATCAACACCAAAAAAAGCGCCTTTGTCCGTTATCAGCGTGGGAAGCATCGCCTTTGGGGGGACAGAAAAAACACCATTAGTCATAAATCTGATAA
>SDBT01020082.1_pt1 | contig 10457 bp, 12 predicted proteins | sample 2277101 | NCBI WGS metagenome assembly SDBT01 (sample SAMN10404973, study PRJNA504765) | marine sediment metagenome | isolation source: marine sediment core GS10_PC15, 103 cmbsf | place: Arctic Ocean: Southern Knipovich Ridge | collected 2010
GCGCGTAGGATCACCGTCCCATTTCCGCTCGTCGGGTTTGAACTGATCGAGAATCAGCCGTCCGCCGATCAGCAGCAGAATAAGAGCCGCCAACCATTGGCCGAAGGAACCGATAACGGTGGAGATCACCCCCCCGGCCACCCAGCCCACAACCGGCATCCCGAACTGGGCGAACCCGAAATGCCACGACAGCCTGAACACGGCCCAACGGTCGATATCAGGACGTCTGGTTCCTATGGCAACGGCAACGGCGAAAGCATCAAACCCCAAAGCGACCGCCAGAGCCAGGGCGCCTATCAGGTCAAAGGACACGGGCAACACCTTAATTAACTAAGACACAACCAGTTGCATATCGCGGACCGCCGATGGCCACGACAAGCGCGCCATTCGACAGTGGTGATCCCAATTATACTTCCTTCCTAAGGCCGTAGCAACGGGAACATTCCTCGTGCGACTCGGTTGAAAATAATACTTTACAAATCGGTAATGATTTTGTAATGTGGCGTCTCGGCCTGGCGAAAAACAGGGTCGTATGGAGATAGTATGCGAGTTTCGACTACAGAAGAATACGGTCTGAGGTGCCTTTTGGTCTTGGCCCGCAAGGGACCGGAGGGCAGGCTCGCTATTCCCGATATCGCGGAAATGGAGGGTATCTCGGTGCCGTATACTTCCAAGCTCCTCTCCAAACTACGAAAGGCCGGGCTGGTAACGACCGTCCGGGGTCGCAAGGGGGGATTCTGTATTGCCCGGCCGCCGGATGAGATCTACCTGCTGGAAGTAATCATCAGCCTGGGGGGGCCGCTGATTGATCCGGATCATTGCCTCAAACGCACCGGGCAACTGGAGCAATGTGTTCACGGCAGTCACTGTTCGGTGCACGACATGCTCGGCGGTCTGGCCGGATACGTTGCCGGCTTTCTCGGCAGCACTTCACTGGCGGACATTATCAGCGGCAATCTGCCGCCGATCGCAAGCCGGGCCGGTTCATCGGCGACCTTTGTGAATCTAGAGACGCTGATGGAAACTCCCGCCCCAAACACGGCGGGGATGAAGAAAAGCGCCGCCAAGACAACCTCTAAGCGACAAGGAGCTCTCAAACATGCCCGATCAGAAAGCTCTCTTTGAGTTCAACGACATATGCGTTGAGGTGGACGGCAAGCAGATTGTCTCCGAGGCCGGCCTGAAGATTCTCCCGGGCGAGATCCACGCCATCATGGGTCCCAACGGCTCCGGCAAGTCTACTCTCTCCAATGCCCTGATGGGACATCCTGACTATGCTATCACCTCGGGAGAGGCGTTTCTCGACGGCCACAGCATCATCGACATGAGCGCCGATGAGCGCTCGCGCGCCGGGCTGTATCTTGCTTTTCAGTACCCGCTGGCCATCCCGGGTGTGACCGTGGCCAATTTCATGCGAGCGGCCTTGCAGGCTCACCGGGGCAAAGGCGCCGACATGTCCGATTTTCGCAAGCTGTTCAAGGCCAAGATGAAAGCGCTCTCGGTCGATCCGTCGTTCGCCACTCGGTATCTCAACGACGGTTTTTCGGGAGGCGAGAAGAAGCGTATCGAGATCCTCCAGATGTCCGTGCTCAACCCGAAGATGGCCCTGCTCGACGAGACCGACTCCGGACTGGATATCGACGCCCTGAAGGTCGTCTCGGAGGGGATCAATCGCTTCCACAATAGTTCAAACGGTCTGTTGCTGGTGACCCACTACCAGCGACTGCTGAACTACGTCAAGCCGCACCATGTCCACGTCATGATGCACGGTCGGATCGTGAAGACCGGCGGGCCGGAACTGGCCCTCAAGTTAGAAGAGTTGGGCTATGACTGGGTCGAGGCCGAGTGCGCCGAAGGAACCGGAGTATAGGCATGTCAAACGAGATCAGAAAGAACAACGAGGACCTGGCTTCTCTGGATAAAGACTATGCCACCAGGTACGGATTCCAGGATCCCGTCGACTACTTCCACAAAGGGGCCCGGGGAATCAACCACGAAGTCGTGGAGATGATCTCCCGGATGAAAAAGGAGCCGGCGTGGATGACCGAGCGTCGCCACGAAGCCCTGGACACATTCATCGCCAAGCCGATGCCGAAATGGGGCAACACCGAGTTGCTTTCCACCATCGACTTCGAGAACATCTACTACTACATGAAACCTATAGAACACCAGCAATCGAACTGGGACGACGTGCCGGAGTATATCAAGAAGACGTTCGACCGACTTGGTATCCCCGAGGCGGAACGCAAGTTCCTGGGCGGCGTGTCGGCCCAGTACGAATCGGAAGTGGTCTACCATTCCATGCGCGAGGATCTGAAGAAGCAGGGGATAGTCTTCCTCGATATGGACAGCGCCCTGCGAGAACGCCCGGACATGGTGAAGAAGTACTTTGGGACCGTGATTCCCACCACCGACAACAAGTTCGCGGCGCTGAATACGGCCGCATGGTCGGGCGGGTCGTTCATCTATGTACCGCCCGGTATCGACGTCAAGGTACCGCTCCAGGCGTATTTCCGGATCAACGCGGAGAACATGGGTCAGTTCGAGAGGACGCTGATTATCGCCGACAAAGGCTCGCGGGTGCATTACATCGAGGGTTGCACAGCGCCTGTATACTCAACCGACTCGCTGCACTCGGCCGTCGTGGAAGTGATCGCGCTGGAAGATTCCTACATACGGTACACGACTATTCAGAACTGGTCGCGCAATATATTCAACCTGGTGACCAAACGGGCGTCGGCCTACAAGAATGCCACCGTGGAGTGGGTCGATGGAAACCTCGGCTCGCGGCTGACGATGAAATATCCGTGCATCCAGCTTATGGGCGAGGGAGCCAGGGGGGAAATCCTGTCGGTGGCTTTCGCCGGCAAAGACCAGCACCAGGACGCCGGGGCCAAAGTGATCCACGCCGCTCCCAATACTTCGTCGAGAATCAGATCGAAATCGGTCTCCAAAGACAACGGCCGGGCATCCTACCGCGGCCTGGTCAAAATCCACAAGAACGCCGTCAACACAAAAGTATCTGTCGAGTGCGACGCCCTGCTGATCGGTAAGGACGCCCGTAGCGATACCTACCCGACCATGGAGATAGATAACGACCAGGTCAGAGTAGAACACGAGGCGCGCGTTTCCAAAGTGGCCGAGGAGCAACTCTTCTATCTCACCAGCCGGGGTCTGACAGAGGATGACGCCAGGCTGCTGATCGTAAATGGCTTCATGGAACCGTTCACCAAGGAATTGCCTCTCGAGTACGCGGTGGAACTGAACCGTCTGATCGAGCTTGAGATGGAAGGATCTATCGGATAATGAGCAAGAACAGGCAAAAGACAGACCCTGCGAACAGGTATCTCATCCCCGAATCGGCTCCGGAGTTGCTCCGTGGTCCGAAGTGGCTTAAGGATATAAGGGAACGATCACGCCGGGACTTTAACAACAGCCCGATCCCGCTGCGCGGATTACACCTGTGGCGTTATACCGACCCGGAGACATTCCTGGCTGAGCACACCGAATCCCCCGACAGCGCCCATGATACCAGTGCCCGATCCGCAGAGGGACCGGTGTCCGAGCATCTGGAGAAAGACCCCACGAGCCGCCTCGTACATGACATGGGCGGACGGGACATCAAGCTGCACGGAGCCGATAAACTCACCTCCCGCGGTGTGATCGTCTGCCGATTGTCCGAGGCCGTGGACCAGCACCGGGAGTTGGCAGAGCAATACCTCTACCGGTTGATCAACAGCCGGAGCGGCAAGTTCGAGGCGCAAAACAGCGCCCTGTGGAATGAGGGGATATTCATCTATGTACCTGACTCCGTGCGTGTCGCCGAACCGATTCATCTCATGCGGGAGGCCGGGCAATCCGGATCCACGCAGTTTCATCGGTTGCTGGTCGTAGTCGGACGTAACGCGGAGCTGACCGTGATAGACGAGTATGTCGGCGGAGACGAGAGTGCCACCGGCCATGCCAACAGTGCCGTGGAGATATTCGGCCTCCAGGAGAGCCGCACCCACTACGTGTCTCTGCAAAGGTATGCCCACCGCATGAATTCCTACCTGTCACACCGGGCCAACATTGAGCGCGGCGCCACGATGTTGACTGTCCCGCTCGATTTCGGCGCCACCGTGTCAAAACATGACTACGGAGTATCCCTGGCGGGTGAGGGAGCCGAGAGCAACATCATCGGGCTGCTGTTCGCGTCCGGGCGTCAACATTTCGACAACCACACCCGGCACCATCATGTAGCCTCTCGAACATACTCGAATATCGATTTCAAGACCGTGCTGCGCGACAAGTCAACGTCGGCCTACACCGGCCTGATACGTATTGAGAATGATGCCAGAGCCTGCGAGGCCTACCAGGAAAATCGCAACCTCCTGCTTAATCTCGGCACCCGCGCGGAAGTTGTCCCGGAGCTTGAGATACTCAACGAGGATGTGCACTGTACTCACGGCGCGACTATCGGCCCCATCGACCCACTGACCATCTTCTACCTGAAGTCGCGCGGAGTCGAACATGGGGAGGCGGTGCGCATGATTGTGGCCGGCTTCGTGGACTCCACCTTGAAACGTCTGCCGAGCGATCTGGCGGAACGAATACGCGGATATGCAGGCCGTCGACTGGAGGGTTTGTAGAAATGGGCCAGTTCGTCAAGGTCGCCACGGTCGGCGACATTCCCGAAGGGCAAATCCGGCAGTACGAGGTCGCCGACGAGAGCATTGTCATCTGTCACGCCGGCGACGAGTTCTATGCTCTATCCGACGAGTGTTCGCATGATTCGTCCCCCTTCCGTGACGGTCACCTCGACGGACACGAGTTGGTCTGCCCCCGGCATGGGGCCAGGTTCGACATACGCACCGGAGCTTTCACGGCCCCCCCGGCGGTTGTGGGTATCGACCGGTTTGAACTGAAAGTTGAAGGCGAGGACATCTACGTTCTCGTGGACCAAGTATGACATCTATTTGCAAGGCACAGGAATGAGTGGAATGCACACCAACGCTAAGAAAGACCCCATCCCGGCCGATAGTCACCCTCCGCGACTGGACCTGGCCGCCGTCAAGGCTGACTTCCCTATCCTCGACCAGGAGATCAACGGGCGGCGGCTCGTCTATCTTGACAGCGCCGCAACGTCGCAGAAGCCTTGGGTGGTGATCCGGGCGATCTCCGACTATTACCGCAAACAGAACGCCAATATACATCGCGGGCTGCATTTCCTGGCCGAGAAAGCGACCGCCGCCTACGAAAAGACACGAACGCACGCGGCCGGTTTCATAGGCGGTGTCGAGCGCGAGGAAGTGATCTTCACTCGTGGCACCACCGAGGCGATCAACCTGGTGGCATACACATGGGGTGAGGCCAACATCGGAGAAGGGGATGAGATAGTCATCACCGAGATGGAGCATCATGCCAACTTGATCCCCTGGATCATCCTGGCTCAAAAAAAGAAGGCCGTGCTCAAGCGCATCCCGATAACATTCTGCGGTCATCTCGACTTGAGCGATATAGACAACATCATCACACCGAAAACGAAACTGCTGGCCCTCACGCATATGTCCAATGTCCTGGGAACCATCAACCCGGTGGCCGAACTGACGGAACTGGCCCACAAACGGGGGGCGATAGTCCTGGCCGACGGCGCTCAGGCGGCGCCGCACATGCCCATTGACGTCAAAGAGCTGGGGGTTGATTTCTACGCCTTCTCATCGCACAAGATGCTTGGCCCCACCGGCGTGGGTATCCTCTATGGTCGGCGTGAACTGCTTGAAGAAATGCCGCCGTTCAACACCGGTGGTGAGATGATCGGCGAGGTGCATTTCGACCGCGTCACCTGGGCCGAGTTACCACACAAGTTCGAAGCAGGTACACCCGATATCGCCAACGTCGTGGCCTTCGACACAGCCCTGACCTATCTTGAGGAACTTGGTATGGACACCATCAGACAGCATGAGATGGAGCTCACCGGCTATGCTCTCGAGCGCCTCTCGCAGAGCAAGGGGCGGGAAATCCAGGGACCGCAGGAACCCGCCCAGCGCGGGGGCGCTATCTCATTTACCGCCCCGAACATCCACCCCCACGATATCAGCACCTTTCTCGATTCGAGAGGCATTGCCATCCGCGCCGGACATCACTGCGCCCAGCCGTTGTTGCGGCTCCTGGGTAAGATTGCCACCGCCAGGGCTTCGCTTTACATTTACAACGACGAGGCCGATATTGATGCTCTCATAGAAGCCTTGGTTAAGATGAGGAGGTATTTCGGCGTATGAACGAGCAGCTTGATGACATGTACCGCGAGATCATACTCGACCACTACCGCTCCCCGCGTGGCCACAAACCACTTGAGAAAGCCGACATAAAATCCGACGGCACCAATCCGGCTTGTGGCGATGAAATCGAGATGCAGGTCGAGATGGACAACGACACCATCAAAGACATCCACGTCAGTTGCAAGGGCTGCGCCATCTCCGTCGCTTCCGGGTCGATGCTGGCCGAGATAACCAAGGGCAAGCCTGTCGATGAGGTCAAGCGGATCGCCGAACTGGTTCGCAAGATGCTCAAAGGCGAGCAGGTGGAGATACCCGACGACCTGGGCGATATCGATTCGCTGCGGGGAGTGCGGCAGTTCCCGGTCCGGATCAAGTGCGCCCTGCTGGCATGGGCCACACTCGCGGAAGGTCTCAAGAGCTATGAAGACGGCCACAAACAGGCCAGTACGTCGACTGAGAATGATGATGGCGAACAAACTCAATAGAACACGGTCTGGTGGCCCATCCGCTTGCGGTGGGTTTCTTGCCCGCCTGTTGTCGCCTGTCGCACCGGGAAACCTGACACCATGACACTACCCACCGGGGAACAGATTCTTGAAGCTCTGAAGTCGGTTGTGGACCCTGAGATTGCACTCAGCATTGTCGACCTCGGCCTCGTGTACGATGTGGACGTCCAGCCATCCGGCAAGGTCGGGATCAGAATGACGCTGACGACGCCCGCCTGCCCATACGGGGAGATACTGCTCACAAATGCTCAGAAGGCTGCCGAGAAGATCGAGGGTGTAACGGAGGTTCAGATGATTTTGGTGTGGGATCCTCCGTGGGACCCGGATACTATGGCGTCGGACACTGCCAAGGACGCCCTCGGGATTTGGTAGGAGGGGTGGGGATCAGGCCCAGTAACCCATCCGCCTGCGGTCGGGTTTTTTGTCCTCACCATGAATAGTGGGCCTCCCGCCGATTAACGAAAGAGCAGGACGATTATGGATTTTGGCAAGATAGAGTGGATATTGGTCTTGGCTGCTTTCGCACAGGTAGTATTCCTATTGCGAATCAGAATCTTTTCGAGCCCGCCCCCCAGGACGGGATTCGAGTATTGGACGTGCGGCTATTGGTGGGATCGTGGGAGGTCGGTGTGGTTCAAGATCCTGCTATCGCTGCTGGGGATGGTTGGTTGGTTTCTGTTCCTGCTGATAGTGAGGTTCTTTTTCCACCGATACACCGGGTGACCAAGGGTTTGCCCCTGTCCCGGCAGCTCTGCCTTCAGACCTGCCATCTTTCCCAAGACGGCGGATCCGAAAACGGATCCACCCTACGACTACCGCCTTCCATTGACAAAATCGAAATATGGACCTATATTACCGGCAGAGGGACGCGTTACAGAGAGGGAACAGGTCTATGAGACTTGCTTTAGTCACAATGCTGATGCTCATAATGCTGACCATAGTGTCATGTGGTACATGGTTCGGTTTACTCGAGAGCGACGATTCGGATGGGCGGGTGGAGGAGCCCGATGATGAGTACCTTCCCGGGCCAAACGAGTTCGTTGCGGTAGAAGTCCTCCCGGTGATGACCTTCCGTGCCGTGCCGGAATACCCGCCTCTGGCCTACCAGGCCGGCAAAGCGGGCGTGGTATGGGTGCAGGCCCTGGTCGACAAGCGCGGCGTTGTCCGAGACGCCCGGGTCGGCAGATCATCCGGCACACAAGCACTCGATGAAGCAGCCGTCAGGTCAGCCTACCTCTGTCGGTATACGCCCGCTTTTCAGAACGGCCGTCCCGTTGCCTGCTGGGTTACTTACAAAGTTCAGTTTATTATGGGCGGCTAAGTTCGACTCTTCCCAACCAAGGGGATCCGGAGACGGACCCACCCTGTGACTACTACATAGGTAGATCAGTGCAGGGTAATCAAACATACTGTACTCTGCTGCCAAAGTGCCGATAGTATCAGTAGCTATTCCTTGGTGAGGTAGTTGGCCTATGCATAAGATTGTCACAGCATCATATGGTTTCAGAATCACAGTATCCGGACCTATGGATAGTGCTGAGGCTGAACAGCTGAAATCGAAACTCCTGCGAGCGCTTTCTTCACATAACCAGCCATTTTCACTGATTGTTGATTTACGGGAGATGGTGGCAACCGAACCCGGTGTCCTTGAAGTTATTGAAGATACGCAGAAAGCCTGTAAGTTCATGAGTTTGGTGAGGACAGCTCTTCTCGTCTCATCGCCTGTACTTAAAGCGCAAATCCTTCAAACGGGATTCAGTTCAGGGACTGCTGAAGCGGATCGGTTTATTGATACTTCAAAGGCTGACAATTGGGAAGAGCAGGCCCTGGCCTGGGTCGTGAATGCTGTTGAGCCGTCTTGTTGCCTTAAGCCTGCGCTTGATATCTGAATCATAACCTCAAGCTGCTTCACATAATGACGGCCAAGTGGCCCATCCGCCTGCGGTGGTATTCTCCACCCAACCATGAAGGGCTTGTTGATAAACCCGGGAGACAATGCAGAACGATAGCCATGCTCCATGACATGTCATTCCCGCGTAGGCGGGAATCCACTGGTATCAACGGCCTCTTAGAGGCTCTTTCGCGGGCATGACGAGACTGTCAGCTTCTGAGTATGAAACAACACTTTTTCAGCAGGCCATGAATAGCGGGTCACCCGCAACGACTATCATCGAAGAGCGTTGGCAATCAACACTAACTCGCCATCTTGATCGAGATGAGCTTCCTGACCACGCCGACTGCCCTGACACTCTTGATTTCCACGCGGACACCTCTTCCCTCGGCGTACTTCTTTGCGCTGTCGATTATGTTCATAACCGGAGCCGGCAGATCACCTTGACGGGCAGCCTTCACTGCCTTTTCCCCAAGGGCGAAACCGGCGATGAAGAATCCATCGCAAGGCGTTAGGTACACAACGGCTCGCTTCTTATGCTTCAACCTTAGCGCCCAGCCCCAGGGCTTGCCGGAATAGACCCATGTCTCGGTGAGAGGCTCATACTCGGAGACCAGATGGTCTACCAGGCTTTCCCAATGTGTGCTCGCACGCCCAAGTGCCTTTGCCAACTCGTCATTCTGAGGCGTTTTGGATTTGTCGTCAAATATACTCAGGGCCATGTCACGATACCTCCTTCAGAAGATACGAGAGTCCCGCGGGGAAAGTCTGCCCTCAAACCTGCCATCGTTCCCCAAACAGGCAGATCCCAAGACGGATCCACCCTACGAAGTCACACACAGCAGCTATGATGTTCCGTGGACAGTCGGTCCGGTCGCCTACGCGATCTCGAGCATTTTCTCAAGAGCAACCAGAGCATCGCTCTGGGTCTCTTCTGGAACCGTGATCGGCTCCAACTCTGCGAAGTTCTCCAGAGTGTAGGCCAGGTCATTTAAGGTAGTGCGATACATGTTGGCGCACACGGGACAGCTTAGCCCGGACAACTCGAATATCTTTTTGTCGGGATGCTGCGTGGCCATGCGACTTACCAGGTTTATCTCGGTGCCTATGGCGATAGTCGATCCCGGCGGTGCTGTCCTGCAAAAGTCAACAATGAACGAGGTCGATCCGTTGGCGTCGGCAGCCGCGACCACACCCGGTGGACATTCGGGATGCACCACGATCCTGACATCGGGATGCTGTTCCCGTGTTTGGCGGACGTGGTCGGCGGTGAAGAGAGTGTGGACGTGGCAGTGGCCTTTCCAGAGGATGATTGTCGCCCGGTCGATCTGCTCCTTAGAAAGCCCGCCGCTCTCGCGGGTGAAGTCCCAGACGGCCATCTGGTCCGGTTTCAATCCGTACTTTATGCCCGTGTTGTAGCCCAGGTTCTCGTCGGGGAAAAAGAACAACTTGCTCTTGCGCTCCAAACCGTACTTGAAAGCCGCGGGGGCATTGGATGACGTACAAATCAGTCCCCCATACTTGCCCGTGAACGCCTTCAGGGCGGCGGTAGTGTTCATGTACGAGATCGGCATGATTTCTTTCTCACCGCCGAATTGCTTCAAGTGGTCCCACGCCTGGAGCACATCGACCATTTCGGCCATGTCGGCCATGGGACATCCCGCCAGCGGATTGGGAAGGTACACCCGCTGATGCGGGGCGGTGAGAATCTCGGCTGCCTCGGCCATGAAATGCACACCACAGAAGATTATGGTCTCGACATCCTTCTGAGATGCAGCCACCTTCGATAAGCCATAGCTG
>SDBT01020083.1_pt1 | contig 10456 bp, 9 predicted proteins | sample 2277101 | NCBI WGS metagenome assembly SDBT01 (sample SAMN10404973, study PRJNA504765) | marine sediment metagenome | isolation source: marine sediment core GS10_PC15, 103 cmbsf | place: Arctic Ocean: Southern Knipovich Ridge | collected 2010
GTCCTACAAGACTACCACCTGGTGAAGTAAAGCAGGACTGGCTTCAGACAATGACCTGGGTACAGAGCCAGTTTGATAGGATTTCTGTTCCGAGTGTTCTTCAAGGCCAGAGTCAACCGGGGGTAACCTCGGGAAAGCAAGCACAGATTCAAGTAACTCAGGCTCTACAGCCTTCTTATTATGTCAAACAGAAGCTCGAAGAACCTCTATCGCGGATCGGAGAGATTTATTATCACCACGCTAAGACGAACACTACAGATGAGATGGAATTACCTGTTGACGATGAGGGAATCGATGTTGACAAGGGAATCGTAATAAACAGAAAAGTAACCCAAGAAGAAATGATGGGGTTGGTAGAGGCGGTGGCTAAACATGGCGATAGGGCAATAGTGGAATTTGATGCCGTAAAAATGTATTCAATTCGTCAGGGGGATAAGAGACTATCACTTGAGGAATGGGTGAAGAAAGGAAATAGTCTTGCAGATTTGGCTGGTGAAAGACAGGGGGCAGAGCTTGTAGAAAACGACATTACGTTTGGGAATTTCAACGTAGCTTTGACCGTTGATCCACTTCAGGATATCTCTAAACAGGAGCGGGTTGAGAAAGCTCAGGTTCTTGCGGGGCTGATGATCCAAATGGGAGCGACTAAGACAGGCTTGAAATACTTACTGGAATCGAACGAAATACCAGACAGAGATAAATTAATGTCTGACCTTGAGACAGAGTTAAAACAGGGGCAGGCACTACAGGGGCAGGAGGGTGAAGTTGCCGAGCCGGTGGTCTAGAGTCCAACAATTCGCTGCCGGTCTTGCGTATGCGGCAAAGAAAGGTGAGGTACCTGTTCACATGCTCACCGGACCAGCAAGGAATATGTATTATTCGATGACCAAAAAGCAATTGAGAGATTTTGCCAAGACAAAACGTAAAGGTTTACCAAAAAGGAGAAAGAAACAGAGCTGAGAAAAAAGGAGTGAAATGCTACCAAGAAATAGATGGGATACATCTTATACAACTGGGAGAGGGGAATATAATGACAAGTATTTATGGGACCCCAAAAAACATACATTAGGAGAAAGAAATATGACTGAGACAAAAAAGAAACCACCTAAGAAAGCCGTAACACCTAAGGAAGTTGTACCAAAGGTAACAAAGGTTGAAACCCAGAAACCGAAGCCAAAGAAGAAAGCCGTACCGAAGGTAACAAAGGCTATGATCGGTGTGGGTGGTGGGATGTTGGAGTGTGGTCCCTTTAAGGTGATAATTAGCGATGGCGTGATGACCGAAACAGCCGAAGTCAAGTTGTCTGTAGTAAATCTTAAAAACCGGATATGTGAGATTGCGCTTGTCAATAGCGACAATTCGGAAGGCGTTGTGAGTGCCAGTAAGCCTATTATGGTTATCGTTGACTCTCTTGGCCTGACACTAAAAAAGGGAAACAGGTGGGTAATGATGCGCTTAGAGCCAGACCAGGCCATTCCAACATACAGTGATCCAAATGCCGGGTGGATGTCTACAAAGGGGCCACGAAAGGCCAGTATTGTTATTGGATTAACAACGTCATTTTCGAAGTTAATGATTGTGCAGGTATAGAGATATTTAACAACACGTCCAACGCAATGACTGTCAAGCGTGGTGTGTAAAAGAGTCCAACTTTCGGCTATTTAGGCCGATAGCGGTTCACAGGAGGAATCATGGCAGAAGAACTAACAACTCCCGAAGAAAATAAGTCTGTAAGTCCAGAAGAACTTGAGGCTCAACTCGGGGAAGAAGAATCATCTGGAGGAAGTGCAACGCCGGAAGGTGCCGTTTCCACAGAACCGAGCATAGAATCAGATTATGAGGTTCCATACCCGGATGGTTCGAAAGAAAAGATAGACACAGCAGTAATGTCGGAAAGGCTTATCAACTACCCTAGTCTTCAGAAGAAGGTAGGGCAACAGGCAGACGAGCTTGGCGAATTCAGACGGAAGGAAGCTGAGTGGAAAAAAGCAAACCAACCCGTTGTCACACCAGAGGAAAGTCCAAAAGAAGGAAGCTATACCGATGAGGAAATGGAAGATCCTGCTGTTTTGAAGAAGGCGTTCGGAAATGTTATGGAACAGAATGCCAAACTTGCGAAACAGGTTGAGGAACTTCCTGGGATAATCGCAAAAGAGACAGAGGAACAAGAGTCCATAAGAGAAATGCGTAGAGTGATGGGAAATCATCCGAAACTGAAGGACCTGAAGGACAAAGATTTAAAAGAACAAATCGTAAGGGGTGCTTCAGCCTTTGGTGTTATCAAAAACCAAGAAGCAGGACGAACCGTTTATGCCGATATCAATTCTGCGGTAGACGGTTACTTTGCTCTTATGAAGGGGGAAGCTGAACAGGTTACTCAGCAGACTTTTGTTCGGAATCTCAAGAGTCCTCAGAATGAAGTGCTTCCGACGAGTGGCGGCAAGCCTATCGGTGATGTGATCAAGAGGTACACTCAAATTACAGACGAAAAAGAACGACATGCTTTCGTCAAAACTTTATCCGATGAGGAGCTTGAATTAATCAGTGCAGAAATTAAATAGCCTCCTCATCACAGGAGGTAATATATGAGTTCAGCAGCATTAAGCACGACTGGTATTAACACCAGTGCAATGAGGGCATTACAGGCAGCTAAAGTTGTTCGTCAGGCGGCGAATTTAGTCAAAGTGGCTAAGTTTATCGGAAAGCCCGGCGATGACATGGCTCCTATCTACAATCCGCTTTCTAAGTTTGAAAAGGGTTTAACTGTAGATGTCCCACTGCGTAGGGTTGATACAGCGGCTCGATTTACCGCAGGCCATAACTACGAGGAACAGGGAGATGTTATTCCCTTTTCAACCTCGCAGTTAACTCTTGCACCTAGAGGCCGTCCGTTTCAGGCTCCTGGTGAGTATGAAACGATGAAATCAATAATCGACGCAAGAGAACAATTAACAAAAGATCAAGGTGACTGGGAAGCCGCAGATATTGATAAATTTATCATCGAGAGTCTGCGAGTAACCACACCACAGTCCTCGTTTCCCGCCAGGTCTGCCAGACGGCCAGGAACCACATCAAGTACATTCCTGGTTGAGTATCTTGGCGACGCAGCTAACTGGAACGGAATAACGGCTTCTGATACGACTACCGCTCAGGGTCTTTCCAGGGCAAAGCGGTATTTCCAGAAGAACGGAGTCCGTATGGCGCGTTTCGGTGGAATGTCGGGTTATCTGGTCTGGTTGCCGATCGAGGCGACGTTTGATCTTAAGAACGACGAGGAGTTCAACAACATGGCCACCTTTACCCTTCCCAGAAGCACCGAACATCCGTTCTGGAAGGGTTGGGGTGACGAGTTCTTCGCCAGGTATGACGGGATGTGGTTGTTTCAGGATCTCCGTCCGGCTTTTGGCGGAACCGATACCACTTTTCTGTATACCGATGAGAGTGGTGATTTCATGAAATTCGAAGGTCTGTTTCTGGGTGCTCAGGCTGCTTCTTATTACAAGCAGAAGGGGCCGCTCTATTTTGAGCGCCTCTGGAATCATGACCAAAACTTTGAAGTATCTGTCCGAACCTACGATGGAATAGTCAAGAACGTTCTTAACCTTGGTAGTATCAACGACACATCGACCAACGTGAAAGACTACGGACTTGGCTATATCGTAGGTGGCGCAAGTAAACTGAGTTAAGGAGGAGACATGAAGAAGCTATATTTAGTTTTAATAGTGCTCCTGCTGGCTGCGAAATCTTTCGGTCAAGGGTTTGTTGTTTGTGAACCCAAGCAAGGATACAGCCAGACCCGAGCACTCAGTACGGATTCGTCCAGTTTTTACTCACCCTTTGTGTTTGATATTCCAGAAGGCGTGAGGACGGACACATTGCATCTAATGGTGTATGTGGAATCAAGTGCTTATGGTGGCGGTGATGTCGACCTGAATATTCACTCACAGTTTGGGTTCAAGAAAGCAGGAGGAACTGTTCGGGATATTGCTTATTATGCCTGGTTTCCAGATTCCACTCAAATAGTGGACGCACTTGCACTTGCAGATACAGCGTTTGCTTATTTAGTTGTTCATCATGGCAACGATACGTTGGCAAACGGTACCCTAACGAGCATGGCTTGGTCCGATGCGGTTCGGATCAACATTCAGTCTGGCGGTACTGCCAATGCTGCAGATGTTGATTTCTGGATTAAGTTAGTCGGTACAAAGGACAACGACAAGTAGGAGTAAATCAGAGCGGGGTGGGATTGGGAAACCAACCCCATCCCATCTCTTAAGGAGGGAAGGAAAATGTATTTAGAATATTTACCACCTAACCAGGAACTAAAAAGAAACATGGAAGAAATTGTTAAGATTCAACCTTCAACAGACCTGAGAAAGACTTTAGCAGAGCAAGGGAAGTCATTGAGAAGCCTGTCTTTGAGATGGAATGGAGACTTATCAAAAGACTTTTTACAAGAAGTAACGGGAATGATCGATCTGACAAACGAGCCTGTTATAGTGGGTGGCACGCCACAACTGCCTAACCCAGAGGCGTTTGATTCGTCAAGCCCGGAACAGATGGATGAATTTAAGAAAGCAGTGTGGAAGGTTTTTGAGGCAATGAAAGACTGGTATGCTCGTAAGGAGGCATTTCAGGGGAAAACTGCGGACGAGATGGACGTGAATCATCGGTAGATGAAAGTTGTTCAGGGACTTAAGAGTCTTGTGGGTTGGCTTACACCTTTAAAACAAAAAGTACTGACCATGCCCAGCGGTGAAACGATTGTCTGTATGGACGACGGTACTTTCCCGGGCCACATGGTTGCGGAAGTGGGGAAACATCGGAAAGACGTGGATAAAGCAAAGTATCTGAGTTCGTTGAGGTATTTGGCGAACCAGCAGGGGTTTGGAATTTTTACAATAGAATCCCAAGAGGTAATCTTGGATAAGTCAGGATATGCTAATATGGCGGATCCAGCGAATATCCCTTCATCTGGTCTAGGGAAGTCATTGGAAGTGGACGATACAGAGACCATGAAGGAAGCGGATCCAGCAAAAATTCCTTTTGGTTTACCACCAATGGAGGGCGGTGGGATGGATCACTTGGGAACTGTAAAAGATGCTGATTTGGGAAAAGAAATAATGAAAAGGAACCGTGAAGAAGTAAAAACAAACCTAAACATGATGACAAAAAAGCAATTAACTGAACAGGCCAGCACGGCCAATATTGCTGTTAACATAAAAGACAACAAGGATACCATAATTGAAAAGTTGTTAGTAAAATGACTCTCAAAGAGCTGCGCAGTAAATGCCAAATTCAGATAGGCAACTTAAACCCTAAAGTATGGATGCCTGATACAGACGGTGAGGTCAGGACAGCCGTTCGGGAAACCGTCAGATACTTAGGCGGGATGCCAAGAGATACTGAAATTACTACAGTCTCGGGTACGCGAGAATATGATACAGACAGCGGGTTTCCAAGCGACTTTATGGCAGACGAAGGCGTACACGACGACACAAATAACAACTGGCTAAAACGGGTGACTTTTAAAGATCAGCTTTATAATTCAACCGGAACACCCGACGAATATTATATCAGAGGTAGGGTTATAGGTTTTGAGAGAGAGCCGGATGTAATAATTGTAATGACTCTGTACTATAAGGGTTTTGGTGATGACGTGACGGGTGACGCTGATACGATTTTATCTGAGTTCTCCATTGCAGACGACGACCCGCTTTGGAAGGCAATTACTCATCAGTTCGCTCATGAGTATTGGAATAGAAAAGCATCTGAAGCAGCACAAAAAGTCGATATGCCGGGGCTACAGATAGCCAATGCAGAGATGGCAAGACACGAAAGAAAGGCGCTGGAATACAGACATCGAGTTAAAGTCCAGATATTACATAATAACCAAAATGAATCAGGCCAGGTAGACTTGCCCGCTAATTACTTCACCCAAAGCAGGGCGTTTATCAAGCTGGATCATGGTCGAGTTTTAAGAAGGAGATAAAGTTATGAAGAAAATCATTCTGTGTTTATTGGTGTTAATCATTCCCATGGGAGCCATAGCCCAGGAAGGTCATCGAACCATGTGGGTAAGAGCTTCTACGGACTCACTAAACTGGTATATATCAGGCGCTACGGCCTGTAGCTCGAAAGTCTTTCCGTTGTATTCATTCATGACGGCGAAGTTTTTCTTCAACGATACCAGTGGGGTGTTAAATGATAGTTGCCAGTATATTGTATGGCTGTATACTTCGTCAACCGCATTTTCAACCATCGACACTACCTTTACTTTGGCGCAGACCGTATTTAATGCGCCGGCTGAATTTGATGGTGACAGTTCGGGCGTGACATTTTGGGGCGGACCTTCCAGACCAAAGCCCATGTTTGAGTCGGCTGAACGGTTTGGGTTTTTTAAGATTCAGGCATTGGCTACGGGATCTATGTTGGATTCAAGCATAGTGGGTAGATTTTATATTAACGGCTGGACTGCACAGCCAGGCGCAAGGTTAAGTAAGATCGGGTATTGAGATGAGAAAGTTAATATTCATTCTGTTCTGTACGTCGTTGTTTGCTCAAGAAAAGACACTGAAGTGGGATAGCGCCGAGCTTATAAGTTATTTCACGCGAAATCTTAGGAACATCGAAAGTGTCGGTGGCAAGACGTGGGTTGCCATTCCCTTAGAACAAACTTTGAATACAACCGCAAAAACGATGATAATCGAAGGCTACCCAGTACAATACAAACATACAAGTGAAATAGGCGAATTTGTGGGTGCGGAAGACTTAGAAGTTGAGATATTAAAACTGAAAACCAAGGCAATATATTTTAACTTTGAGACCAAGAGAATAACCGATGTAGATTTGAATGTTGATGATGATGTATTCCGACGACCGAAAGACTTGAAGGAGAAAGTTGAAGACAAAATAAAGAAGACTGAGGTGAAGAAATGAAAAAGCTTATTCTAATACTACTGATATGTTTATTTGCCATCCCCTGTTTCGGACAGTGGAAAACATTCGTTTATTTCGACAATGACACGGTATGGGTGAACGGTTGGGGCTATCCGATCCGCATGGAGGGAGCGGTGACTTTCAAAGACACTGCCAAGATACCTGTTCTCATGGTAGATGATGTCTATGAAAACACTACTGACAATGGTATTGACTTCAGGGACAATGTTGTCTTTCATGAGAACGTTACAATGACTTCTGAAGTTGACGAGTATTTGATAGTAACTTCCGATGGTGATACTATCAGACTTAGTGCTGGCACAGAACTGTATATGCTTCAGGCAGAGGTTGGCAATACCCTTGTTTGGGGAATAGACTCTACGGGAATAGGGTATTTTAAGGAGAAGGTTGGCATAGGCTGGACATCACCCGATGGAGCTTTACATATATTAGATGCGGACGGTCCGCAATTTATCATAACAGATACCCAGGGAGCCGACAGTCTTACCGTTGAAGTTGATGGTGACGGAGACGTAACTTTAGTTTCAACTGGATTAGACTTTTACTTTACCGGAGATGTAGAGCCTTCGTCAGGTGCGACGTATGACTTGGGGGCTTACAATGCAGACTATGACTCACTTTTTGTAGATGCTGCCGATATAGATGATAGAATAAACGTAGGTGGGGGAACACCCGATAGCTCAATAACTGGTATTGGCGGACATTTAACGGGCGGTCTGGATGTTGATTTAAACTTAAACGTAGATGGTTCAGTTGTTTTTGGTGGTGGTCTTACCATAACAGGCGATATAGTTCCTTCCTCTGGGGCTGCTTATGACTTAGGTTCTTACACGGCGGATTGGGATAGTCTATTTGTGGATGATGCGGACATTGATGCAAATTTGAGAGTCGGTGGTACACTGGATGTTGAGGGTGCGTTTACGTCATTGGGTATTGATGATAATGCCGATGCTATAGCCATTACCATTGACGTAACTACCGAGGAAGTCAATTTCAGTGGACTAATTGATGGCAATGGCACTTCCGGTACAAGTGATAATACTTTGGCAGATACCTTGATAGTGACAGGAGATGTGAGTGGAACAACAATCGGTGGAATCACTGAAGCGAATCTTGTTGACAAATCGGCCACCGAAGAAATTAGTGGCGTTTGGGAAGTGCAGGACGATACTAAGCTGACCTTTGGTAATGATGCGGATTTCTCTATCGAATACGACGAAGGTGGAAACGACATAGCTCAATTTGCGGGTACGGATATTGGGTTTAACGGACAATATGCTCTCAATCTTCAAAACATTCCCGACCTTGTAGCCGGGAAGACGGCGTATTGGTTTGATGGAGTGGATGACGTAATTAATGTGGCTGACAATGCCAATTTAGATTTTGGTACTGGTGATGGTGCTATAGAATGTTTAGTATATATGCAGGATGTTTCTGGTGATGTGTACTTTATGTCAAGACATACCAATGACAACAATCGAGGGTTTTTTAATTATCAAATTGCAGGGAGTTTCTTAAACTATTTTTATAGATCAAATTCTATACTAATGCTTTCTGCACAGTGTGCGTGGACACCCGATATAAATACATGGTATCATCTTGTGGTGACTTTTGAAAATGGTACATCAAATGCTTTATACATTAACGGCGAATCTCAAACACTCACAGATGATGACCATACTGGCGGAGATATGTCTTTAGCTGTAGTTTTAGAACTTGCCGAATATAGCAACATCCATAGTAATATACAATTAAGTAAGGTTCGGGGATGGAATACTCATCTTACAGCCGTCGAAGTAAAAGCTTTCTACTCTGACTCACCCATACCTCATAAGTATCTGGGAGCGAGTCAAGCAATAGTCGCAACTTATGATTCAAGCGCAACACAGGACATAGCCATCACACTTATTGATGGGTTACAATACACCTGGACTTCTGGGAATGCTGATTCGTTAATGATTGGTGATGCAAAAGCTACTGGTGATACGGTTTTTGTATACGCCAATGAAACAATCAGAGCAAACGGAGGAGGTGCAGGGGATCTGACGGGTTCTAATTTACGGCATACTGGATGTGTTATCCAACTCGAACCCGATGCCATAACAAACGGAACGTGGTTCGACAAAAGCGGAAATGAACTTCACGGAACGGTAAGTGGTGTATTTACTACTAATATTAAGAAGGAAATTGTCATTGAGAATACCATAGCAGAAGATGGTGACGGCGGACGTGAAAGTGCGATATGGTTTCTCGGTAGACAGTCGGGCGGTGAAAGAACTACATTGGCCAAGATTGAAGCTTCACATAATGGTGCTACTGATGATGAAAAAGGACAGATCAAGTTCTACATCAACGACACCAATGATGGGAATGCGCCTACTTTAGGAATGACACTTGACGAAACCCAGTCATTGACAGTTGTGGGGACGGTTGCTGCTGCATCTCTCGGGTTAACAGGTGACATAACAATAACCAAAGACGATCGAGCTATCTATTATGATCCTTCTACGGCCTCAGAAAGCGAATGGTGGACAGGTGTAAATCACGATGCAGGTGGTGCGGATAATGACAACTTCGAGATAAGGCAAAGTGCAACACCGGGAACGAATGTAGAGTTTTATGTCCAGCCCGACGGTGACGGATTTATTACTGGCGATTTTACAATTACCGGCGATGATCTATTTATGAACACCAACACAACCGGATATATTCTTCGTGCAGATAATACAAATTACAATCCCGTAGCCTTTACTGCTTCAAGTCATTTGGCTGGGTTTCTGAGTGATGAAGTTGGTACGGATAAGGTTATATTTAACACTGATCCAATATTCCAAACCAGCGTAACCGCACAGGGCGCAACTGACGCTTCATTAGCAATAATAATGGAAGCCGATCAAGGTGCTGATAATCCTGATACTTGGCAGTTTTTAATAGCAGATGGTGATGAATTAGCTATCCAAGCATATGCTGGTGGAAGTTATACAGATGCGCTTACCATTGTAGGGTCTACGCTTGCCGCAGATTTTGTTGGTGCGTTGACAGCAGGTTCATTAACAAGTGATGCTGGATTATTAATTGCTGATGCCGCTTCGATAGGAAATGCCAGCGTAAATACGATAATCACATTGGAAACTGATGGAGATGTACTCTTTGCTAATAAAGTTGGGATTGGGATTACGCCTTCATCTATTCTTCATATTAAAGCAAATGTTGCAGGGACAGTTGGTTCACATCCCGCAGGACAAATAATTATTCAGAGTCTTGGTGTAGATTCAACAGCTAATGGAGTTATTACCGCTTATGAATCAGATGGCAGTGGAGACCCCGAACTGCAACTTTGGTATCTTGGAAACTCATCATCCAGCAATGCAAATGTTACTTTCATAAACCGAAGAAATGCTAATCTCTCGCTGGCAACAAACGATATTACCCGTCTAACAATTTCAGCTGCAGGTGCAGTAGACGTAGTAAATGCTTCTACAGCAGGGAGTATGGT
>SDBT01020084.1_pt1 | contig 10456 bp, 13 predicted proteins | sample 2277101 | NCBI WGS metagenome assembly SDBT01 (sample SAMN10404973, study PRJNA504765) | marine sediment metagenome | isolation source: marine sediment core GS10_PC15, 103 cmbsf | place: Arctic Ocean: Southern Knipovich Ridge | collected 2010
GCGACAATAGGCGGGGCGGAAGCGCACGGAGAGACGACCGACCAAGTGCTGGAGCGGGAGTTCGACTACACGGGGCAGGCGGCGGCGTATGACCGGGACTTTGACCCGAGGTCGGCTGAGTTCGCAGAGGCAGAAGCAAACGTATTAAGGCCACGGAGAGAGCTGGCGGAAGTGCAATCGCTTGAGAATAAGGCGCGATTAGGGCATACCGTGCAGCAAGCCGCTGGAGAGTTGGGCGAGACGCCAGAAGGAAGGGCGGTTTTGACAACCGGCAAGCACCCACCGGCGGCAAAAGCCCCCGATCCGTTGAAAGCCTTGCGTGTCAGAGTTTTAGAGACCCCTGAAAATTATCCCGCTGAAACCGTTATGGCGGCACATCTTGGCTTCGCGGGCGCGGCGGGTAAGCCCCCTGGGCCAGTTGAAGTCTGGAGGGGAAAGGTCCTTGAGACCCCTGGGAATTATAGTCCTGAGGAATGGGAAGCCGCCGTTTCCATGGAAATTAAAGACAAAGATGCCGGGAAAAACTGGGGAGACGAAGAGAAGAGATTAAAGGCAGAGAATGAGCGAGCAAAGTGGATACTAGACGACTTCAAAGACATGAAAAAAGATTTCTTCACGAATTACCTCGGCCGGGGCATGCTACATAAGCGCGGCAAGCTAGGGCTAAACCTTGGAAGAGGCTTTGATGCAGACTCGGCCCTTGCTTATTGGGACAGAGCCAACGAAGAGATTGCTGGGAACTTGATTGAAGAATACGGGGGGATGGAAAATGTCCCGAAGAAATTGGCGGCGTATTTTTCAAAGCGTCTAGAGGGCATCAAGCAACAACTGGGACGCATGAAGACAAAAGGCGAAATAACAAAAGAAGACATTAGCCTCCTAAAGACATTAACAGAGGGCATCGGCTCACTGGTGAGATGATAAATGCCGACCTTGCAAGAGATATTAAGCTCATCCCGGGGGCGGGATGAGGAAATCGTTCCGACCCCCATCTCAGCTCCTCCCGGACAAGAGGAGCTACCTGCCTCCGTCTCTGCCCCCACCGGACAAGAAGAACCCCCTGCCTTTGATGTAGGCCCTACCGGGCAATTACACAAACCAATTACGTTGACTGATATCCTTCAATCACAGGGGGGGGGGCAGCCGTATGCAGAATTTGAAGGTTCGCTTGGCATTGCGCCCGTAAGCCGTACGCCGCAGTTTGCAGAGGTAGCGGATGAAAAGGCCCGCGCCGCAGAACGCACAATCCCAACCTTTGAACAAATGCAAGAAGCTACGGAAGAGACACGGCCAGCAAGGCGCGAAGGAACACAGCCAGAGATAAGCACACTGCCAACTAAGCCCCCCGAAGCGCAGAGGCAAGAGATAGACGAGGCGAACAAAGCTCTTCTCTCCGTGCCGAGCGAGTCTGAGTATAGAGCAAAAATAGAGGAGGGCTCTGGGAAGCTCGTAAGAGACTTGTTGCCATTCCTCTTCAAGAGCGAGCGGGAGCGAGCGGGCGCAAAGAGACCTGATGAAATGGCGGAGTTTGGGATAGGCCTTGAGGTGGTGGCGGCAGTATGGCCCAACCCGAAGACCATTTTAAATATTGTCCAGAAGGGCATGGTTAAAAGGCTGGGGATGGTAGGTGCTGCAGAGGCTTTAGACATTCCCCCCAGCAAGTTGCATGAGTTACTTAGGGCACCACGCAAGCCATTAACGACGCTAGGGGCCGCGTCACAGTCACTTGAAAAGATATACAAGGAGAAGGTTGGGGAGAAGGTTTACAAGTTCCTTGGCGACTATATCCAGGAGAATGTACCGGAGTCGGTTCTGAGGAGGCTTAGTACTCGTGCGGGAAGGAGCCCCGAGCACCTTAAAAGGAGAACGGCCAGCCTTATTTACAAGGGGACCGTGCAAGAGAAGGCAAGGAATTGGTTTAAGGGCCTCTTGAAGTCTGGTATATCCGATGCAGAATCGGAGCGCATAAAGCAGATGATGAAGTCCGGTATGCGCCCTGCCACCGGCAAGGCCGGGGTTATAGGCGCTGCCAAGGGACGGCGGCTCGCTCCGGGAGGGCCAAGGGGAGGGGAAAGACAAGAAGAGTTATGGGGGCTGGCAAAGGAAGGCCGGAAGATATTTGATGACCTCCTCGAAGACATGAAGGTCCGGGCCGATGACAACGCCATAGCTGAGTTGGAGAGAGAATTTAACATCGGCATTAAGAAGGGCCGGTGGTACCATGAGAAGCCAACCCGCAAGCAAGTAGCAGACACAACGAGTGAAGCCCATGACCTAAGGAGCCAAATTATAGCATGGGAACAGCACCCTGACTTGGTGAGAAAATCGGGCTCTGACATTACAAGAGGTTTCAAGGGGGAGCCGACTACCCAGGGACTCATGGAGGAGTTGCTTTCAGATAAAGTACGCAGGGCTGGGTTCGATGATGTTGATGATGCGCTAAAAGCCATGTCCGATAGGCGATGGAAAGCGGATGCGCAGGCGAATTTGGATGAGAATGCCCGTGTGCTTCTCCAGAACCTACAGGGCAGATTTCCGGGAGACTCGAAGAGGAAAGTAAGGGATTTATATAAACAATACGACGAGAAGCTGACGGACCTACGGCGGATGTCAGGGCACGAGATTACGGAGGATTATTTCCCGAGAGAATACGGCTCGCGTTACATGAAGGTGCCTGCCCCGCAAAAGCTAGGCATCGTGAGTGGCTATAAGCCTGGCCGCCTACGAGCCCCCTTCCTAAAGAGAAGGCGCGGCCCACTAAGTGATGAGATGATACGGGACATAATCCCTGGGGCTGAGATTGCCTATACGACAATGATACGCGAGGGGAACTTTGTTGCGAACAAAACATTGCTTGACCAAATAGGGAGGAGCGCCGAGGCTCTTACCGAGAAACAATGGCTTCGGTTGCCACATCTCGCCCAGAAGCGGTTTCGGAAGATGGCGGATGATAAGAAGGCGTGGGGCGAGGCCGCTGGCAAGTATATCCCAAAGGGAATATGGGATGATATAAACAATATCCAGAAAGTAGATAGCGATACGCAAAGGCTTATAAAGTCGGTATGGGCAGCCTGGAAGGCAGGGAGGACTGCCTACAACCCACCTACCCAAATGGTAAATATTGTGGGGAATGCAGTTCTTGATTACATAGAGCCTCGCTACGGGGCGCGTTTAAAAGACATGCTTCCTATATATTCTCGCGGCTTCAAGGAGATGGCGCAAGAGGCCACGAGCCAGTATAGGGGGGAGGCGATAGAGCAGGGGCTACTTAACACGGGATACATGGGGGCTGAGTTTGAGCATGTGGTCAAGCCCTTCATCAATCCGACAGAAACAACGTGGGCCGCCCATGTATCTGACTCGATAATGAAGGTATTTGAGCACCCGGAGCTAGGGGCACCTGCCCGTTTCTTCGGGTTCGTAGAGAACTCTTTTAAGTTGGCTAAGTATATAGAGCTACGCTCCCACCACAACATGAACCCGGTTAAGGCCGCTGAGGTAGCGCAGCAAACCTTTTTCAACTATCGGGATGTCCCCAACTGGCTCAGGTGGGCGAGAACTAACCCGGCAAGCCCCACCAATCCCTTCCTCACCTTCACGTACAAGGCCACGGGCGGGGTAGGTCGGTCGGCGGTTATCAACCCCATTAAGGGTGCCAAGCTGTATATGTTCTACAAAGGGATTGAAGAGGTCAACAAGGATAGGCTAGGGCTTGATGACGATGAATACGTAGCACTTAAAAGCGCATTCAACTATAAATATGGCAGGAGTTCTTGGGAATTCGCCCCGGCTATCCTCTTGGGCGGCACCGCTGGGATGGAAGACTATACCCAGCTATCTACAGCAAAATACCTGCCGCTTCAAAATGTTGTAGATAAAGGGCCACTCGGGATTCCTGGGCTCGGGTCCATATCTTTCAACCCACTGTATCAGATTGCAGCAGGCGTCCTCACTGGGCGGAAATCTTACCCGCCTAGGGCGGGCGGCGAAATTGTGGGGGCAGGAGAGAACCCTGTCGCTGGGTGGGCGAAATTCTTGGCGAGCCAGCTTTCAATCCCGTTGCTGGGGGGTAGCGCTTCGCAACGTCTCGCCCGTTCATGGCAAGAGAAGCCGGAGTTTTTGTCGGACCAGCCGCAAGCATTTTCAGAGGCGTTAGCCGCTTCAGTGCTCGGCGTTCGGATTGAGAAGATAAGCCCTGAGCAACTTACAGCTAAAATGGGGATGGAGGTACGCTCTAGGGAAAAGGATATCTCAAGGGTAGGCTTCCAGCTTGCCACAGGCAATATCAGCGAAGAGGAATTCGAGAAAAGGCTTGATAGGATACTGAGGAGCCTTGACCATACTCTTCGGATAGCAGACAAGGCGGCGGTGCCGGAATAATGTGGGCCGAATTCAACTCGATAAAGTTCCTTCTCGAAAACGGCGCGGGCGGCATAGCGCTCTTAATCATCATTGGGGTGGGTATGTTTCGATTCTTCCAGGTCAAAAAGAACGGCGGCAAGGCGAACGGGGCGGTGAAGCCGGGACAGGGCGAGATGTGCCTGGCGCACCACACGGCCATAGCGGTGACGAAGGAGACTTCCGAGCACCTGATAAAAGGCCAGGACCGCCAGGAGACTAGCCTGAGAACCATCAACGGCAAGCTCGACAAGATACTGATGCAGCGGGGTTAGGGGGCACTATGAATGGTAAAGTGGCCGTGGTTGCCGCTGGTGGCGCTATCGGCGTGTGCGCCTGGGGCTATGGTTGTTAAACCTGGGCAAGCCCAAGAGATAAAGCCGCCGCTTGTAACCTTTACGTTCAATAACATCTCGCCAGACTACGTGTATAACTACTGGCTGTATTATCTCGACCACGACTATCCGGAACTACGGGGACGCGCCCAGGATATCGCGGGTGGCGAGCTAAAGCCTAAGGAAAAACACACAGTTACGGGGGATTACGACCCTGGCGGCTACGTGATATGCTGGCAGTCGCCCCTGATGGAAGCTCGTCTGTGCTGGGGCGTTGGAGTGTACCCCAACACGCGGGAGATAGAGTTTACCCCGGTCGGGGAGCGCGGATGGTTTTGGGAGGTGGTGCTAAACTAATTCCGAGAATGTGCTTGACACGCCCTGCGCCCTGTGGGATGATGTGCCTATCAATCACAGGGAGAGCGGATGAAATTTTCACCGATAAAACTCAGATTAATACGAGAGGGACATGGCCTTTCACAAACAGATGTGGCCTCCCGGTCCCTTGGTCTCTTGAAGAGATGCACTATCTCTAAGTGGGAGACCGGCGCAACGCGACCTACGCTAGACAACTTCCTTTTGATTTGCAAGATACTCTGCGTAACCCCTAACAACTTGGTTGACATCGAACCCCACGGTACCCCCGTGGGCCTCACCGGGGCTGCCAAACCAGCGGCCCCATAGCATCCTCCTTGCAAATCGGGGGCGGTTTTGGAATAGGCCAGTGCCGTCCCCGTTTCTTAGAGGGAGAGAATGATGAAGAGCCAGGCAGAGCATTACCACGAGGGCATCGTTAATCAGGTGCGTTCGGAGATACAGGCGGGGCGTCAGAACCGTAAGCTGATGAAGTGGTGGCTCATTATCCTCTTCTTCCTGGCGTCTAACTCGGGCTTGTTCGTAATCGGCCTTTACATGGGGCAGGCGCATTGACAGAGATATGGGAAGCGATACCCATTGTTGCAAAGGGCGTGGGGGCTGGGATTATTATCTACCTGCTGTTTAGGGGCATTATAGATTTATTCGCGTGAGACGAGAGGGGCGGATGAGTAACACAGCTACCCATACTGGTGTGAGCTTCTTCAGCCTCTTGGGCGTGGCGTTCATCGTGCTCAAGCTCGGCGGCTGGACTGACGTTGCTCAGTGGTCGTGGTGGTGGGTGTTAGCCCCGCTGTGGGGGCCACCGATTGTCTTCGGCTGGTTATTCGTTGTGATTGCGATTGGTTATGCGTTTATACGGAATGTTTTTTATAATGATTGGTCCGTGTAATTTTCTTACGGAGTATAGCTTGACCGTGCGTGATGCAGAGTGCTGGTGCGCTTCGGCGCGGAGCCGATAGACACACGGCGGCTAAGGCAAGCGGCAAAGGAGCGATGGTAAAATGTCCAACTATCCAGACGGCATATCCACCGGCGACATCCCCGGCCACACGAAGCGGGATGAGGATATCGACAACCTTGAGAACCATGCGGTGCATGAGTTGGGGCGTGAACCCACGGATGATGAGTGGGAGCGAATAATGGACGCCTGGGATTCTCGGGGATGGGATGCCGCCATGAGCAAGATTGTAGCGATTGCGGAAGCGGAGTAGGTGGTCTTAGTGGGCTGGCCGAGTACTGCAACCGGGTTAACAGCTTTAGGAGATACATCGCCGCTGTTGCGGGCAGGCGCAAGGAACGGGACGCCGTTCGCCACCTACAATATGGGGCTGTTTCCCCGACCTCTAGGGGAAGGTGTTTAAACCCGACCGGGCACCCATGCAGCCCCTCCAATTTAAGGGACCGTAATGTCAGCCTGGGCGTTTAACACGGTGCGCCTGGACCGGGGAGACCCGTGCGGTCCCACCACAACCCATCCCATTAACCCTAAGAAAGCGGAGGTGAGCTACTGGTATAGGTGCGCGATTTTTCCTACCCGCCTCTCGGAAACGGGGGGCGGGAATAAAGGAGCTAAGGTGGAAGAGATACTGGAATACGGGGACCGTGAGTGCTCGAAGTGTGCGGCGATTGGGCCAGAACAAGAATACATGCCAGATGGGGATTACCTAGTCCTTCAGTGCCACCGTTGTGGATGCACCTGGAAGATGCGCCCCAAGGACTACGAGGAGCCGGAGAAGGAGGAGGAGGATAAGGAGGTTGGGAAACATTACCACATGAAGTCGGAGTTCGACGCCCCATTCAGAATGAGGGGCTACCGAGGCTCTCTGTCGATAACCATACCTTGCCAAAACGTCTGTCTTACCCCCGAGGGCTGGCTGGAAATGCGGGCCAAGTGCGACAAGATAATGGGGATAGCGGACAAGCCTGCCCCCGAGAAGGGCAACGACGGCTGGGTGAAGATAGGGAGCGGGGGGCAGTACATCTCCCTAGTGGCGCTTTACGATGGGCTGAAGGTAAAAACGGAGTACGACGGTGCTGAATCGCGCCCTATTGTCCTACTCCGTGCTGAGAAGGAGCAGTTAAAGGCGCTGCTATCATGACCTTCAACCGCACAAAGAAGCCCCACATAAGCTACTCGCAGATGGGCATGTGGAGCCGGTGCGGGGTGCAGTACTTTTATCGCTACCGCAAGGGCCTGAAGGTGCCGCCTGCCTCCGCGCTGACACAGGGCATAAGTTGCGATGTGGCCATTAACGTCAACTACGAGCAAAAGATTAAGAGCTGGGAAGACTTACCGCAAGACGATGTGAAGGATGCCTACGTTACCGAGTTTGACAAGCGGAAGCAAGATACCGACTGGCAGAAGGATGAGAAGCCGGAAGACATGAGAGCGCACGGGATAAAGATTGTAGAGACGTTTAGAGCCGACGTTGCGCCCAACATACAGCCAGTGAGCGTGCAGGAGAAGCTGTGGGTGCCCTTTGAAGGCTTCCCGGTAGACCTGGTGGGGGTAATAGATGTTACGGCGCTCGCAGATAAAGAGAAGCCGGACGGTCCCATCATCATCCGAGACAATAAAACGACCGCGAAGTCTCCGCCTTCAACTGGTGGGTTTGCTAACGAAGCTGACCGTCTTCAGCTTGCACTTTATTCACTCGGGAATAGGGCTAAGACCGGAAAGATTGAGGCGGGGGTTGCCGTAGACTATCTAGTGAAGCTGAAGGAGCCCAAGGCTGTAACGGTGGAGGACGTGATAACGGAGAGTGACCATCGCTTTGCCCTGCAACTGATAGGACGGGTGGTGGACGCGATAGAGAAGTCAGTGTTTGTGCCTAACAGAACGGGTTTTATGTGCAACAAAAGGCATTGTGGCTATCACATGAGATGCGTAAAGGACTTCGGAGGGAGGATTAGAGAGTGATGGGTGACGAAGGTTTGTTCCGGGCAGACACAAGGCCGCAATCTCCAGAGGAAATAGCGAAGGTAGAGAAGGAGGAGCGGGAGTTTGAGGAAGGCTTGGATGAAATGTTAATGACATGCCCCGTATGTGATAGCCCCGAGAAAGATGCGTTTGGGTTTGTCTGTCGGGACTGTGGGAATACTTACAGCTACGAAATAAGCACAGAACTGCCAAAGGAGGATTAGAGAGTGAGTGACAGACTACCTGAAATCAACCTACCGGTGCCGAGCGTGCAGCGCGGCATGGAGTATGTGGACCCTGCGGCGGTAGCCGCCGCCGAGAGCGCAAAGGCGCGGATACAGAGTGCATACCTTATGGCAATGCACCGCCCCCGAAATGTGGATGATGCGCGAGTGCGAATACTGGAGGCTTGCAAGCGCCCCTATTTCGCAGAGAAGGCAGAGTACGCTAGGCCCCAGGGCAAAACCACCATCAAGGGGCCGTCTATCCGCTTTGCCGAAGAGGTTGCCCGCCTCTGGGGGAACATGCTGCAAGATAACCAAGTCGTCTATGATGACGAACGAGTGAAGCGTATCAAGGTTATGGGCACTGACCTAGAAACCAACACCTCTTACTCGGAAGAGATACAGGTTCTCAAAACCGTAGAGAGAAGCTACGCCGGGACTGACCGCGAAGTAGTAGGCCAGCGGAAGAACTCATACGGCAAGGACGTTTATACCGTCGTCGCCACGGAAGATGAGGTGCATATAAAGGAAGGCTCCGCGAAGAGCAAGGCCCTGCGTAACATTATCCTGCGCCTGATACCATCCTACATTGTCGAAGAGGCGATGGAGACCACGCGGCATACGATGAAGAACCGCGATGCAGAAGACCCGGATGCGGGCAAGCGGCGGCTCTATGACGCCTTTTATTCCGTGGGGGTGACTCCGAGTGACATTGAGGAATACTTGGGCCACAAGACGGAGCAGCTTAGCCCCGTCGAACTTGCCGACCTTCGGGGCCTTTATGAAGCTATGCGCAACGGCGAGGGTAGCTGGAAGATGTTGACAGAGAAGAGTAAGGAGCCGGAAGAAGACCCCGCGCCTCCCACGGTACCGGTGCCGACGACCGGCCAGCCCCCGGAAGAGTCCAAGCCCAAGCGCCAGAACCGGACCTGCCCGACGGCAAGTGGGGGATGCGGGTTGAAGAGCCCCAACGAGGACTTCAAGGACACGAAGCGAGATACCCTCTGCGTCCATTGCGAGCGAGCCGCGCTGTCGGAAGACGCCCGGCCCCTGGACGAAGAGACCGCCATTGAGGGCAAGCCCGAGGAGTTTGAGTGCGCCGATTGCCAGGCGTCCTATCCTGTGGCCCAGATGAAGGAGCACCCGACGCTCCCGGAGCGGAAGCAGTGCGAGGTGTGCGCGGCGGCAGAGCAAGAGGCCCAAGGGGAGGAGCAGGGCCAGGCATTCGGCCAGCAGGTTCAACCCGTGAACACGGGGATTCATAGCAACAATGCGCAGTGGGAGATATTGCGAGGGCAGGCGAAGAAGCGTAACACGGCGCTTGGCGATTTAGATGAGTTAGACGCCTATATTTGCAGGCACATTCCCGGCAAACCCGCAGGCATTGCCAGGCTAACCAACGAAGACGCTAAGAACCTGATAAGCGAGTGGGCGAGGGAGGAGGGATAGGGGATGGCAATAGACATAAAGGCATACCGCAGAATAGCGAGCAACCTAAACGCTATCGCAGATAAGGCGGAACAAGAAGACGGAATGTCCTTCTTGAGTACAAACACCGGAGAAACCCACCACAAATGGTTCTGGCACCTTGAGAAGCCGGAGGAGGAGCCGGCGAAGGCAGTCCGCTGGTGCCCGTGGTGCGGCGAGAGCATAACGCCAGGGGAGGAGGGGCCGCCGGAGAAGAAGGAGCCGACGCGGGAGTATGTCATCCCGAACGAAGGCTTTAATCTTGGCGAGGTGAAAGTGAGACGTAGGCCAGGGTGTCAGACTATCCGGGTGGATATGTCTGAGTGCTTCCGTTATGACGGCGGCGGCGAAGAACGAGTACAGGGGCTCGGCCTCTTTTCCCGCGAGTCGAGCAAGAAGTTTATCTGCGCAATCCTCGCCTTGTGGGAACTGGACCCCGAATGACTGCCGCCACTGACAAAGCCGAGGCCGGGGTGCGCAAGGCGCTGGAGGAGAGGCGCGAGCAGTGGGCGGAGGCGTACCCTGGCGTGGACATGGGCCTTCAGGTAGAGAAGATGGTGGCCTGGATACAGGGTAACCCATCGAAGGCCCCGAGAAGCCGGTATGGGCGCTTCGCAGTTAATTGGCTCGCCAAAATCAAGCCGCAGGGAAGTGTCTTCAGCCCGGCGGGGATAGCAACCGCCCGCAACGTGGAAAGGATGTTCAGTGAGGAAGCCAAGGCTCAACAGAAAAGA
>SDBT01020085.1_pt1 | contig 10456 bp, 7 predicted proteins | sample 2277101 | NCBI WGS metagenome assembly SDBT01 (sample SAMN10404973, study PRJNA504765) | marine sediment metagenome | isolation source: marine sediment core GS10_PC15, 103 cmbsf | place: Arctic Ocean: Southern Knipovich Ridge | collected 2010
TTTGACCGTGAGAAACAACTGTACGAAGAACACCTTCGCAGAGACCATCTGCAAAAAGTGTATTGGCTAACTTATGGCAAAGATGATGCAAAAATAGCAGACCAGCTCAAATCAGATAACCGTTTGCACTCTGATATCATAGTATTGTCCATGCCGCATTTTTTTTGGGGCAAATGGGGCTGTTTGTTTTATTCATTTCTAATACCTTTGGTTCACCGTCGTTCACTTAAACTGGTCGATGTTTTCAAAGCCAACCAGATGAATGGCAGTTGGAGTGCGGTTATTGCCAAGTGGTTGTATCGTAAGCCGCTTATTGTCAGGACTGGATATACGGCAAGTTTGTTTATACAACGGCAGTCCAAATCCAAATTAAAGAAAAGAATTTATGAGTGGATGGAACAGTTTGCATATCGTCATTCCAGTATTGGAGTTGTCGCAAGTCGTCGGGACAAACAATACGTTTGCTCGAAATATCGAGTTCCAAAAGAAAAAATCAATGTTCTGAGCAATTACGTCGATACAGCGGTTTTCCACCCCATAGATTGTGAAAAATATCCGAATAGAATGATCTTTGTGGGGCGGTTGAACTGGCAAAAGAATCTTTGCAGCCTCCTGGAGGCCGTATCCAAAACCGGTCTGGGCTTGGATATTTATGGTGAAGGTGAGCTTCGTGGTGAGTTGGAGAAAAGGGCAAAAGACTTGAATATCAACGTCAACTTCATGGGGGTTGTCGCCAATTACGAATTACCGGGAATCCTTAACCGGTACCGGTACTATATTTTGCCGTCACTCTACGAAGGGATGCCGAAGACATTGCTGGAAGCGATGGCTTGCGGATTGGTATGTATCGGCACCGATGTAGCCGGCATCAATGACGTGATAGAAGATGGCGTTAACGGATATCTTGCTAAAGGTACTGAAGCGGCAGATATTGTTGAAACAATACAGAAAGCTGTTCAGCTTCCGTATGATGCTATTACAGTGGCGGCAGTGCAGAAAATCCGAAGTAAATTTTCCATCGAAAGCGTTGTAGAACAAGAAAAAGAAATAATCGTAAGTTTGAAAACATGACCAGGCATTGTGAGTCTTCCCTCAGGATTGATAGGAGAACGTTAGATCTTGCGCTTAGACATTTTGAAGGAGTTGAATTCATATGGAGGTACGCAAATAGTGCCTGAAGCACTTAAACAGTTCTTAAAAAAGGTAAGATTGTTTTTTATTCTAAAGGCAGTGTATCTAACATTGAATCAAAGCTTGGGCAAACTAACGCGTCGCTGGAAAATCAAGCATTACTTTGAATCGACTCAGACTCGAAAATTGTCAATTGGCTGCGGGAAAAATATTTTACAAGGCTGGCTTAATACCGATGTCGATCCAACTACAGAAATAGTATTCCTTGATGTCAGAAAACGTTTTCCATTTGATGATTGCAGATTTGACTACATACTGTGTGAGCATTTGATTGAACATATAGAGTATCAGGAGGGTATGAACCTGCTTTCTGAATGTTTTCGCGTGCTCAGGCAGGGGGGCAAAATACGTATCGCGACACCTGATTTGCGTTTCTTAATTGACCTTTACAATCCTGAGAAAACTAAATTGCAGGAACGATACATTTCGTGGGCTATAGATTCTTTTTTGTTGGATATTAAGATTTGTCGAGATGTTTTTGTTATAAATAACTTCTTCCGAGCCTGGGGCCATAAATTTATTTATGATTACGAATTGCTGCAGAATGTAATGAACAAAGCCGGATTCATTAATATTACGCCCCACAGGGTGGGGGAAAGCGATGATAAAAGCTTTCAAGGCCTTGAGGCTCACGAACAAATTATACCCGACGAATTTAATAAATTAGAAACGATTGTCGTTGAGGGTACGAAACTACATTAAAGGTGTATATTTAGGTTGCCTGACAGAGTCGAAAGGAAAGTCAGGGCTTTTCCCAGATTGCCTGTGGACGACTTCTTTTATATGTGAAGCATTAGTCAAAATGGCAAGGTCGGAGAAAATTTGGAGCTGATACGAGAAACACTTTCAAATGGGAACGGACGTTTCGAGTGCGTAAGGCCGAAGAGCTTTATTGATGGTCCTGTGATTTCCGTAGTAATGTCAGTCTGCAATGGCGAAAAATACTTACATGAGTCGATAGATTCAGTTCTAAATCAAACCTATACGAATTTTGAGTTTATTATAATTAACGACGGTTCAAATGATGGTAGTTTGGATATACTTCTTAAATACCAGAAAAAGGACAACCGGATTTTAATAGTAAACCAAAAGAATATTGGATTAACACGATCGCTAAACAGGGGGATAAAATTAGCTGTAGGTGAGTATATAGCCCGCCAGGATGCCGATGATATTTCTGCTCCAAGCCGCTTGGAAAAACAGCTAAACTATATAAAAACTCGTCCAGAGCTGGCAATGGTCGGTTGTCTTAGTAATACATTCACTACCAATGGCATTGTTCGAAAGAGCAGGGAACTCAAGTTTTCCAGTGCGGGAATAAAGCAATACTTGGCAAGTAGAAATCTGCTCAAGCACGGTGCAGTAATGATGAGAAAATCGTGCCTGGCGAAAGTCGGTTTTTACCGCGAATTTTTTTACTACTCACAGGATTATGATTTATGGTTGAGATTATCACAGTATTTTGACATTGGTATTTTACCCGAACACTTATACCAGTATAGAGTCACTCCTCAGGCGGTAAGTGTTTCTCGGTGGCTAACTCAAAAACAGTATGCCGATATTGCCAGAAAACTCCACGCAGAGCGGCTTGCAACGGGCCAAGATTCGTACAATAACTTCGTTTCGTCTTATCCCAACGGCTTGCCGCTTCGCAATGATACGGCTAACAACTGTTATTATCATATCTATATAGCGAAAGAATTTATAGCTGCAAATAAACTGAACCAGGCTAGGAGTGAGCTTTGGAAAGCATGGAAGCTGGGATATAGAAGTGGGGAGATATTCTATCTATTCATAAAAAGTCTGTTCGGAGCTGGTTTGTTAGATATATGTAGAAAAATTAAAAATCTTAAGTTTAAGACCTGATACGCCGGTTCTCCTGACCGAAGGAAAGTTATGAAATTTTCTCTTATAATGGGAACATATGGCCGAAGTGAAGTCCTTCGCGGCTTTTTGGAGAGCCTTAGAAAACAGACTTACCGCGATTTCAAACTTGTTGTCGTTGACCAAAATAAAGATCATCATATTAAGCAAATTTGCAATGAGTATTTTTTAGATTTTGAAATACAGTATCTAAGAGCAGACAAGCCAGGTTTGTCACACGCTCGTAACATAGGTCTAAAGCATGTCTCCGGGGGCATAGTCGCTTTCCCCGACGATGACTGCCAATATCCACCAGATTTACTTTCAAAGGTGCACCATTTCTTTACGAACAATCCTGAATACACTATTCTGACAGGCGCACCAGTGGATATTCAAACATCCAAAAGATTTAGTTGGTTCCGGCCCAAACCGTGTATCATTACAGACAAAAACATCTTAAGAACCTCTACTTCTTTTAGTACATTCATAAAAATAAAAGGCAATTCGATCAATTTTGACGAGCAGTTCGGCATAGGCAGTTTTTTTGGTTCTGCCGAAGAAACAGATTATATTTTTCGCCTTTTGCAATCAGGATATAAGGGATACTATGATCTCGGACTCGAAATCTATCACCTGGAGAGGAACTTAAATAACATGTCTCTGGACACGGCTTATCAATATTCGTTAGGTCTTGGTGCTTATTTAAAGAAACATATGTTTTTCAACCGGCACTGGGGATTATTTGGTACTTGTTTTAGGCTGCTGTTTACTAGGCCGATAGGAGGTATGCTGCTTTCCCTTGTAAAGCTGAATTGGGCTCAGTTCATGTGGCATAGAGTCAGATTCAAGGGCAGAATCGACGGGTTTCTTACTTATAACCGTAATTCCTACACAACATCGAAAACGTTTGAATACTCAAACTGGCCAGTCTTGAGTTAGACGCTGATATAAGTACAGTTATGACAATAACATAACACGATTTACCATTACTGCGAAAGGAGAAATCTAAAATCTCCAGAAAACAGTGTAAATCAACGTTAATCCGTGTCTAAGAAATAGAATCGGTCGCTTTGGGTTGAATAGTTTGGCTCCCCCATCAGGCACTTAATGGCCTTTATGGTTTTGTTATTTCTGTTATCGGTGGCGCAAGTAAGTTATTATAATTGGTAGATAGGTTGGGAATCGGCCATAAATATACGAAGTATAAAGAATAAGTTTGTAAAAAGGGTTTCACTTTTGGTCGGCGCAACAGCAGTAGCCCAGCTTATTTTGATTCTTTCCATGCCTTTACTAAGTAGGCTTTATACGCCGGAAGATTTTGGGGTCTTGGCCATTTATTCGTCTATTCTTGCTGTTATTTCGGTTGTGGCATCTCTGTGTTATGAATCAGCTATTCCATTGCCCAAAAACGATGAAACAGCTGCGCATATATTGTGGCTAACCATCTCTGTTTTAATAATACTTACAGTTACTGTTAGTGCTGCCGTTTATTTGTTTGGTGAAAAGCTTATGGAATTGACAAATGGCCAGAAGCTTATCCCATACTTGTGGTTGGTGCCCTTGGGTTTTGTTGGAGCAGGTTTTTGTCAGCTATTAAATTATTGGGCCGTACGTGAAAAAGATTACTGGGTCATAGCCAGAACAAAAGTAAGTCGATCGGGTGGTCAGGCCTTGACCCAGGTGGCGATGGGTTGGCTGCAAATGGGTCCAATCGGCTTGGTGACAGGTTGTATAGCCAGCCAGGTGGCTGGGGCATTAAGCCTTTGCTTTCTCGTTTTTCGGGATTTCCGTAATAGAGTAGCTTTATTTTCAGTTGGTAATATTCGTAAGGTAGCATTGCGATATCATCGTTTCCCAAAATTCTTTGCTCCAGCTGCTTTCTTGTATTCAGTTGGACTTCATTCTCCTTCGTTGCTATTAGCAAGTTTTTATGGGCTTGATGTTGCTGGCTGCTTCCTCTTAGCCCAGCGAATGGTTGGGTTCCCATCCGTGTTAATTGGAGATTCAATAGCGGATGTATATCATGCCGAAGCTGCTGATGTTGTTAGAAATGACCCATCTCTCCTGAGAGGTTTGTTTTTGCGTCTTGCCAGGAAACTTTTTCTGTTGGGGATTTTACCCACAGTATTGCTGATGACTTTGGGTGAATGGGGGTTTGTTCTGATTCTGGGCGAAGCTTGGCGAGTTGCCGGTTCGTATGTTGCCATTCTTAGCGTGATATTTCTAATGCGTTTTGTCGCTGCCCCATTGGCAACTACTTTGAGTCTGCTTGAAAAACAACATTTGTTTCTGGTTGTGCAGATAATATTGGTAACTGGTTCGGTTGGTAGTATAGTGGTATCGAACGCATTAGGCCTAACACACAAACAGGCCGTCAGTGTTTTCAGTGTGACAATGTGTATTGCCTACTTCGCTGAATTTTGTATCTTACTGTCTTCGGTAGTTAAATCTACTGCAAAATGCCGTGCGGCACCTTAAGTTCACAGAGCGTGTGGATTACTTCGACAGGGGAGTGGTTAACAAAAAGCAAATGTCGTGACAGATTTGTCGGAAGCTCAAAAAAAGGATTTGGCCGTAGATAAGCAGAGTATCAGATTGCGTTTAATTTATTCGGTGTTCAGCCCTATCATAGCATTTGGGCTCATACACGCGATGGTATTATTGTCCTATCTGTTTGCGCCGATGCAGGAACATTTCACGGGGTCGGCTAAATACTTCTCGGCAACAGGATTAAGTATCTATATAGCCTTTGTAGTCTCTTTTCTTGCCGGAGCAATACTGGCCAAATTGAGACGTCCTTTGGTACGTAACTATGTGGAGATTAATGACGAAGAAGAAATGAACCGTTTTCTTCGACGAATAGAGTGGGTCGTTTTGTTGTCCTTTTTCATAGTGGTAGCCGCCTATTGTCTTTGGTTTGGTCGAGCATTGGCATCCGAGGGACTCAAACTTCTTCGATTCCCATTCGAAAGTGACGCTATCTATTGCAAAGAGATACTCGAAAAATATATGGTGGTGGGACTAACAACTTTAACACAGCTCGGGCCATTTGTTGTGATAGCAACTACTGCGTGCTTATATGTTAGCCGGCGCAAATATACTCACATCCTTTTGTTTGTTGTGTTTGCATTGTCCGTCATTAGAGTTGTATATTTTTGTGAGAGATTGGCCTTTCTGGAATTGCTCGTGCCGTTCGTTATTTTGAGGATGCGGCTTCGTATTGGTAGTGTGAAGATAGAACGCTGGTTAATATTGGGCATCATATTATTTGTTGCTGTCTGGTCTACCGAGTTAATCAGGTCGTACGGCCGGTATGCACAGGCTTCTCGGACAGGATTTTTGTTGCATAAATTATTTGCTTATTTTGTCTCAGGATTGAATAATTTTTTTGCGTATGTGGATTTTTCCGGAGCTTTTTTCCCAAAAGAAATTCTGCCCCATTTGTTGAGTAAGCTTTATACGTTTGTTGGTATTTCGACCCATTCCCAAGAAACAATAATGCATATCTTAGATAACGTTCTTACCCCCGACTACACTGTTTTCAACGGAATGGGGTACATTTACATGGATTTTGGTCTTGGGGGAATGCTGGTACTGTTTTTATTGGGTTTCATGGCGTATTTGCTGTTTTCTCAATTCAAGAAAGGAACTCTAATAGGCTTATTTGTATATCCCATTGTATATCTGACCATTATTGATAGTTTCAGGATTATCTATATTTCGCTTCCAAGAGGAGCAATACCGTTTCTGACCACTTTCCTGATTTCGATGTTATACTATTCCCGGCTCGGGGTTGGAGGCCATAAGTGGAGATTTTTGTAAACAGCCGGTTTACGACACAGGTGGTTACCGGTGTCCAAAGGTATGCCATTGAAATATGCAAACAAATCAAACAGCAGAATCCGTCTGCGGTGTTGCTGGCGCCGAAGAACATTTTGGACAAGGTTTTGGCTGGGATTCTGGGCGTTAAAACAATCGGGAAATTAACTGGTCATTTGTGGGAGCAGTTTGACTTGCCCAGGTTCTTAAAAAAGCAGGGTCAACCCGTTTTGTTAAATCTGTGCAATATGGCGCCGCTTTATTATCCGCGTAATGTGGTCACGATACACGACCTTTCTGTGTTGCATAATCCCGAGTGGTTCTCGCTAAAGTTCCGTTCATATTACAAATGGGTAATTCCCCGCATCATTAAGAAGTCGCTGAAAGTATTAACGGTCAGCAGCTTTTCAAAGCACAAAATAGTGGAACTTCTCAACGTGCCGGAAGACCGTGTTGTGGTTATTCCAGGCGCAGCGGCAGAAAACTTTTCGCGCTTGGCCAGCGAGTCTTTTCCTAATGAGCACGGCAGGTATGTGCTGGCGGTTTCGTCGATAGACCCCCGAAAGAATTTCGCCAGACTTATTGAGGCCTTTCTGCGGGCAAAGCTTCAGGATGTGAAATTAATTGTGGCAGGTGGTCAAAGCCGTGTGTTTTCTGATCTTGGACTTCAAGGCGTTCTGGACGATGCGGACAATATAGTTTTGATGGGATATCTGCAGGACGCTGAACTGGCCAGTTTGTACCAACATGCTCTGTGCCTTGTTTATCCATCGTTATACGAGGGTTTTGGTTTACCTGCCTTGGAGGCGATGACTTGTGGTTGTCCCGTTGTCGTATCGAGGATAGCGTCTCTGCCGGAAGTTTGTGGGGATGCGGCATATTATGTTGAGCCGTATGATATTGACAGTATTGCCGAGGGTATACGCAAAGTTGCGACCGATGAGCAGCTAAGAAAGACTTTGGTGAAAAAAGGTGCCGAGCGAGTTGCTATGTTTAACTGGAAAGCGTCCGCGAAACAGTTGTTGGAAGTCATTGAAGAGGCGGCCGAGCGTTGAGAATTGCTTTTATCTGTGACTGGTTGACTGGTATGCGGGGTGGTGAGCGCTGTTTGGAAGCTGTATGCGAGATTTACCCGGACGCTGATGTTTTTACGTTGGTGCACTTGCCGGGCTCGGTGTCTGAAACGATAGAGTCACACCAAATCCAAACTTCATATATTCAATGCTTGCCTGGTAGTATAAAAAATTTCAGGCGTTACTTACCCTTTTTCCCCCATGCTATACAAAAATTCGATTTGAGTGGATACGACTGTGTGTTGAGCTTTAGTCATTGCGTCGCGAAGGCTGTTAAGACCCCCCCTCATATACCACATATCTGCTATTGCTATACTCCGATGCGTTATGCCTGGCATATGCGGCATGTGTATCTGAACACACTACGCCAACCAAAAAGATTATTGACAGAATGTGTACTAAACTGTCTCAAAAGATGGGATAGAAAAGTTTCATCCAGAGTGACACACTTTATAGCTATCAGCAAAAATGTTCAAAATCGAATAAAAGACGCCTACAATAGGGATTCGGTGGTCATTTATCCTCCGGTTGAATGCGATCGATTTGCCATTTCTGACGACGATGATGGTTACTACCTTGTTCTTTCCGCATTGGTGCCTTATAAACGAATAGATATAGCCGTTAAAGCCTTTGCTGCTATCGGTCAAAAACTCGTAATTGTAGGAAATGGCCCCGAGTTGCCCCGGCTAAAGAATATGGCATCTGCTAATATCTTTTTCGTTGACAACGCTGACGACAATGAGGTTGTCGAATATATGAAAAAGTGCAAGGCCTTGGTATTTCCAGGCGAAGAAGACTTTGGTATTGTATCGCTCGAAGCACAAGCCTGCGGCAAGCCGGTCATAGCCTTTGGCAAAGGTGGAGCATTAGAAACAGTAAGAGGATTGGACCACACTCAAACTACAAAAATAAATGCGACAGGAGTATTTTTCTATGAACAAAGTCCCGAAGCACTACGAAAAAGCATTTTACTGTTTGAAGAAATGAGAGACCAGTTTGACGCCCGGAAATGTCGTGATAATGTACTTGGATTTGACCGTCTCATCTACCAGCAATCGATGCAAAATTACATTCAATCTGTCATGGCTGAAAACCGCTAATCCCACTGACCAAGTTTAGACTAATGCTTTTGTCTATAAATAATAACTTTAGGTTCCTTGCCATCGCCTCCAGTAGAAAAAACCACTTTTGTTTGTAGCATCTCTACCTCAGTTGGCGCATTCTTCTTATTTTCGACTACTTTTACTACATATTGGGCTTCTTTAGGAATCGCCTGACCGGTATATAGGACTCTTTTGCGGCCTGAATAAAAACCAAAACGAATATCAGAAACCGCTATAGTGTTTTTCTCATTGGTATTCTTTACAAGCCATTGGGCAGCATCCCGATAACTTTGTTTTTTTTCACGTATGGGTCTGAGTAATTTGGGAATACATATAGAAATACCAACTACGGACAAAACTAAAAACCAAAAGTTTGTATTGGCCTTGATAGCAAATAACCATTCCGTCGTTTTGGAAAACTCCTTATCGAGCCAGGAGGCTGATACTTCCAAACCAACAGGAACATAAAAAATTGTAAACACCACTAACGGCAAAATATGTCTTCCGCTCATATAGCCATATTTGCAATATAGCAATGTCATTAAAAGTACGTTAAGAACAATAAGAGCGATTATAAAAACCCTTTCCGGCTCGTGCCAATTTCGCTCTCTAAAATACTTATACATACCTATTAATAAAGCCGGCAAAAAAAACCACATCAGCGTCTCGCCAACTCTTTGCACCAGTTTACCCAAAGCCCCTGCAATATCTGATGGCGCAAAGCCGGCGGCATATACACCATTTGAGCAGATTTGGATTTCCTGTTCATAAACTTCAGGGGATTGTGTGTTGGGTACGAACTGAACTAACTGCTTTTTAGGAAATATCGCTCCTTTTAATTTCATATACGGCCCGGCTATAACCAAAAAACCAACCAGCAGCAAAGCGAACGCAAATACTGTCTTACGTTTGCTTATAATCCGCCTCGACCAAAAAAGCTGCAGTCCCAACCACAAAGTACCGAACGCAACCACTTGAGCGCACTCAGGCCGAATTAGATACCCCATTCCAGCTGCCAGTCCTGAAAAACCAAACAGCCACCATTTTCTGCTTACCGCTCCCCATATCAGCAACAAAAAGCCGGTTGACAGAAAGAAAATATGTGGCCAATCACTGAGGGCGTCACTTCCAAGCTTCGCAGGACGCGGAAGTAATATAAGAATTAACAGAGCCCAGAAGCTAAATCTCTGTCCTACAATCTTTTTGCCCGCAAAATAAAGTAATGCTACAGTGAGCAATCTAAATATCAAAGCCACAGCTTGAGCAGAGTAAATCCAACTCCAAAGTGATGAACCATCATGTACTATTTTCACTATTTTATGTGCAACAGTAATTAGGAAGGGATAACCGGGGTGCTGAAGTTTATTCACCATCGTTTTGATGGGATCAACCTCAAGTTGCTTGGCA
>SDBT01020086.1_pt1 | contig 10455 bp, 17 predicted proteins | sample 2277101 | NCBI WGS metagenome assembly SDBT01 (sample SAMN10404973, study PRJNA504765) | marine sediment metagenome | isolation source: marine sediment core GS10_PC15, 103 cmbsf | place: Arctic Ocean: Southern Knipovich Ridge | collected 2010
CATCATTTTCTCAGCAACAAGTGGTGTGTGATGGCTTGGATTGCAAATAACGGAATTGCACGGAGATGCGACCATCGACGGCTTCAACCATTCCTAAGGACCTCTTTGTAGCGGCGCAGGCGATTGTTCAGGATGTCCGGGAGACCGTTGGTTTTAGCCGCAACCAATTTGGGGAATTTAATTCCCAAAGCGGTGACACCACTGCAACCGAGGCAAACATTGTCCGGCAGGCTTCTGAAATCAGAGTTGATGAGCGCCGTGATATGGTTGCTGATATGCTTGTGGAGGTTATGGAAACTGTCCACCAGATCATCTTCAAGTTCTGGACCGAGGAAACTGTGGTGGATGTTGTTGGACCTGGCGGGGCGCCTATTTGGGTTCGGCTTGCTCCTAGTTTGCTCAAAGAGGGTCGGTATAATATCAAGGTCGATCCTGACTCCAGCGTTCCTGAAACAAGAGCCTTACGAGAAGCTAAGGCGGTTCAGCTTTATCAACTTCTGCGGACCAATCCTTTAATCGACCCCGTACAGTTGACACAATACCTGTTGCATGAACTTCATGGAGTTCAATTCGATGATATGATGCGGGTTCTTCCTGCAGTGCAGGGAGGTCAACAGGAAGTTGGAATGGAGGGGCTTGCTGGTTTGATAGGCCAATCGGTGAACCAACTTAATAACGGCGCGCCGCCTAATAATCCATTGGCGAATGGGGCAGGAGGTGGTGGTGCCGCGGTATGACTATAAATGCAGAAAATGTGGGGTCGTTCGTGCGGAATATAATTCCTACGAGAACAGACGGACCTCTAAATGTGGATCATGTAGGGGTGTCTCAGACATGCTACCACCCGCCCCAAACGTACATTCCTTTAAATCTTTTAACTTTGACATCAACCCCATGGATAGTGTTGAGGTTAACACCAAAGGCCAATTGAAGCGGTTATGCAGAGAACATGGCAAGTATGCTCCAGGGTATGATATCCTAGAGCACTCAAAGGAGATATAAAATGGCTAAGAAGAAAGAGCAACCTTTTGCAACTATAAGTATAGACCTTTATGAAAACAGCCGGGTGGTTAATATAACCGGCTTCAAAAGGATCAGTGAAAGAGTTTTAGGGGATTTAGAACCATTCATCCGGGCGGAATTGTACCTTCTCCGTGCTGCCGCAGCCAGGGCCCAAAAGGCCACAGAGCGCGAGCAAAAGGCCACCGCCGAGGCCGAGTCGGAGGAAGTGCCCACCGAGGATATGGAGCCACTTGCCCTCCCTTCCTCGGTGGCGTAAGTAGAGTAAATGGCAATTAATGTAACGAAGGAGAAGTAAAGTGGCGGAGAATGGCGATAATAACGAGAATGGCAATGAAAACGGTGGGAATAAAGGGAAAGAGAGCGCCCTTGACCTCACAGGGTTAAATGAGAACCTTGCAAAACTTCCCCTCCAAATTCAGGAAGCGGTTAATACTGGTGTTATGAGCGCCCTTGGTACTGTTAGGGATGAGTCTACCCAGGCAAGGAGAGTCGCGGCCGAAAAGACACGGGAGATTGATCCTGCTGATCTTGAAACGATGAGTAATCATGAGTTGAGTGAGCATATCCTTGGGCAAGTAACGAAGGGCGTTGAGGCGGCATTGAGGCCCATTAATAAAAAGATTGGCGGTGTTGAGGCTACCACTGAGGAAGATAGGATTAGGGCAGAGGCAATAGCAATTGCCCAGGAGGATCCTATGTTCATGGAAATGCGGGATGAAATGGCGGACGTTGCTAAAAGGCATCCTGATCTCAGTGTTAGGGATATTTATAATTTGGCAAAGATCAACAATCCTGAAAAGGTCGAAAAGCTGCAAGAAGCGAATAAGGGCGAAGAAGATAAGAAGAAGGATGAAGAAGGTGAGTCCCCGGCCCAATTTGGTGGGCTCCTTCCCAACTCAGGCGTTCGATCTAGTGATAAGGGTGCTGGAACGATGAACCCTAAGGACGCCGCCAATAAAGCCTTCGATGATGTGATGAAGGACGTTCCTACACACATTCTCTCTGGCGAAACGGGTTAACAACTTGTATAATGGAGGACTATTGTGGCCGCGAGAAATCTAACAGAGGCTCTCGATAACCTCTACACCACCACTTGGCAAAACATGAAGGAGTCGCTGACGGATCAGATTTTTGATGCGACCCCCTTCTGGTTTTGGCTCAAGGCTAATGGTGGTCTGGAGTCTGTCTCCGGAGGCCGGTATATAACCGAGCCCCTTCGCTTCGCAAAAAGCGATAAGGTGAAGTTTATCGGCAAAGGCGGCACCGTAAGTCTTGGTGATTACGAGTTCGCAACTATCGCTAACTACGAATGGCGGTATCTTGTGGATAGTATCGTTCGTTTCATGGTTGACGAGCAGAAGAACCGTGGAAGGAACCGTATCATCAATCTCATGCAGTCTAAGCTGGACAACAGTAAGGACTCCTTGATTGACCAGATCGAAACGACCCTATTTGCCGCCCAAAGTGGGTTGGAGTTCAATGGGTTGCAGACCATAGTTGCCGATGATCCAACAACTGGAGCGGTTGGAGGTATCACCGGAGACTCTACCCATACTTGGTGGAGGAACAAGTTCAAGGACATGGTTGGTTCTTCTTTCGCTGTCAATGGCCAGACTGAAATGAGGACGATGTTGAACAATTGCGGGAATAACATCCGCAATGACTTCCCCAACATCATCATTTCTGGCCAGACACCTTACGAAAGGTATGAGGACAGCGTTCAGGAGCAGAAACGTATCGTTAATAAAAAGTTAGGCGATGCTGGCTTCACGAACGTCGAGTTTAAGGGGATACCGATGGTTTGGTCGCCTTCATGCGCCAACACTCGCTTGTATTTCCTGAACACGAAGTTCCTCAAGTTCAACTTCGATCCCATGCTCAACTTCGACATGACCGAGTGGAAGCCCATTCCGGACCAGGTCAATGATAGGGCAGCGCAGATCGTTCTGGCTGGTAACCTGCTGACAAGCCGACGCCGGGTTCATGGCGTTATCTTTAATCAGGACACTGACTAAGGCGATTTTGTTCAACTAGGCACGTTCATAATATGAACAAACCTTGACGTAAGGAGAAGGTAAAATGGCAGTTGGCCAAACTCCAGGTTCCAATACTGGAGGGATGAAGCAGTCCTTCACAACGGGGCTCGCTGAGACCTCCGCTATTGATGCGGAAGGTGTTGGTACCCACCGCTATGATAGCGGTAAATGGTACAAGTGGGTCAAGTATAACAATGGCTCGGGTGATGTAGCGGCTATTGTTGGTGACGTAGCGTATTACTATGGCGTTGCTGGTGATCCTGTTACTGGTGGTTATGAGGACTCCGTGGTGTCTATGGACCGAACTGATGGGTTCTTAGGTGCTGGGGTCTTCCAGTCCATCATCGCAGATGGTGAGTATGGTTGGATCCAGATTAAGGGTGCAGCCACATTGACCCAGGCGCTCACCGCTGGTGCTGATGGTAACCCATTGACATTCATTGGTGCTGGTGCCGATGGTGCATTGGACCTCGTCGCAGATGGCGAACCCGATACATCGGCAATCGTCGCCCACGCCACGGATATTTCCGCGAAGAAGATCATCTGCGGCTTTCCGTGGTAGAGGGGAGGTAAATTATGGCTGCTTATGCTGCTGCTGTAACCTCCGCCATGAAGCGGGCGGTTAAGATCGACTCGGTTCTCGGTATAGGGATGTTTGTGGGTGAATGTAATGTCACCAACTATAACACAACCCTGGTCGAGATCACGGACATTTCCAAAAAGTTCAAATCGGTCTTGGCCGTTGTCGCGGCTGTATCGGATAATGGTCATCTGTCTGAGTGGATTGATGCAAACAAGGCTTTTAAGGTTGTCACTCCAACCAATGCCAGTGACCAGACTCCAACCGCTGATATTGTGGCGGCTGGTGCTGCTGAGGCCGCTTCGGATGTGGATGTTGGATCGGCCCACTTTATCGCTTATGGGTTGATCTAGGCTAAATAGAAAGGGGGTGAGGCGTGGGTACACTCACTCTCGCTAACCTACGCGAGGAAATCAAGGCCCATCTTGCCGATAGGGACGACATAACCGACGCGCAATACAACCGGGCGATTAATCTAAGTCAGGAAAGGATGGCTCGTGCCCATGATTTCCGGGAGCTTTCCTTTAGCTTGTCCCATTTAGCTACCTTTTCTGACGTCCCGGCTACAGATAAGTTCCTTCCCTTTTCTGCCCTAGCATTAGGGGGAAGGGATGTTAAAAAGGTCCTATCTTTTATTGCCATTGATGGGACAAATAGTAATAAGATCACAAGGAAAACACCACAGCAACTTGATGCGTTGATACCGTCAAAGGAGTCTTGGTCTACTTCAAGGCCCCATATTTATACTGAATGGCGGGACCAGTTCGAGTTTTGGAGGATACCAGACCAAGCCTATACCTATGATATAAGGCTTCGAACTTGGGCCCTTGATTTATCGGTTGATGGAACTGCAAGTGATTTTGACCATAAGGATGATATAATTATTAACCTCACGGTGTCTGGCCTCTTTCATAGGGTTGGGGAATATGAGAGGGGTGGGAGATTTTTTGGTATATTTAAAGATATGTGGGATGATGCGGTTAAGGAAGAATTGAACGAACCTGATCGAGTAATAAGACCTCCTCAAAATGAACCGAGTAGGAGGGCATCTGGTGAATATTGGCTTGATCCTTTTGTGAGGGGTGTTGACTAATGACGGTTTTCACTAGCACCTGGGATGCTGCATTTGAGGCAATTCCTGCTGATACTGAGGCGAGAAGTCTTGGTGCTAGTAGGATACGACAGACGAAAGTAGCTGTTCAGGAAAGAGGAGAGGTCGACCATAGTTGGGCCGGTGATGCGGATGATGGAACGCATAAACAGGTTACCTTTGTTAATCCTCTTGGGGGTGATCCTTCAACAGTTGCAGATCAAGGTTATCTATATACCAAGAATGTTTCATCGGTGGTTGAGCTATTTTGGAAGGATGAAAGCGGGAATGTCCTTCAATTAACCGCTGGAGGAATATTTGATATACAAAATGCTGTATTGGCATCGCAAGTATTCGATTAGGAGGAATTCATGGCGTTAACCAAGCTAAAATTATCTGGTTCGACAGATGGTAGGATGATAAAAGTAGTTGCCACTGCCACAGCTGGTACAGCAATACATACGGCACATGCGAGTAACCTGGATGAAATCTTCCTGTATGCGGTTAATTCTGATACCACGTCTCGGAAATTGACCATTGAATATGGGGGAGTTGCGGCACCGGATGACCTTATTGAACTGACCATAGCGCCGGAAGATGGATTGGTGTTGGTTGTTGCTGGACTGCTACTCACAAATAGCCTCCTCGTAAAAGCGTTCGCCGCTTCGGCAAATGTTGTGATGGTCGGCGGTTATGTGAATAGGATTAGTTAGATGTCTAGAAGGTTCCTACCTCTAGGTGCTCCTATCGGCGGTCGTCCTAACGGGGAGCTCCGGTCTATTGTAGTTATCACCGCCACCGGAACTTATACCAAACCCATAAGCCTTAAAAGGGCGCTAGTAACTGTTGTTGGTGGAGGTGGAGGTGGTGCCGGCGCTGCTGCGGATGAAGCCAATGGTGGCGGTGGTGGAGGTGGTACAGCCATTGAATTATTAGAGGCAAGTGCGATAAGTGCTACAGAAACTGCTACCGTTGGGACAGGGGGTGCTGGTGGGGCGGCGGGTGCTAATGCTGGGGTTGTCGGGCTAACTTCTAGTTTTGGGGCTTTACTTAGCGCATCTCCTGGCGGTGGTGGGGCGGCAACTGGTGGAGGTGGGCCCGGTGGAATAGGATCAAGTGCGGACCTTAATATTAGAGGGGAGGCTGGAGGAGTTTTGGGTGTTACCTCTGTCGTAATAGGCGAACGAGGGGGATCGAGCCATCTTGGTGGTGGCGGTAATGGTGGTGCTACTGTGGCTGGTGGTGCTGGGGGCGCATACGGTGGTGGTGGAGGAGGAGGGTCCGGTAATGGGTCAGTGGCACGGGCTGGCGGTGCTGGTGCTGCTGGCGTTGTTATTGTATTGGAGTATTTCTAATGGAAGCGTTGATTTTTGATGGTGAGGTTTTGCAGATTGAGGCGGTGCAGTTTCCTGTAGCCCCAACTTTTATATGGGTGGATATAACTGGTGTTACCCCCGTACCTAAAGTTGGATGGCTTTATGATGGAACGGTATTTAGCGCACCCCCCGTGGTGGCACCGCTTACAACCGATCAAATTTATGTTCAGACTATAAAAAACCAACGGGTTCTTAAAGCCCTTGTATTGGCACTTAATGATGGATCGGTTGTGCCTGGGGCTAATGCAACTAATGCCACATTAAAGACAGCAATAAAAGCGAAGATGTAGGTATGGCCGCCAAGCAACCCACCCATTCCTTTCCAACTTTTGTTATTAGGAATGTTAAAGATTTCGAGGAAGCTAATTCTCTTTTGAAGAATTTGGTCAGGTCTATTGAGGATTTTCGAGGGGAAGTTGAAGATGTCGGGGTAGATCATGCAACTAGGTTGGATGCCCTTACGGGGTCTGGTGCTCCAGGAACTACCCCAACTGATACTAACCTTTATTATCTTGATACCGCTGCGAAGGATATGTATGTTTCTGTAGGTACCGCAAGTTCAGCGGATTGGAAAAAGATAACGCCATGACAGATACATTATTTAGTAATCCATCCGCAGAGGACCGGCCGAGTTCTGATGACTTCCAGTATAAGTTCATTAACGACTTCACGAGGGGTCTTAATGTATCAGACCGTGAAGATGTTGTACAGGATGGGCATTTACTTACGGCAGATAATGTTAGGTTTGAGAAGCAGCAAGTCATCACCGATAATGGGTTTATGGATTTTGCCCAAGTTGTTAGGGGTGATCCTAGAAAACCGTTCAATTTTATCAAGAAGGACGGTACTGCTGCGCTAGTCCTTATAACTAATTTAACCTTTTATAAATATAATGCAACATCGGGTGTTGTGGAATGGCAATACGTTAGTGATGGTACAAGTACAACATTAACGGCTGAGGCTGATACACCTGATGTTATCATTTCGGTAACGGATGCTTCGTCATTCTCTGCCAATGATTTTGTTGGTCTTACACTGAATAATGGAAAGCAGCACCAATCCACCATTGCAAGCATATCCTCCAATGACATAACTTTGGACGATGCTGTACCATCAACATCGGCAATTGGGAAGACATTAGTTAAGGCGGTTGTTTTAGCTGGGAGCACTGATATAGGGGTAAGCGTTGTTAATTATCCTGGCGTGGATGAAATGTACTTCTGTAATGGGGTTGATACACCTAAAAAGTTTGATGGAAGTACGTGCATTGATATCCTTAATTTACCTGGATCGACATTCGTTGCAAGGTTGGTTGCTATATTCAATAACCATGTTCTGTTAATGCACACTACGGAGGATGGAACGATCTTTCCTCAAAGGGTGAGGCGCTCTGACACCGGTGATCCCACTGAATGGGTTACTGGCAATGCTGGCTTTAATGACATCCTTGATAAGAGTGATTACATCATTGCTACGGAAGAATTAGGCGCTTATCAAATTATATATAAACAAACATCCACAGTTCGGATTGAATTTATTAATCAGACGGGAAGGCTGTTTAATTTTACAACCACCCTTAATGAAGATGGGGCCCTTAGTACAGGCTCTGTGGCGAAATTATCCGATAGGCATATTGTTGCAGGAAATAGGAGTATCTATGAATATGATGGAGGGTTTGCCCTTAATGTTATAGATGATGATATAAGGGAAAAATTATATGGGGTTGATAGGGAGATATCCTCTGCTAATATTGGGCGTTCGTTCGCCCTATATGTAGAGGAGTTCGATGAATTTTGGTTCTTTTATCCCACAAGTGCCTCAGCAGTACCAAATAGGATGGTTAGGGCAAGAGACCCCTCAAGTGGGCGCCCTCAGTGGACAGCCAGGACATTTGCTAAAAAGTTTGAAGGGTTTGGATTGGCTACCGTTACTACATCATTAACTTGGAATGATGAAGTTGGGGATTGGACACAGGCTATTGGTTCATGGATAACCGGCAGTGGGGAGGTGGACTCACCTACGATTATGCTGTGTGGGAGTGATCCAACATTACAGGTTTATGAATATGACTTTGTGCAGACGCAGGATGATGGAGTTGATATAGCCATTTTAGTTGAAACAAAGGATTTTACTGTTCCTAATAGGTTTTTGAGATTTGATAGGTTTGAGTATTCTGTTAAAGGAACAAATGTGAAATTCTCCTATAGTGTGGATGAAGGGGCCACATGGAATTTGCTGAAAACTTCTAGTCCTGGGGCGGATTATGTTAGGCAGCGGGTGTTTAAACAGTTTATGTCGAGGATGGTTCGTTTCAAATTTGAGGCCGCAACGGCCGGGTTCGGCCTTGAATGGTTAGGTTTCCTTTGGAAGAGGGAGTCGATATGGTGATGTTCCTTCAAGGAGCGTTCATAGTATGAACACACCATTGGAAATGATGAGGGTGATGAGTGAGATTGGCGTGGATGATCTTCATGCTGTTATTCAGGGTATGGTGGATACAGGTGAAGGCTCGCTCGACTCGGCGCAGCTTATTGAAATGTATAAGGATAACATTGAGAATCCTAATTCCTTTTTAGCCTCTGCGGAGAATGGTAGAGGACCTATCGGGTATGTTTATGTTGTTTTAAGGAAGGGCCCAGATGGGCTTATTGGAGTGGTTGAGCAAATCTATTCCGAGCAGGTCTATGTAGGGAGGGGCTTGTATATCCTTGCAGAAATGTGGGCAAAGAATGAAGGGGCTGTTGCTATGAGGGCGGTTACATCAGTTGATAAAGCCGCAGCCATTGCCCGATTGTTTGGTTATAGCATCCGCGGTATTGTTATAGGAAAGGATCTTTAACTATGAGCTTTATAGGTGACTTCCTTTTTGGAACTGAGCCTGAGTCACAACAGGATCAGTTATCTCTGCTTACTGAACAACAGAAAAGGATAGCAGATTTTCTTGAGCCTTTCCTTACGAGTGAAAATTTGGGTACTATAGAAGGAGTACAAACTCCGCCGCTCTCAAGTATACAAGAAACCTCTCTTGCTGGGCTTGAGCAGCTAACAGCGGGTATCGCTGGAGGAGGAACAGAGCAGCAGGACCTTCTTTCAACTGGTAGGACCGCAGCAACGGATATCCTCACCCGGGATGCAACAGATATTGAGGATTTCTTCCGGACCAATATTGCTGACCCTTCCCTCAAGTTTTTCAATGAGGAAATTAGTCCTGCGATCACCAGTAAGTTCGCTCCCTCCGGGTTTTTCAGCAGCGAACGGTTGGATGCTGAGGCTGGTTCAAGGGAAGACTTGCTTCGGTTCCTTACACAATCAAGGGAGTCGGTTGCCCTTAAAGGAAGAGAACAGGATACCAATGCTCTCCTTAAAGCCCTAACGTCTCTTGGTGGGTTAAGAGGAACAGAGTTGGGTGATCTTAGTGGTGTATTGGCTGCTGGTGAATTGCCGAGGGATGCCTTTAGGGAAGAGGCTATCGGCCCCATTCAGGAAAGAGAACGGCGACTTAATTCTATCTTTAAAGCATTAGGTATTCCTGGGGTGGAGAATGTAGTCACTACAACGCCTGGCACGCCAGGGTTAATTAATAGCTTGGCTAGTGGGCTAAGTTTTAGTTTTTAGGAGCAGGTAAATGGCGACAGTTGTTAATCTTCCTCCTGACCAAAGTTTTGGTTCTGGTAGGGGCGGCGTTGCACTTGGAAAGCTCCTTTCTTCTATTGTTGAAGGGCGCCGAAAGAAGGAGGAAAAAGAGGAAAGGGCGACATCTTTTCAAAATGCGTTGGATGTGGCCATCGCTGAGCCAGATGTTACAAAGCGGGAAGGTATTTTTGCTAGGGAGATTGCTCCTATCGCAAAGGATACTGAGGAGCTTAACCAGTTTGTGTCGATATTCGCCAAAACCAGGAAGCAGGCAAGATTACAACGTGAGCAGGAAAGGGTGGCTGGGATTGAGTCTGATAAGGGTAGGGCTATCTTTGACCTCCTTAAACCAGATGCACAGCCAGGGCCCACACAGGAAAGAGCGGCGGCGGATACTCTGGGGACTGATATCTTAAAGGTATTTAAATTCGAATCTGATAAAACTCAGAAGGAAGCTAATATAGCCTTTAAACAAGCAGACTTAGCCCTTAAAAGGAAGTCTGGAGAGAGGGCTGAGAAACAATTAGGAGTTTCCCAGGATCGTTTAGGGCTTGCCAAGAAGGGTGAGGATGTGGGAGTGATTATTTCGGTGAGTGAAGATTTGGGGGAAGTATGAGCGATCCAACGATCAAAGACGTATACGACATTGTGGTCGATTTACGGGAACGGCTGGACCTATCCACCATGTCCAAGGATCAGGCGCAGTGGATTTCTGTG
>SDBT01020087.1_pt1 | contig 10455 bp, 8 predicted proteins | sample 2277101 | NCBI WGS metagenome assembly SDBT01 (sample SAMN10404973, study PRJNA504765) | marine sediment metagenome | isolation source: marine sediment core GS10_PC15, 103 cmbsf | place: Arctic Ocean: Southern Knipovich Ridge | collected 2010
TATCTATGATGCGACCACCGACGCCCCACCACCTGAATACGGCTATGCCCTTCCCTTGGCGGCCCGTGAGCTTACTTCCACTTACGAGCCGGTGGCGGTAGTCTTCGCTTGTCCCGGCACTCACGTGAAGATTACCATGGCCGCTACTTTACTGGGGCTGCGGTTCGTGCTCATCAATTCCACCCCCGAGGAGCCGCAAGGCATCGGTTACCTGATTGATGATTATCCTTCTCTGTACGCGACTCCCTATCGGGTGGCGGCTGATATGTGGAGGCTTGATGAGCATCGCATACAGCGGTTGCTGAAACATGGGATAGAGAATGACCGCGTCCAGGAGGCGCATCAGCGGGCCGGCGAAAAGCTCGAACAAGCCACCAGCTACTGGCAACAGCGCGAGTATGATGAGTTTTTCTCCTTAGCCCGCGCTGCCTGGAGCAACGAATCGCGCGCTTACCCCGATGTGCGCAAAACCGAGGACGATGTGGTCAAGGGGATTATATTCTACCTGGCGTTGCTGATGCCGTTCAGCTTTTTCACCGAACGGCTGCTAATAGGTGCAACCAGTATTACCAAGCAGATCGCCGGTAATTTGGCTATCTTCTTCGCGATTTTCATCATTATTGCACTGGTGCATCCGGCCTTTGCTATTACCTTCACCCCCATTATTATCCTGCTCGCCTTCATTATTCTGGCCTTGACCGTACTTGTAGTCAGCATTATCGTTCAGAAGTTCGAAGAACAGATGAAGACACTGCGGTATGCGCAGACGGGGGTACATAGCGCCGATGTTGGTCGCTTAGGAGCATCGGCGGCAGCATTTAGCCTGGGCATATCCAACATGCGTCGGCGCAAAGTCCGTACTTTCCTGACTTGCACCACTCTTATCCTGTTGACCTTCACCGTCCTATCATTCACCTCAGTGGTCCAAACTGTGCGGGCCAACCGGATACTGCTGCCCAAAATAGCTCCTTATAACGGCATCTTAATCAGGGACCGAAACTGGCTGCCCTTAGGTGAGCCTACCACCCACATCCTTGATAACGAATTTGGGGCCAGCTACCCGGTCGCTCCACGAGCCTGGTACTTCTCCGGCCAGCCGGGCGAGCAGTCCTTTGTCAACATCAGGCGAGGCGATGCCACTTATGCCGCCACCGCTATGACCGGGCTGACGCCCCAAGAGGTGAAGATAACCAACGTTGATAAGTATCTGGTGCCTGGAGGGCGGTGGTTCCGGCCCGACGACAAGCTGGTTTGCATCCTGCCGGCGGGCATTGCCGGGGCGTTGGGCGTCGCTCCCGATCAGGTAGGTACAGCGACGGTCAGAGTCTTTGGTACGCAGATGCGCGTTATCGGCATCATTGACTCCAGTCGGTTTACCAATGCCACTGACTTGGACGGGGAACCGCTGACTCCGGTCGACTTCCTGCTTATGGAGCAGCAGCTATCCCAGCAACGCGAGCAGCGGCGGCGGGGCAGAGCGGCTAAGGGGGAAGAATTGCAGGAGTATATTCACTTAGCAGCAGACAACACCATTATCGTTCCCTACGATTTTGTAATCAATGGTGGGGGCAACCTGCGGTCAGTGGCCCTGGGCATTGAGGATGCCGAAGAAGTTAAGGACGTCCTGGACGGACTTATCCAGCGTATCGAACTTAACATCTACGCCGGCCAGAGCGGTAAGACCTATCTGTGCAGTGCGGTGGGCACCACCAGCTTTCGCGATGTCGCCGATCTGATTATCCCTATCCTTATCGCGGCCGCCATTGTCTTGAATACTATGCTCGGTTCGGTCTACGAGCGGGTCAAGGAAATATACATCTACAGCTCTCTGGGCTTGGCGCCCACTCATGTGGCCGCTCTGTTTGTGGCCGAAGCCTGCGTTTATGCTATTCTGGGGGCCATCGCCGGCTATCTGCTGGGGCAGGTGGCAGCTAGGATTATCACCCAAACCCAGTTGGTGGAGGGCCTGAACCTTAACTACTCCTCCCTGTCAGCCGTCGCGAGCACGCTGCTAATTATGGTCACGGTTTTGCTCTCAGTGATATACCCAGCGCGGCGGGCCTCAGATATCGCTATGCCCGGTATTGAGCGGCGCTGGACATTGCCTGAGCCTGAGGATGACCAGATAACCATGCCGCTGCCGTTCACCGTCACCGGTGACCAGGCCCTGGGGGTGAATATGTACCTGCACGAGTACTTTACCGCCCATACCGACTATTCCTTGGGGCAGTTCTCCACCGGTGACATTCAGCTGAGTACAGCCCTCAGCGAATATGGAGAAGGGTACGAACTGTCCTTGATGGTTTGGCTGGCCCCTTACGACCTGGGCGTCTCTGAGCAGCTGGTAGTTGAGACCCTACCTACCCAGGACGAGGAAATCTACTCTATTCAATGTCGGATAATCCGCGAGAGCGGTGACGATGCCTCCTGGATGCGGGTAACTCGGAATTTCATCAATATTATCCGCAAACAGTACCTGTTGTGGCGTACTTTCCCTGCCGCTCAGAAGGGGGAATACACCCAGCGGGGTCAGGAGGTGTTGGCTGGTGGGCAAGTAGAGCAAGAGGTGGCAGAGGTGTGATGTAAGCGGAGTCAAACTGGACCAGGAGACGATTATAAGTATAGACAAACTATCATTGTAACAGCGGGGGTGACCGGTGGCACACGTAGATCCGGAATTAGAACTGTATCGCGGGTTGATGGAACAGCCCGAGCACTTTGAAGACGGCTTCAGCGTCAAGACTATATTCGGTGGCTTATTCGTAGGGTTCGTGATGCTGCCGGGCGCTATTTATCTGGGGTTGATGGCCGGTATGAGTCTGGGACCGGCCGCCGAATGGACCACCATTATTCTGTTTACCGAAATTGCCCGCCGCTCGTTTGTTACCCTGAAGCGCTCGGAAATCTATATCCTCTTCTATGTGGCCGCCGGACTGACGGTGATGCAGGGCGCCATGGCCCTTTCCGGCGGCGCCATGGCCGGTAGTATGTTCTGGCAGTATTTCGTGCGCTCACCCGCCGCCAAGAGCATGGGGATTGCCACCCAGGTGCCCACCTGGGTAGTGCCCCCCGCCGATTCGATGGCCCTCGCCGGGCGCACTTTCTTCCACGTTGACTGGTTGTTACCGGGCGCGTTGATACTGGTGGGTTATGTCCTGAGCCGACTGGTGTGGTTTGGCATGGGCTATACCATGTTCCGAATCACCTCTGATTACGAGAATCTGCCCTTTCCCTTTGCGGCAATCACCGCTCAAGGCAGCACGGCTTTAGCCGAAGCCACCACCAAGGCCGAAACCTGGCGGTGGCGTACCTTCTCCATTGGAGCTATGGTGGGGCTGGTCTTCGGCGCTGTCTACATAGGTATCCCCACGCTCACCACCGTAATTCTGACCGAGCCAGTACAATTGATACCCATCCCGTGGGTAGACCTGACGCGGCGCACCCAGACCATGTTACCGGCGGTACCGGTGGGCTTCATGACTGACCTCAGCAATATCGGGGCGGGATTTGTAATCCCCTTCTGGGCGGTTACCGGCAGCTTTATCGCCATGTTAGGAACGGCAGTGGCCAACCCGCAATTATACAAGATGGGTATCCTGCACAGTTGGCGGCCCGGAATGGATACCATTAACACCCAGTTTGCTAACCAAATTGATTTCTACTTCAGCCTTGGTATTGGGGTATCTCTGGCAGTGTTCGCTCTGGGAGTGTATGAAATTGTCAGGCAGATCACCTATAATCGGGGGGCCCGGCAACGCGGGGAGGAAGTCAGAGGTTCCTGGAAACCTCCTCCTGGCCGCGGTGACCTTCCTATATGGATACCGATTGGACTCTACGCTTTGGGAGCGCTGGGATACATATTGTTATGCTGGAAGCTGGTACCTGCCTTTCCTATTATCTACATCGTTGCCTTCGCCTTCCTGATTAGTCCCATTGAGTCGTACATTAACGCTCGTATGATCGGGCTGACCGGCCAATTCCTGGGCATCCCTATGGTGTTGGAAGGCACTATTATCTTTAGCGGGTACAAGGGCATTGATATCTGGTTCGCGCCTATTCCGCGATTCAACATGGGGGGAGCGGTGCAGGGATTTCGGGTGCTGGAGCTTACCGGCAATAAGGTCATCAGCGTTATCAAAGCAGAAATACTTATGTTTCCTATTGCGACCATTCTCAGTTTGTTGTTCTGGTCATTGATATGGCGCCTGGCCCCCATCCCGTCGCCGGCGTATCCGTACGCCCAGAAGATGTGGCATCTGGAGGCCCTGCAACGGGGTCTGTGGTTTACCTCTACTTTGAACCCAGAACACAGTACATTCTACAAAGCATGGAATAAGTGGTATGCCCTCGGTGGGTTTGGTTCCGCCATCGTACTGTATGCGGTGCTGCGGTCCTTGCGCCTGCCCATACTGCTGGTATATGGTGTAGTGCGCGGGTTCGGAATTCTGCCCCACTACGTATTCCCCCAAATGGCCGGCGCCCTCATCAGCCAATTCTACTTCATACCCCGCTTTGGCGCCCGGCGCTGGAAGCAGTATGCCACCGTGTTGATGGCCGGGTATTCCTGTGGAATGGGGCTGGTGGGAATGGGCACCATCGCTCTGGCCCTGATTGGCAAGGCAGTTTCCCAGATGCCCTTCTGACCAGGGTGGTATAGCGTCTGCTCTACCAGACACAGTATACCCTTATAACTATAATGGCGGGACACTGGTCGCATGCATCTGTATGGTTAGGGGCGATAGGGTTTACATATCCAGGGCCGGGTCCGGGGGAACCTGTTCAGAAAGCCTTAGCTGCATCCTGCCAGCCCTGAGCACTTGTTACCTGCCACCGGCCCTGGTTTTTCTGAAGCTGAACCTGGACAATAACGGGTAGCCCGCTGCGGGCCGACACGGCCCCCACCGAGAACCACACCTCCACCGTCGCAATGGCCTCTGGCCCAGTTACCCCCAATGAGCGGACTGTAGCCACAATGTTAAACGGCTCTGGCTCGCGGAAGGCACTAACTCCCAGCCGCATCAGATCCCGGCGAGCGTAGGTGCCATCATCGTAGTCATCGGCGATATGCCCCATGACCCCGGATAGGCTCTTGCGCTCTGCCGCCCGCTGCATGTGTAACAATACGTCCATAACCTGCCGGCGGTCTGAGGACTTAGGCCGAGACAGCAAGGAAACGCCCAGCAACATCGCTGCTCCGAGTACCACAAGTACCCATATAATCTTTCGTACCAAAGTTCCTCACCTACAATGGACGGGGCCCTGCGCGCCATGCGATGTACTCAATGCATATAGAAAATGCGCTCGCGGTATTCTTCGAGGAGACGGGCGTTATGCTCGTCCCCGCCATCCAGGTTGGCGCTCATAAATATGGGCGGCTCAATCCCGCGCTGGGTCAGGTTCAGAACGGTTTGGCACACTACGGCGTTCATCACGGTACAGCCCAGTACGGTTGACAAGGGGCCGGTCTTCTGCGATACGCCGGGGATTTGGACGGTGACATCACCCAGTGGAACGCAGTTGTCAATTACCACATCGCATAGCTCCATTAGCCGCTTGCCACTGCGGTGGCGGCTGCTAACTGCCTGGCTATATTCAATTGAGGTGATGCCAATCGTCTTGAGATCTCGCTCCCGGGCGGCCAAAGCCATGTCAATGGCCGCAGCATTGCGGCCAGAAACTGAGGCCAGAATCAGGGCATCACCAGCTTGAGCCGGGCTGTTCTCCAGCAGCAGTTGGCCCAGGCCGGGTAGTCGCTCAAGCTGGGAGGTCTGGGTCAGGGGCCGCACCGAGAGGTCCATGCCGTGGGGATAGATAGGATTTATCAATATCAGTCCCCCGGTACGGTAGACTACCTCGGCAGCAAGTATGAATGAGTGAGTGGCCCCAAAGGTAAAGATAGTATGGTCGGCGACGATCGTCTCGGTTAGCAGCTCGGCGGCCGCCTCAATCTGGCCCATCTGTGTGCTCTGTAACTTCTCCAACCCCTGGCGAACGGCGTCAAAGTATGCCTGTGCTGACATGATTTATCCTCGCTTGCGAGTCTTAGTGTGCGTCAATAGCCAAGCCGATCATATTCGGCTTCTTGTTCTTGATTGAATTGCGGCCCGCCCTCACGGTTAGCACTCATGTAGATATGCGGCTGTAAACCCCGTTGCAGCAACTTCTCGACGACCAGGGCACACAGCATCCAGCAAATAGTGGTAGCAGCAATGCCAGACAGCGGGAAAGCCTTCACGGGCAGCCCCTCGACCTCCAGACAAGCGTCGCCGAAGGGGACACAGTTGTCAATGACGATGTCAGCAACCTCGCAAAGTCGCTTGCCCGTGGGATGCAATGACTTCACCTGGTGCGTGTACTCCAGTGAGGTCAAGGCGATAACAGTGACGCCTATCTCCTGTGCCGCCAGGGCAAGGCTGATGGGCCCTGCGTTACGACCGGAGACCGAGCCAACTATCAGGCAGTCGCCGGCCCGAAGTTGGCTAGCCTTTACCGCCAGCCGCACTGTCTCATACTCCGCATCGAAGGATCCGGGGCGGGGACGGTCGCGAAGGCTCTCTCCGACCGGACTATTCACATTGAAACTGAAGCCGAAGGACTTAAGGGCCATCAGCCCTCCAGCGCGGCCGAGCAGGTCGCCATCATTACCGTGGCCGATGGAACTGATAAAAAAGCCATGACCACTAGTCAGCGCAGTAGCCACAACCTCCGCGGCGGCATCTATCTGCTCCGCCTGGGTGTGTTCGATTCTATCTATAATTTCACGAATTTTGCTCAGAAATCGATGTTCCAGCAATGGCTTCAGCTCCCTTGCTTAAGCACGCACTTTCACTTGTGAGTAGGCAAAGTCCCTCTGGGTCTCCTCAATTCGGTTGCGGATTTGGACGCTAGGCCACTGGCCGGCGTTGGCCATCGCTGCCAGAGCCGCCCCGACGGCTGGCTTCACGGGCGGCACCACAGGTATCAGCCGAGGGGCAAGGGTCAGAATCTGCTCGCACAACATCTGCCAGTATAGCGGTGAGCCTTGAATGACGCCACCCACACCGATGAGGTGGTAGGCTTCCTCCTCTAGGTGCAGTTCCGAGATAACATCGGCGGCTACGGAAGCCAGTGAGCCAGCAGCGGCGTTCAGGACCTGCAGCGCGACACGATCCCCGGCTTTTGCTTGCTCATCTACTACACGAGCAAGTGGAGGGATCTGCGAGAGGCTCATGTGCTTGCGATAGACGAGTCTACCGATAGCCCGCACGTCGGGGACCCTTAGCACTGGCGGCACTGCTTCAGCTAGAGTAGTTCGGCGGCGCTGCGTCCAAGATGAGCGAAACGCCGCGCGCAAGCCCCGCAGGCCAATCTCAAAGCCACTTCCTTCGTCACCGAGCACTGGCCCCTTGCCACCGAGATGACACGTCTCGCCAGTCCGAAGGCGGCCGTGAACAAAGGAACCAGTACCAGCAAGGACGACGAGGCCACAAGTCTGCAGGGCCGCGCTGAAGGCGGCATCAGCTTCACTTACCGCCAGGTAGTGAACGGTGATTTGGCGTGCTGAGAGCCACTCTTGGATTACTTGGGCTCTGGAGCAACTACCTACCCAGACTTCAGTCAACGGCACCTGCTCCACGGCACCGGCAAGGGCATCTTCAGTGGAACGGGCGACGACCTGAGCAGGATGATAGGTGGTGCTAGCAGATCCACCCTTCCCCCAACCGAGGACTGTGCCGGTTTCATCAATCAACACGGCATCGCATTTGGAGCCGCCGCCATCAACACCGAGGAAGTATCGCAATTTGCTGGCCTCTCTATTTTTACGCTTATCCATATTAGAGACTGGTGTAAAAGTCACGCTATAGTATAGCAGGGGGGGGGTAGAAGTCAAGCAGTAAATGGGCTGGAATGAGTGTGGTTGATAGCAGCAGAACGATTCAATAACGGTGATCGTAGCTATGCAAGGCGAACACAGTAGCCCACGCAGCTTCTTTGGTATGATCTACGAAGACCTAATCCCCCCGGATCATCTGTTGCGCAAACTGGCGGCGGCAGTCGCCTACGCGCCATAGCTTCGGCGACGGCGCGTGGATTTCAGCTTTGTCTCCGAGCTGCTGCATGTGTAACAATACGTCCATAACCTGCCGGCGGTCTGAGGGGACAGGTCGTCTGAACCAGTAAATAGTCAGCCCGGCACTGACTGCAATTATGAGAATTGCCAGTACAATGGTTGGGAGCCGTGGTATTGCCATATATGCCGCCCTGTCTTACTTCCAGAGGCGTTGCAATTGTACAAAGGCGCAATCAGCCAGGCGTTGACCCGCGATACGCAGGCTTTGCACCGGCAGGTCAGCACCATCGCCATAATAGTAGCAGGTGCCCGTGCCCTTCTGGTCCTGCAGCTCCCAGCGAGACGAGCCGCTGACCCACACCAGATAATGGGTGCCATCCAGCTTATAGGCGGTCTTGCCCCCGTAGGTGCCGTCGTCGCCGTACTGGCCGTTGAAGCCGGCCGTGCCCGCGCCAGTGGCGCTCCAGTCACGGCCGTGCAGGCCCTAGGACTAACATAACAACTGGTACAATCTTTGAAGGCAGGCCGGAGTTTCAACCAACCATCCTCCTCAGGATCATTCCCACCAGCACAAGCCGGCCTCTTGCTTCTTATTACCTTCGATCCGGCGGATGTGGCAGTGCAGTAGCGCAGTCCAAACCAAAGCGATAAGAAGCAACAGAGAGCCGCCGAAAATCAGCCCTACATTAAGGACAGGTGTGTCTTCCCTCATGAGGTCTAGAGTGCCGAAGCCGATTCCACAGCATAGGAGAAACACTATCGCGGCCACAATCGATATAACGCTCGATCTCCGCTTCAGTGCGGTTAGGCGTCGCTTTTCCGCTTCGGATAGTTCTGGGGCCCTGATTGCGCTTGGGACGCGCTGGGGGATTTGAGTCGCTTGCCGAGTAACTTTTCGCCGGACCGCTATTGCGGCAACGATCAAGAGAAGGAGACCAGATACAGAAATCGATAGCCACAGCGGCGCGAACCATGGGACGTCTGTCCGTAATGGTCCAGCAATCCCGACCTGGACGATCACAAGACCTACGATACCCACCGCGTCGAGCCAGAGAGGAATACTGTAGCCCTTGGTACGATAAGCGCTTACTTCCAGTTCCCATCTGTAAACGAAGTATACTAGGGCAACAGATGGCAACAGTATCCACACTGTATGGTCCACGATAGTCACCTGCCCTGCGTGAGGCCGCTTACCGAGCTACCGACGTGTTGGCAGATCCGCTGATTTCCGACACCGCGTTGTCTGGTCCGGAACAATAGACTCATAGTCACTCCGTGATCAGATTATCGAATCCCCGTGCGTAGTAAGCCACCCGTCCCCCTATGGCACAGCCCACAGGACCCCTTCGCTGCCTTTCTAGCTTTCTGAATCCCTGAAGGGCCAGTACCTTCTGTTTACGTCATCGGTGCTTCCCCCGGTTGGTGTCGCTCAGCATCTGCGTCCGTACGCCCGCAGCGGCACCGATGACGAGTAAGAAACCGCAGACAGTTAACCATACCCACGGATGAGAGAACCACCGAGGCCCTGCCAGTACGTCACCCGTGATGCCAACTTCACCGAGTATGAAGCCGATTATGCCCGCAATCTCAAGGAATCGCGAGATTCTCACGCCTTGGGCACGTCCCAAGCGCATGTATGTGTGCCATTTGTATAGGAAGTACACTAGTGACACTACGCCCCATGCGACCCAACCTGTTCTCCCGCAGACAAGGAGGGTGCTTTGTGCGAATGGCCCCAGACTTAGTGCTGCGATCTCCACCGGCAAGCATCTCTTGTTCACGTGATCCAAGACGACGCTGGTCAATCCCTCTGAATGCCAGTTGCCCACCCGACACTGGAACCTAGGACTCCATCGCGCACGCCGGTCTAGCCTATCACCACCCGCACGATAGGCACGTCCCAGTGCGGCGGACGCCAAATGCCCCCAGGTCCCCGTGTCCAACCTGGCCCCAGCGGCCAGTAGGTGATTTGCTTAGATAGACTCAGGTTTGTAGCGCCGGAAGGGATGCTTGAAACGGGTCTGGATACGGCTTTCCTAATCACAGGCCCATACTACTGCCCATGGCTACAGTTAAGGCCGGTGCTTGTGCCAGTCAGTGGCCTGCTCGTAGGCATAGGCCACCTGGAGGAGTTTTTCTTCCTCAAAAGCCCGCCCCATAATCTGCAACCCCACCGGCATATCCTGCGCAAAGCCGCAGGGAATGCTCATCGCCGGAATACCAGCCAAGTTAATGGGAATGGTGCAAATGTCAGCCAGCTTCATCGCCAGCGGATCATCAGCCCGCTCACCGATGGGGAAGGCGACCGTCGGTGAAGTCGGTGACAGCAGCACATCATATTTTTCAAACGCCTGGTCAAAATCCCGCTTAATCAGGGTGCGAACTTTCAGAGCCTTGAGATAGTA
>SDBT01020088.1_pt1 | contig 10455 bp, 11 predicted proteins | sample 2277101 | NCBI WGS metagenome assembly SDBT01 (sample SAMN10404973, study PRJNA504765) | marine sediment metagenome | isolation source: marine sediment core GS10_PC15, 103 cmbsf | place: Arctic Ocean: Southern Knipovich Ridge | collected 2010
TAAAATATGGAAGCTGATAAAAAAATTGAAAAAATCTTACCCTGACTTAACGAGCAGCAAATTAAGATTTCTTGAATCGCAGGGCCTTATAAATCCAAAAAGATCTGTCAATAAATACAGGACCTATTCTATAGAAGATATTGAAAAAATAAATTTTATATTAAAAATGCAGAAAGAATTTTACCTTCCGCTTGATATAATCAAAGGAAAAATAAGATCAAAAAAATTTAAAGATTATTTAGATTCGGGAAAGGATCTTAAAAATCTCCAGTTAAAGCTAGGTGAAGAGGTCAAGCAGGGGCAACATAAAGATCGGTACACAGTTGATGAATTAAAGAAGAAGCTAAAATTTTCCCAATCATTTATTGAGGATCTTATGGACCATAACCTTGTAGAATGTAAAAATGAAAATGGTGATCTGATTATAGACGGCAACGATATTGAAATAATCAAAATGGCTATTGAGCTATCAAAATACGGCATACATATAAAACATTTAAAATTATTTGAAAATTTTGCTATAAGACACTCTTCCTTTATCCAGCAGATCATTATGCCGCTTATGATATCCACGAAGAAGGACCAGTACAGAAAAGGTAAAAGAGTTGTTCTTTTACTTGAAAGAAGGCTTAGTGATTTTCATGAACTACTACTAAAAAAGGAAAATAGAAAATTTCTGGAAAAGCATAAATGAAAAAAACTGCTTCTATCATTCTTTCATTTAAAATTCTTACAATTTTTATTGTATTTTATCTATTTTTTCCTGCTTCTGTACTTTATGCTGGTACAGGCGTCTTCCCTGAAATACCCGGTGCATCAGATATTAATCCTTATGTAGGCAGCAATAGTGGTTTAGCTCTTTACAAAGAAGAAATAAATATTGAAGCTCAAAACGCAATACTTATGGATTATGTATCAGGAAATATCCTCTGGGAAAAAAAATCAAAAGAAATGGTTTATCCTGCAAGTATAACAAAGATAATGACTGGTATCCTGGCCATAGAAAATATAGTAGACCTGAGTCAAATAATTTTGATTCCCGATAGTGCAACAGGGGTAAATCACTCGGTTTTTAAATTCTCAAAAGATGACAGCATAACTCTTTTTGATCTTATTAAAACATCACTAATAAGCTCTCATAATAATGCAACAATTGCTCTGGGGGAATATATTTCAGGAAGTAATGAAGAATTTATAGAGCTTATGAATAATAAAGCAGCAGAGCTCGGAGCATTTTCCACAAATTTTGAAAATACTAATGGACTTGATTCTGAATACCCGGATCATAAAACCACTGCATATGATATTGCTTTAATTGCGAAATATGCTATGGAAAACGAACTCTTTAGAGAGATAGTAGGAACAGCATCTGATACTATAAATTTAAACGATGGCAGCATTTTGTTAAAAAATACCAATAAACTTTTAAAATACGATTTTATTAAAGGAATAAAAACCGGGTACACTGAAAATGCAGGATTCTGTCTTGTTTCTTTTTCAGATCTTGAAAACCTTAAGCTTATTGTTGTAGTATTGAATAGCAGCTTTGAAGAAAGAGAAAATGATATTATGAAGCTTATTGAATGGGCGCATAAAAACATTGAATATTCAACAATTATTGATTCAAACAATGCTGTAGAAACAATTATTTTAGGTTCAAATACAAGAGTAAAACTTGATCTCTATCCTGAAAATGATATTTCTAAAATGATTCATACCACAAGCGATCTTATAAACATTGAACAAAATATCAATAATGACCTGCTTTCACTTCCTTTTAATAAAAATCGGTCTGTTGGTTCACTAGAGGTATTTGTAAATTATAAAAGTATTGGTAAAACAGGCATAACAGGCAAAGTATCAGTAGATAAGCCATATATCGAGCAAAATATTTCAGATTCACTAGAAAAAAAGAAGCTAGCTATACTAATATATATTTTTACATTTTATTTTTTGATAATTATATTTATAATACTTAGAAGTTTATTATTGAAAAAAACATGATTTATTGGAGGTAGTATAAATTGAGAAAAAACAAATCAATATTATTGAAGATGCTATTTTTAACCTCGCTCATAGCGGTATTTTCTTTTGTATTGGCTTTTAGTCTTTCAGGGTGCACTCCGGCTTCCCCTGAAGAGGAAGTCGGCCAGGAAGAAGCAGTAGGTGATCCTGAAGAGATACCGGAAGAAAATAATGAGATCAGAGAGGACTCTGCTGAAGAAGTCACTGAAAGTGCAGAAGAACCTGAAAAGGATAATAATCTGACAAACCTTGAGATAACAGGGAATATTAATATTCTCAGCGGCCTGGAATTATCTGACGGAATACTTAATAGCAGACCTGTCGCTGTAATGATAGAAAATAGTCCTGACTCCAGACCGCAATCAGGCCTCATAAATGCAGATATTGTTTTCGAGGTTGTTGACGAAGGTGGAGTTACTCGATATGTCGCAGTGTTCTCTTCGAAAGATGCTGAAATAATGGGCCCGGTTAGGAGTGCGCGAATATATTATGCCGAGATCGCCAGGAGCTTTGATCCGATATATTCTTTTTGGGGAACTTATCCTGATGCGTATCAATCAATAATTAACCTGGATATGGATGTTCTTGATGCCAATAGTGATGCTTATGTCCCATATACAAATTCAGGTTGGAGAGATAAAAGTAGAAGTGATATAACTGAGCACACAGCTTTTATGTCAACTACTGGAATAAAAGAAGATGCTGAAGAATTTGGGTATTCTCTTGAAGGTGGGCAGTCGCCATTGAATTTTAAAATTGATGCAGTTGCATCTGAGCGAGGGAACATATCTGATATTGTTGTAGACTTTTCACAAAATACATATAAAGTTGATTTTAAATTTGATCCACAACTAAATAAATATTTTAAATCAACTGCAGGAGAACCGCATATTGATTTTGAATCGAAAGAACAATTAAGTGTAAACAATGTGATCGTCCTCATGACTGATATTGACGGACCTATAGATCAATACGGACATATGGTGGTAAGGACCACTGGTTCACATGACTTAGGAGAAGCATTCTTCTTTATGGATGGAAATGTTGTTGAAGGAACATGGGGAAGGACCAGTGCTTTTGATCCTTTTGAATTTAAGGATAATGACGGAAATGAAGTTTTATTTAATCGTGGTTCAACATGGGTATGTTTAATACCAGGTATTGATAGATTAATGTATTAATAAGATTTAATGTTTATTGATCAGGGACCTTGAAAGAAATTAAAAGAGAAAAGGAACTTACAAAGAGTAATATATTAGGAAAGATATTGTTCCCCAGCTTAGAATTAAAAAAAATAGTATCTGAGCTTGGGGAACAGATAAGTAAGGACTATAAAGGTAAGGAAATCCTGCTAGTAAGTGTTTTAAGGGGTGGAATTATATTTCTTTCTGATCTTATCAGGGAGATAGACCTGGCACTTTCTATAGATTTTATGAGTATCTCTACTTATGGAATAAATGAAGATATTTCAGGTGTTGTGAGAATAACTAAAGATCTGGAAGACTCTATAGAGGGTAAAGATGTAATAATCGTTGAAGATATAATCGACACCGGTCTAACCATAAGCTATCTGCTTAGAAACCTGAGATCTAGATACCCAAACAGTATATCTATATGTACTCTTCTTAATAGGGAAGTCCGCAGGATAACAGATGTCGATATAAAGTATGTCGGGTTCAATATAGGAGAAAAGTATATTGTTGGTTATGGACTTGATTATAAACAAAAGTTTAGAAATCTTGAATCAATTTACGAACTCAATATTGACACAGTAAAGAGGGATATTGAATCACTTAAAAAAAATTCTAATTTTTAAATAAGTGTCCGGCTATTTTTTTACCAGGACTTCTTTATGATTGGATATAACCGTGAAATCATTACCGGAAGAAAATATATTAGTTGATTTCTGATTCAGGTGTAAATCAACTTGTATTTTCGAATTTGGAATAATAAGTGATATAATAAATAAAATAGTAAAAAGTAATAATAAATATTTTAATAATGGATGATAAAAAAATAAATTTGATCAAGATGAATCTGGAGGGAGTAAGAATAGAACTGCCTTCACAAAAACCGATTCTCCTGCTTAAAGAGGATGGAGGTAACAGGTATCTTCCGATATGGATAGGTCCGTTTGAAGCTTCTGCGATCGCACTTGAAATGTCACATATTAAAACGCCCAGGCCTATGACTCATGATCTTATTATTAATATTATTAAAAACCTTAGAATAAAAATTGCTAATATTGAAATATCTGACATAAAGGACAATACATTTTACGCAATTATCAATATAAGAAATCTTGATAAAAGATTAATCAAAATAGATTCAAGACCATCTGATGCAATAGCCACTGCCGTTAGAAGCAAATGTGATATATTTGCTGCAGAGCATGTTCTTGATTCTGGCGGCTTAGTGATACAATCGATTGACGAAGAAGTAAATAAATTTAAAGATTTTTTAGATCATATTGAACCTGATGATTTTAATAAATAATATTTATCAGGTAAACCTCGCTTAATATAAATTTAATAATCTGCATGTTTGTCCTAATCCAATATTTCCATAAATATTTTTATAGACTATAAAAAAATTTCTGGGTGAATAGATTCTGGTAAATCTTCCTGAATAATTAGTTATTATGTATTTGACTAACCGTACTTAAGGTATTAGAATTACATTAGTGTAATTACTTGCATGTAATTACACAGATGTAATATAAGTAAATATCAAATTTAATAAGTAATTTAAATTTTTAGAAAATGGCTGAAGCAGTAAAATATTATTATAGATCAAAGGAAGTTTGTAAGATAATTGACCTCTCTTACAGGCAGCTTGATTATTACGACCGTACAGATTTTGTAAAACCTTCTATTAATAATGGGGAAGGGTATGGTTCAAGAAGAATGTACAGTTTTAATGATCTCTTAAAACTAAAAGTCATAAAGAAACTGCTTGAGGCCGGAGTTAGTCTTCAGAAAATTAGGAAAGCAAAAAAATATCTGGAGGAAAATGGCAATAGTAATGATAATAGCTTTTTAAAGGTCACACTTATATCTGATGGTACTTCAGTTTATGCTTGCAGTTCAGATAAAGCTATCATCGATACTCTAAAAAGTGGACAGGGTGTTTTTGGTATAGCATTGGGAAAGGTCTACGAGGATCTAAAAGGAGACATTAAGAGACATTTCCATATTTCTGATTCAAAAGGTATTGATAATGTGAAAGATAATGTAAAAACTATTAGTGTTTAAGAGGAGGATGTTTAAATACTTAAATGGCTAGAAATGTACTAAGAGTAAGAAGAAATTCTACAAAAAACAATAAACTGGAACTTGAGTTCAAAAATGCAGAGAATATTATTTTTGCCCACGAAAGTGAAAAGGAGTTTGCCAAGATACTCGATTTCTACCAGATAAAATGGGAGTATGAACCAAAAACTTTTACTCTCGAATGGGATGAAAACGATAATCCCTTGATAAGTTTTACTCCTGATTTTTATCTTACCGAACTGGACCTTTATATTGAGTTGACAACATTGAATCAGAAGCTTGTCACCAAGAAAAACAGGAAAATAAAGAAAGCCAGGGAACTTTACCCCGAGATCAACATAAAACTATTTTACAAAAAAGATTATAATAGTTTATTGTTTAAATACCTGAACAAGTAGCATTAAATCACAGATATTTTGATTTAAATGTTATTATTTATACATTAATTTTTAGCCCAAGCTTATTTACCCACAAATGATTTAATATTTATATATGATTCTTGGGTGTCTTATCGCTATATACCAGTCTGTTATAAACTTTGTATTACGTCTGGAGACCTGCTCATTCAGATAAAAATATTCAACCATCAGTTTAAGTACTGATCTGATAATTAGAAATTCTACACATTAAATTTACCAGGATGATGTGGCTAATTTATTTTATTATAAAATAAAGTAATAAATAATCATTTATAATTAAATAAAAATAACTATATGATGTAATAGATGACAGAATGAATGATCAAAAATGAGTGAATTATTTAAAAACTTCCCAAAAATAGATATCAGGCCGAAACTATACGGTCGAATGGATGAAGTAAGGGAATCCCTGGAAGATCAAACGATGAATATGGCAAGATCAGCAGTTAGACTGATTTCAGATAATCTCAAGTATCTGATTTTATATATAATTTATTATCGGGGAAGGGTGGTTTATAATAGGAATCTTAAAACACTACTGTTAAATAATAGTATTCCGTAAAAATTTCAAGTAGACATAATAAACATTATCGGAACCTAAATTTATTCCAGTTATTGACTTAATTCTTTTAAAAAACACGTATTTTATCAGATATTCAATTAGTTAGCGGTTGTATATTTAAACAATTTAAATAATCATAAGAATTACTTATTATTTAATCCCTGTACTTCCGAATCCTCCCTCACCACGTGAAGTACTATCAAGTTCATCAGTTATCTCAATTTCTACATCCTCAACCTTTTGTATTACAAGCTGGCAGATCTTGTCACCGTGTTTAATTATAAAGTCTTTTTCCGGGTCAAGGTTTATAAGTACAGCGCAGACTTCACCCCTGTATCCGGAATCAATAAGTCCGGGAGTATTTACCAGGCTTAAACCATTATTTATGGCAAGTCCCGATTTTGGCTGGACAAAACCGGCATATCCGTCAGGAATGGCTATCTTTATGCCTGTAGGCACTTTTCGTCGCTCATAAGGCCTTAGAATGCAATCTAAGGCACTATAGAGGTCCAGTCCAGCATCACCTATATGGGCATATTCAGGTGTTTTCAAAGTTTTATCAAGTTTTTCTATTTTTAGTTTGATCAAGATCCCTAAACTTCTCCCATTAATAATTATTAAAAATATATTTATCAGGTTAAAAGAAATAATTATAGATATTTTTATATATTATTTTATGCAGGGCAAATGTCAATAAGAAAGGTCAGATTAAGGTCTATTAAAAGAATTATTATCCGCAGCAGCTCCATCCGCAATAGCAAAAAAGACAATTTCCGCCATTCATAAGATTATTACCACAATCAGGACAGATCGGATCTTTTTTGATCTCAGTAATGCTTTTTGGTTCTCCGTAGAGAGCTTCCAGAATGTCAATGTCAGTTACCATAAAAAACTCTTTTCTCCAGTCATGATTAACTAAATGAAATATAGATTCAGTTTGATTTAAATATAGGTATAAAAACAGTTTTTTTGTCTATATAATCAGAAGATGAAATATCATTTACCTTTTTTAATTCCGATACAAATCTATCTTTTGTATTTGAATCAGAATATTTCTCTGCAAGCTCAGAGACAGTGGTAATATTGTTCAAGTTGATTTTCATATATTTCATTGTATCTATACCGCTAAATTTATCCCTGCTGCTGTAAAACGCAAAAAACACAAGGATGGTTACTGCTATCATCAGGATAATAAAAAAAACTTTTTTAATGTTCATTGCTATTACCTTTGCCATTTCCTATCCCCTTTTCTACAAATTTATTTGCTATAATTGGTCTATTTTTAGACTACGAACATATGTTTGTTATAATAATACTACCGAACATATGTTTGTGTCAAATTATTTTTAAAATAATTTATTTTCTATGCAACTCCCCTATTAAAAATTTTTATTACATTTTCAGTTTATTTTGTTAAAATGGTGGTTATTCTTAATATGAGATATGCCAATATATTTACATATTGGATTTTTTGAACCAACTAAAAGGAGGAAAAATGGCAGAGATGTTTTACGACAAAGATATAGATATGGATATCCTAAAAGGTAAAAAGATAGCCATAATAGGGTATGGCAGCCAGGGACATGCCCAGTCACAGAATCTTAAGGAAAGCGGAATGGATGTAATAGTAGCAGAAGTACCTGAAAGCGATCCCTGGAAAAAGGCTGAAGAAAAAGGTTTTGTAGTTATGACCGCTGATAAAGCTTCAAAAGCTGCAGAAGTGATCATGATACTGGTTCCGGATGAGTTGCAGGCTGATATCTATAAAAAATATATTGAACCCAATCTGGAAAAAGGAAATATACTTTGTTTTTCCCATGGCTTCAATATTCATTTTAACCAGATAGTTCCAAAAGAAGAAATTGATGTAATAATGATCGCACCAAAAGGCCCGGGACACATTGTAAGAAGGATGTATACACAAAATAGCGGAGTTCCGGCAATTATTGCTGTATACCAGGATGCTTCAGGAAATGCGAAAAATTATGCACTTGCTTATGCCAGAGGAATCGGCGCTGGAAGGGTTGGTATCATTACCACTACTTTCAAAGAAGAAACAGAAACAGACCTTTTTGGCGAACAGGCTGTTCTTTGCGGAGGGACTTCAGAATTGATCAGGGCAGGTTTTGATACCCTTGTAGACGCCGGGTACCAGCCGGAGATCGCCTATTTTGAGGTATTGCATGAATTAAAGCTTATTGTCGACTTAATATATGAAGGCGGGATTGCCTGGATGAGGCACTCTATAAGTGATACTGCAGAGTACGGCGACATAATGATCGGTAAAAAAGTCATTACTGAAGATACAAGAAAAGCAATGAAGAAGATCCTTGAAGATATTCAAAACGGTGTGTTTGCAAGGGATTGGATACTTGAAAATAAAGCTAACAGGCCTGTTTATAATGCTACAAAGAAAAAGGAACTGGATCATCCAATAGAAATAGTAGGTAAGAAATTAAGAAAGATGATGCCCTGGATAAAAAAAGCTGAATAATTGATTACTCTTAAAAAGCGAACTTATGTTTGTCATAGGTTCGCTTTTTTGTTATAATAACCAAAAATTATCATTATGAATAAAAATAATAAAAAAATAAGTTCCAGACAGGAAAAGATACTGGAATTTATTAATAAAAAAATTAAGGATGAAGGTTATCCCCCATCAGTCAGGGAGATTGCCAAAGCAGTCAATCTTAGTTCTTCTGCTACTGTACATTCTCATTTAAAGAAACTTGAAGCTCTTGGTTTTTTAAAAAGAAATCCTTCCAAACCTAGAGCCATTTCTGTCATATCCACCCACAACCAGGAATCTGAACTGGACCTGTCCAAGAATAATCTGGTTTTTGTTCCGGTACTGGGAAATATTGCTGCCGGGAAGCCGATTTTGGCTGAGGAAAATATTCAAGATTATTTCCCCCTTACTCCGGATTTTGTTAAGGGCCAGAGTGAAGTCTTCATGCTTAATGTCAGAGGTGACAGTATGGTGAATGCCGGTATAATGGACAGGGATCTTGTGATAGTACGCAAGCAGGAAACGGCTATTAATGGTGAAATAATAGTTGCACTCCTCGAAGAAGAAGCTACTGTTAAAAGATTTTTCAAGGGTGAATCTGAAATAAAATTAATGCCTGAAAACGACTATATGGAACCTATAATTGTTAAGGATGTTACCATCCTTGGTAAAGTAATCGGAGTTATCAGGAAATATTTCTAATTTTATTTTTCACTTATTTTTTATAATCCACACCATAAACTTTTAATATATCAATATATTTAGGTTCTATATTCAAATCAAAAAGAATGCTGGTATCCATATCATCTCTTTTTAATACTTTGCATTTTTGATAGATAAATGAAATTATTTTTTGATCACTATACGGGATCTTTACTTTGATCGCCAGATTATGTTTTTCAATATTTATTTTTATACTTTCCCTCAATACCTCAAGGCCGGTACATTTTAGTGCGGATATAAAAATGCAGTCCCTGTATTTTAGACGTGTGCTTTTCAGCAATACTTTTTCTACCTTATCGATCTTGTTAAAAACTATAATAAAAGGTTTTCCCCATACTTCGATGTCTTTTAGTACTTTTTTTACACTTAATATATTTGATTCAAAACCAGTATTGCTTATGTCTACTATAAGAAGCAGCAGATCAGAGATCTTAACTTCTTCAAGTGTAGATTTAAAGGCTGCAATAAGCTGGTGAGGAAGTTTTTCTATAAAACCAACTGTATCGGTAAGCAGCACATCCGGCTTAACATCCAGTTTTAGTTTTCTGGTAGTAGAATCAAGTGTAGAAAAAAGCATATTTTTTGCTTCTACATCTGACTTCGTCAATGAATTCAAAAGTGTGGATTTACCACTATTGGTATATCCTACAAGAGCAGCCTGGAAAATATTATCATTTCTACTTTTTCTTTGTGTATCTCTTTGAATTGAGATCTGTTCAATCTTTTTTTCCAGGGCACTTATTTTATCTCTTATTTTCCTTCTATCAACCTCAAGTTGTGTTTCCCCGGGGCCCTTGGTACCGATACCGCCACCAAGTCTAGAAAGTTCAATCCCTCTTCCGATAAGTCTTGGTAGAAGATAGTTTAATTGTGCAAGTTCTACTTGTAGCTTACCCTCTCTACTGCGAGCTCTTTGTGCAAATATATCAAGGATAAGCGCTGTTC
>SDBT01020089.1_pt1 | contig 10455 bp, 10 predicted proteins | sample 2277101 | NCBI WGS metagenome assembly SDBT01 (sample SAMN10404973, study PRJNA504765) | marine sediment metagenome | isolation source: marine sediment core GS10_PC15, 103 cmbsf | place: Arctic Ocean: Southern Knipovich Ridge | collected 2010
ATTCTGAGATTCTGAGATTCTGAGATTCTGAGATTCTGAGATTCTGATTTTTGACACTAACAGCAATGAATACGACATTTGAAATGAAATATGAGTTGTTAGTGTGATTTTGTTTATATGATTTATATCAAATAAACAAAATGTTATTATTAAAATAAAATAGTATTAATAATCATATATTTATATAGATTTAATTATATAAAAATACATATAGTTAAATAACAATAATAGAGTAAAATAGAATAATTTTTATTCCAATATATAATATATAATATATGACATCAACATCTGATTCTGTTCATACAAATAATGACATTACATATTCTGAAATACTTATTCTAAATACTGATAAAAAACCATTTACTAATGGTGGAATAGTATTGGGAAGAAATATAGAAGATATAATATCAGATGATTCAGCTGAAAAAGGAATAGTAAGATCAAATGGTACAAATAACATAATTATATCATATAATGCAAAAGATATAAATAATTATTATGTAGGATGGTATATAAAAATAATAAGAGGAGATGCAATTGGATGTACAAGTAAAATAATATCATATGATTATGATAGTAAAATGATTGTATTAGAAAATAATTTTAAAAAACCAGTCAAAATATATGATCCATACGTACTATTCAATGGTCAATATGTTGGTATGATATATAGTGTACCAAAGAAAGAATTAGGATTTTGCAATGTCACAAATGTAAAAAATTTAAGTTTAGCAAATTATTCTGACATACACGCAAATAGAGGAATATTTGATGATATAGTAACAGCAAAAAAAGTAGCAATATTATCTGACAGACAATTAAAAGATAATATTGTTAGGTTAGACGAAGATAATTCTGTGCGCATGGTAACTAGGTTAACACCAGTAAAATATAATTGGAAAAAAGATGATCCCGCTAATAAACATATTGGTCTAATTGCACAAGATGTCGAAAAAATTATACCATCTGCAGTAAACACAAATAAGGATGGATTAAAATTAATATCATATGATGAAATTATTCCTGTAATGATACAATGTATAAAATATCTCAAAAAAAAAGTAGATAAATTAGAAATAGAGCTAGCTAAAAAATAGAAAATAAATTATATTAGAGTGTGGCTATTTTATAAAGATAAATTTAATATACATATAATATAACGATGAATATATTAAATTTAGCGTACAACAATGATACATCATTATTAACATGTGGAACAACAGATGGGTTTTATTTATACAAACTCAATAAAATACAAAAATATTCGTACACAAATACAACAAATAGTGTTGGAATAGTTAAAATGCTTGACAGAACAAATATATCTATTATAGTTGATCGCATGGACACTGGCGTAAATAGTCATGTATTATATTTATTGGACAAAAAAAAAGGAGAAGTGCTAGTAACAATAGATGTACAAGAGCCAATTCTAAACGCACATGTTATAAGAAACGAGAACAATATAATAGAACTAATTATTGTTTTAAAAAACAAGGTATGTAGATATGGACAACATGGAGATCCTATTGATAGCAAGAATACAATGGATAATCCTAATGGTTTATGTGTTGTTAATAAAAAAATTATTGCAACATTAGGATGTAATATTGGAGATATTGCAATCTGGAATATAAAAATGGACGAGTATAATACAGTAAATTCGCATAATAGTAATATTACTTCAATTGCATTGAGTTCAGACAATGAATATATAGCTAGTGCATCCGAGGCTGGTACAAATGTACATGTTTACAATACAAATAATAGTGAAGGTCAAAAAGTATATTCATTTAAAAGAGGTACATTTGGTGCAAAAATATATGATCTTTGTTTTAACAATGACAATACACATTTAGTATGTTGTGGTAATACGGGTACAATACATGTGTTTAAATTGAATGATGATGATGAAAAAACAAAGAATATTATTTCTAAATTTTTTAGAACAAGGAGTTTTAAAAAGATAGACATTGAAAATAAAGATAGAATGATATGTTCATTTGATAAGGATAATAACTTGAATATTGTTGTATATGATGGTACATATTACAAAATAAATGGTGAGAATTATGAGATAATTAAATGTTGCAATTTATACGTTAAGACAGAAAAATTAAGCAATAGTAAATAAGTACTTAAATCGGAACATTCTTATTATTTTTGCATAATATATAAAAATAATAGAAACAATATATGGGTTTTAATTATAAAAAAATATTATTTTTATATAAAATAATATCATATATTTTAATTAACTTCTTTATATATAATATAAATAATTGTATTATATGTCTGACAGATATAGAAGAAATCGCAAACAACAAAATTGTAAATATTCTAATAATACTAGATATACCGTCAATTCAGTAACATCCGATACATCACTATATTCACGCGGATATAGTAGAAGTTATTATGATTGTAGCAGAAAATTCAATGATCGTAAAAGAAAACAGTGTATTAATAGTAAAAAACTGGGCAATTGTGGTCGTCAATTTAAAAATAAATTATGTAGATTACGACCATGTAGACCCAAACTGCGTAGACCACGTCCATGTAGACTACGACCGCGTAAACGACCACGTAAACGTCCACAATCATATCTATCCCCATTATTTGTTGACCCAGAATTTGGTGACGGATTTGACGAGGACTTCTCCGTGGATTTGGTAGAAGGAGAGGGAGTTAGCCTGCTAGAGGCGAATGATATAAACCGTCTCCAGGATCTTATGGTGGCTGTTGAATGGCGTTTGGCGGCAATGGATAAGAAAGAATCATTTTTACAATCATGCAGACCATGCCCGCGACCATGTAGACCACAACTATGGTCACGACCATGCAGACCACAATCATGTAGACCACAACCATGCAGACCACAATTATGCAGACCATGCCCGCAACCATGTAAACGACCATGTAGACCATGTCCGCAACCATGTAAACGACCATGCAAACCATTCTCGCAACCATGTAAGAGACCATGCAAACTGCAACTATGCAGACCATGCAAACCACAACAATGTAGACCGTGCAAACCATGTCCATTAAAATGTAAACCTCGTCCATCACAGTGCCCATTAAAATGCAAACCATGCAAACCATGTAAACCATGTCCACCACGTAAATCATCATGTTCATCATCATCATCATGTCCATTAGAATCTGAATCATGTTCATTATCATGTTCATCGTCATGTTCATCAGAATCAGAATGTGATCCATGGAAACCACCGTGTCGTAAACCCAAGGGTCCAACGGGTCCCACGGGTCCAACGGGTCCAGATGGAATGACTGGAGATAAAGGAATGACTGGTAACAAAGGCATGACTGGTAACAAAGGAATGACGGGAGATGAAGGACCAAAAGGACAAAAAGGATGCAAAGGAAAGCGAGGATGTAAAGGACCGCGGGGATGTCCTGGACCACGGGGATGTCCAGGACCATGCTGTTGTACAAAATATTTTACGGAATTAGTACAACAACTGGCATGTAAAAAAATAATATCGCGCGATTTATATAGTCGTACAATGAAATGTTCTAGAAGCTGGCTTTGTAAATAGGTTACACGAATTGCCTTCGGCAATCTCGCTTCGCTCGGCTCACTACGTTCGCATAATAGTAATAATATTTATAATGCGAAACGAAGTGAGCCGAACGAAGTGAGCCGAGCGAAATTAAAGTTAAATTCCTTATTTTGCGAGTGAAACGAGCCGAGCGAAGCGAGATTGGCGAAGCCAATTCTGTGAGATTGCTGAAAGCAATTCTGCTTTGTAAATAAAATTGATAATAATATATTATGATAAATCTATTATTATTGTTATTACACAATACAATGGGTCTAAGTAATTCGCGATTATCCAAACAATATGATAAATTAAATAATATAAAAACCATAACTACAACTACAGCCACAACTAAAACTACAGCTAAAACTACAGCTAAAACTACAACCAATATTCAATCAGATCCAGAAACAATACACAAGAATGTACTTAAATTTATTGATACAAATAAAAATTCTAAAAAAAAATCATAAAAAAAAATAATGGTAAATTTTATGGCATTAATAAACATAAAAATTATATTTTTATATTTATTAAATATATAGATGTACATATATATAATCCTAATCATAATATTGTTATTTATTTACTATAGGCAACGATATGGTCAAGATAGAACAGAAAATTTCTGTTATAACTGTGCTCCAGTCGGAAGATGCCAATATCCTAAACCACCATTTAGAGAACCACTCATATTTTCTAGAGATATTGCTCATAAATGGGAAACTAGGTATCCATCTTTAGTTAAACAACGTTATAGTCATAAAGATCTACCAACATGTAAAAATTTATATGGAATAAAAGGTAAAGGAAGACTATGTGAATTACCACTAGCCCTAAGAAATAGATGGTTTGCAACCCAACTAATTTAATAGCCATGACTAACAAATCAATTTTGCTGTTTTTACCATGAATTTACACTCTACAATTTCACAATTCTCTACTTTTTTTCCCGTTAACCTATAGATTGTACCTGCATGTGTAACAACAACAACACATTTTACATCAGTTTTTTTATCTAATTCTTTAGATAAAAATGTCAAAAAATTCTTCACTCTTTTTTCCTGAATCACAGTTGGCTCAAACCATTTTTTTCTCAAATTTGAAAAATCAAACGTGGGAAAATTTTTCTGTAAACTTTTGGTACATATTCCGGTATCACAAGGACGTTCTCCAGCATATGTCTCTTGTAGATCTTCATGTGGAATAAATTTTTTAATATCTTTAATATCTTTGTTCTTGAATATGTATTTAGTAGTTTCAATCGTTCGTGTTAGAGGAGAAAAATATACAATATCCGGATTTAATTTAAATTTTATATTTTTTGCTTGTTGAATACCTAACTTTGTAAGCGTTGGATCTTTTAAAGAATAATCATTATCAATATTATGATATGCTTGTCCATGGCGTATTAATAATATTTTAACACTGGTTGGTTTATTCTGCATAGTTCTCATAGATTTACATACTATATATATAATGATGTTATTATTCAAAAATATTATCAATTTTATTTCGTTTAACTAAAAAAATTGATGTGAAGTACTCATATAACTTTCTTCATTAATTTTATCATTTAACTAAAAAAATTGATGTGATAAAGAGCAAACTCTTCTTTACAACCAAAAAAATTGATGTGACGGAAAGCAAAGCTTTCCTTTACATTAATTTTTTGATTGTAAAGGAAAGCTTTGCTTTCCATCACAACCAAAAAAATTGAAATTACAAGTTATTGCTATGCTTATTTTACAAAGGACATAGTGAAGCTATTTCTGATAGATAATATGGCCACTTTCAAACCACAAGTTGGTATTCGGGCAAATTTATGGTTGAATATCAAGAAAAGCAATATTAAATTGCTCTTTATGGAATATTTTGTATTATGGGTGGCAACTTGCATTATCAACAGTATATCCAAAAAAATGATGTTAGATCTGATAGATATTAATATTGATCGATATAGAGCAATCAAAATTGTTGCTACCATGGGACTGTTGCGTATTATGAATCAATGGATTCGGTCGGTTAGTAGTATCATCCAATACAAAAAGATTCCTGCAAAATTCAACACTTCTGCTAAAAGTTATTATTGGGGTCTTATGGCGACTGCAGATATTACCTGGCTAAGATCAAAGGACTTCAATAATATAATACACAGTATCGACGGTGGGATAACTTCGATGAATATTATTCTGAAAACCGGGTTGAGTTTTGCAGATCCACTCTCTAGATGTATAGTTACTTTGTGGATACTGTATAATAAAATTGGATATATTACTGTGTATATTTTCATCATCTTTATTGTTCTGTTTGTTGCTGGCATGATACTAGTGAAAAGAAGCTATCTATCTGGAAAGTTAAGTAGTAAACGTATCAAGCCAATCTATCTCTATATCAACTCTATTAAGCAAACATTTTTTACAGAGATGCTTAATGGAAGAGGTTCTATAGTCAGCAAGGCTATTGTCAAAAAATCTGAAATGATTAACAAGATTCAACAAAGTAATTCAAACAGAAATATGTTAGAATACAATTGTTTTAATAGTTGTCATACTTTTATGGTGACATTATTTGTAATTTCTATCATCTGGATGGGATTGAATGATATTAAACTTGTTGCGATATTGTACAATACAATAAATGGAGCTTGTTATACTGTATGGGGAGTGTTCCATAAGATGAGAAATATCATTGTCCAGGTATCAAAATGGAATGGTTTAGAAGAGATTCTGAAAGAGTATGATGGTGCACATGATGTGGAGAAAGTATCCCTGACATCTCTCACTGATCTTGATTCCGTCTTTCCGAAAAAGTTTACAGAGGCGCGTATTATTGGTAAATCAGGAAGTGGCAAGACTAGTTTCATGTTACAGCTTTTGTGTAAAGCATTCAAACAGAACAAGGTTTCTTGGTTATACCTTGACCAAAAGATGCAGATATTGGAATCTGAAATTATTACCATTAGACAGTTCATGACAGAATATCTTCCAGATGGAGATGTGGCTGATTCTGTTTTATGTGAAACAGCCAAAATACTTCAAATTGAAAATATAATTAACTCTGAAACATTGGGTGAATCATTTGTGAAACCGTCTGGTGGTGAAGTAAAACGAATTATGATTATCCGAGCCATTTTACCTATCCTTACGAATTGTACCAAAGTTCAGTACATTTTTGCAGATGAAATGACGGCAGGATTGGATGAAGAATCGTGGACTCTTGTTAGATCACTATTTGATGAAATCCAGAAAAAATATAATATCCGTGTTGTTTCCATTGATCACCATGATTTTGAGACTGATATTAAAATCAGTGTGAAAATTATGAAACAAGAAGGAGATAAGGAGAAAAATAAAAAAGAAGATAAAGATGCAAAGGGAACTAACAAGAGTGCTCCCACACCCCCTTTCTATGACCTTCGCTTTTGGTTTTTTACTAACCTTTTCTATTGGAAAGTTCCCGTTGATGAGAGCAAGAATAAAAAGAGAAAATGTGCCCCACAAGTTATTGCTCAACTTGTGGAGTAAATGAGTTATTAGTTTATTGTTATTATTATTGTTTGCTTGATAAATAATATAATAAATAATACATTATTATTATTATATTATTCAAAAAAATCATCATATATTTAAACAAAATATAAGATATAGACAAATAATATATAAAAAATATTATCTATAGATTATATATTATATATGAAATACTATCTTGTATCAGCTATAGACACTATCGATTTAGGCCAAGTTGAAATATTACGACAATATAATAATAAAAATGATGCTGCTGACTCCATGTTAAATGTAGCTTTAGATCTAGTCAAACAAAATGGTGGTGTTAGACAAATGGAACGAGCTCTAATAGAAAATATATCTATGCAAAAGGTTGCAAAAAAATCCATACATCAATATCCGTTTGGATATTATATTAAAAAAAGAGATGCTGTAATAGAAATTTATGAAAAATATATAAGCGCTGGTTGGATTATGAATACAATATGTATTCATAAAATTAAGGTAATCAGTATAATAGAGATTGAGCTAGACGATAATATGAAATTAAAATGTGATAGAGGTACACTACATAAGAGCATATATAATTGTCAACCGATTGTTCCATTCATGAATGAATTAAAATTGGTATTAATGCAGAGAAAAATGAAAATGGATGAACTAGATTCAGATTCAGATGAAGAAGAGCAAATTGAGGAAAAAGTGTGTATTAGTAAATATGATTAAATCACCAAAAAAAATTGATTATAAATACTATTGTATATATAATCAGTTAATATATTAACAAAAAAAGATGTTTAATAAGGGTAATACGCGACAGTGCCGGAATGGTCTAGCATGTGGAAGAAGTGATTGTTGGTTTGCTCATCCAGAGGGTTGGAGTTCAGATAGTGTAATACCAAGAAAAAGAATGTGCCGTTTCGGTTTAAAATGTTATAGGAATGATTGTACATATGATCATCCAGAGAACTGGGATCCAATTAAACATGATCAAAAAGAACTAACAGATAATAATGATACACAAAGTACTCGTAGTCGATCATGTATATATGGAAACAAATGTCATCGAGTAGATTGTAGATTCGATCATCCGGAAGAATGGGACCCAACTAGTGTACCGGCGCCAAAAAAAAGAACATGTAGATTCGGTGTAAAATGTCGTTATGAAAATTGTAGATTTGATCATCCGAAAAATTGGGATCCATCTAATGTACCGGCACAAAAAAATAAAATATGTAGATTTGGCTTAAAATGTCGCCATGAAAATTGTAGATTTAGTCATCCAAAAGATTGGGATCTTAAATCAAAAGAAGAACCAAAAGAAGAACCAGAACCAGAACCAGAACCAGAACCAGAACCAGAACAATAGTATTTATAATCTATGTTGGTTATATGTTGGTTATATGTCGGTTATATGTTGGTTATATGTTTGGTATATGTTATATAGTTTGATGCAAACAAAAAACAATATTAATAATTTAATTAATAATTTATTGGCTGAAGCCTTTGTATTTTTTTATTGTAAAGATTTAACGTTATTTTTAAGATAAGTCTGTTCAGCTAATATAATATAAAAAATTTACTCAAATTTATAATATTTAATTTGTGATTGAAATCATGAAGTACCATATGCCTGCACCCTGTGAATATTATTCCATTTAAAAAATTCGTTTAATACACTTAAAATTAATAATAATTAATTTTAATTATACAACGCTAAATATGCCAATAAATAAAAAGTCAAGAAAAAGAAAAAGAAAAAACAAAAAATTAACTATGGCCGCAAAGGGGAAATCAAAGAAATATAAGCATATAAAATCAACTGTGCCAATAAAGAAAAAATCAAAAACATATAAGCATATAAAATCAACTATTATTTTAAACATGATAGTCAAAGATGAAAGCCATATTATTGAACAAACGTTACAAAATGTATATGAAAAATTTGGTGATAGGCTTATATACTATTGCATAGATGACACAGGATCGTCAGATGCAACAAAAGAGATAATTAAAAACTACTTTGATAAAGTTGGCATAAGTGGACAACTATTTGATACACCATGGCGTAATTTTGGATATAATAGAAGTAAAGCTTTAAAACATTGTTATGGAAAGCCCGGAAAGTACATATATGTGATTGATGCGGATGATTCTATATGTGGTGATTTTGTATTACCTAATAAATTAACACATGATTCTTATATGCTTAATATTGGTCAAGGTTTCACTTATCAACGTGTCCAAATATTTAAAAATGATGGTTCGTGGTGTTACAGAGGCGTGTTACATGAATTCCCAACAAATAATAAAAAATATACTAAGGCACGCATAGAAGGAAATTATTATATCAAATCAGGCAGAACGGGTAACAGAAGCAAAGATCCTAAGAAGTATCTCAATGATGCACTTACCTTTGAAAAAGCATTAAAAGACATGGAGTCCAATCCAAATCATCCAGAAAGGGATCTTAAAGGAAGATATGTGTTCTACATGGCACAGAGTTATAAGGATTATAATGACAATGTCAATGCATTAAAAAACTATAAAAGAAGAGTCGAGATGGGTGGATGGTATGAAGAAATATGGTATTCTTTATATCAAATTGGAAATCTTTTGGTTAAAATGAAAAAACCAGAAAATGAAATAGAAAAAGCATATGTTAGCGCCTATAAAAAATGTCCACATCGAGCGGAATCCTTATATGAACTAGCTGAATATTTTAGGCATAAGGATAATTTTTCTAAAGCATATAAATATGCTAAGTTGGCTGCAAAAATACCGTATCCGAAAAAGGATGTTTTATTTATTTCCAAAGATGTTTATGATTATATGGCTTTAGAAGAGTTAAGTATCTCTGGATATCATGCTGGAGCTTATAAAGATGCATATAACGCATGTGTCAAACTCCTCAAAAGTGATAAGATGCCAGAACAAATCAGACAAAGAATAGAAATGAATAAGAAATTTGCTGAAGAAAAATTAAATACTGTAGGAAATACATCCAAGCCCATGACATGGATAATATATATGGGTAATGCTATGATGGATGATGATGTTAGAAAATTGATTGAAGAACTACCCCATCACAGCAAGATATATATAGCAGGATCCAACATATATGGCGATTTGGGAAAAGCCATATATGTTGATGAATCCGCATTGACGATCATAGTAAACAATATATCTATTGATATGTTGGTTGTATATAATTATTTAAATTATTTTTACACTGATCTGTACAATGACAACAAGCTAAAAGCTAAACATATTATATGTTGGATGAATCAGCCAACATTCGGATTGTTATTTAAAAATCAGATTAGTATTAATTGTATCAATTCAACTGTATTGTCTAAAATATGTAACAATATTAAAAA
>SDBT01020090.1_pt1 | contig 10454 bp, 5 predicted proteins | sample 2277101 | NCBI WGS metagenome assembly SDBT01 (sample SAMN10404973, study PRJNA504765) | marine sediment metagenome | isolation source: marine sediment core GS10_PC15, 103 cmbsf | place: Arctic Ocean: Southern Knipovich Ridge | collected 2010
ACCACATCCCGGATACTGGTAGCGCCGGTAAGGGCCATTATAAGTCTGTCGATACCTATGCCCAAACCACCGGCCGGCGGCATCCCATACTTAAGGGCGGTGATGAAATCCTCATCCATGGTGGCCATTGACTCTTGCTGTCCGCGTAACTGCGACCTGAGATTGGCCTCCTGAATGATTGGGTCGTTAAGCTCGGTATAAGCATTGGCTATCTCCATCCTGGCGATAAACAGCTCGAACCGCTCTGCTGACTTCGGGTTTTCTTTGCTGCGTTTTGTCAGTGGACAAAGTTCGGCCGGATAATCAATCACGAACGTCGGGTCAACAAGATGCTCTTCGACCGCAGCTTCGAAGAGTTCGTTAATAACGACGGCGTCATCCATTACGGCCTCGTCTATGTGCAACTGTGCGGCCTTTTTGCGAACGGCGCCGATATCGTCAATATCACAGCCGCTGTACTCTTTGAGCAAATCCGCGTACTGCCGCTGCTGCCAGGGCCGGGAATAATTAATCGTCATTTTGCCAAACTCGACCTGCCCGCCCGGGCAGTGCTGCTCAACCACCCGGCTGATGAGCTCTTCGGTAATATCCATCATGATATTGTAGTCGGCGTAGGCCTGGTAAAGTTCGAGCATGGTAAATTCGGGGTTGTGGCGTGTGCTCAACCCCTCATTACGGAAGTTGCGGTTAATCTCGAAGACCTTCTCCATTCCGCCGACAAGCAACCTCTTTAGAAACAGCTCCGGCGCAATCCGCAGGTAAAGGTCCATATCGAGACTGTTGTGGTGAGTGATAAAGGGCTTTGCCGCCGCGCCGCCGGGGATAGTCTGCATCATAGGTGTTTCAACTTCTATAAAACCACGGTCTCGAAGAAAGTGACGGATGCTCGCGATAATAGCGCTGCGTTTTTTGAACCGCTCCATCACCTCTGGGTTGGCCCATAAATCAACATATCTTTGCCGGTAACGCAAATCAACGTCAGCCAGACCGTGGAATTTTTCCGGCGGGGGCAAAATCGCCTTACCAAGCATGGTAAGCTTCTCGGTCCAGATGGTAATTTCACCGGTTCTGGTTCTGCCCAACTGACCTTTGGCGCCGATGATATCTCCAAGCTCCAACAACTTTGCGACATCCCACTGGGCCGAAAGCAGCTTTTTGGAAAGCCCCAACTGAATCGTACCACTAAAGTCGCGCAGGGTAATAAAAATCAGCTTGCCGATATCGCGTAGCAGGACAATCCGCCCGGCGCAGCAGGCCCGCTGGTCTTGCTTGTCATCGACAAATCTTTGCCGAACATCCACCGCTGCTTCGGCACCGTCGTATCTGCCCCCGTAAGGATCGACGCCCAACTCCTCCAAACGAGAAAGTTTCTGCCGCCTTTGCCGCTCGAATTTACTTAAACCACTTTGCCGGTTCAACTCGATATCCCTCTCGACTTATTATCCCGGTCTCCGGCTTTCTTAACCGGCCGCTTGTGTCTTTATGCTCGAAGTGTCCGCGGATTCAAACTCAAGTATCCAGCCGGTTTGAATCATCTTGCTCTTCAAAACCAGAACGCCTATCGCCAATTGCGGATCGGCTTTAAGCGTTTCTTCTATCGAATATCTTTTCTTCGCCCCGGTGCCGTAGCGCTCTGTTCTGGCCAGAACATCATTGGCACGCTGAGCCTCAAGCATCCTGCGAAGTTCGTTGGTTCGCAGTTTTACCTCAACATCCGGCGCTATTCCCCAGTCTTTCCTGTTCTCTTTTTCCGCCACATGTCGGTTTTTCACGGGCTGGTTGGAGGGCAAATAATAATAGGCCATGGTGTACTTCAGTTGTGAGTCACCGCCGGGAAACGGCACTATGGTCTGAACGAGACCTTTACCATGGCTCCTCTCGCCCACAAGGGTGGCGCGTTTATACTTGACATCATGGAGGGCACCTGCCACGATTTCCGAGGCGCTGGCAGAGTGTTTGTTTATAAGAATAACAAGAGGATAGTTTGGATGCGTCCCCTTCTTTTTAGCCCACTCAGAGGTTGCAGCAAAGCTCCGGCGAGGCCGGCTTTTGACTATCAAACCCTTATCGACGAACATATTTACTACTGCGGCAGCAGTTTTATAATAGCCGCCGTTATTGAATCGCAAATCTAAAATAAGGCCCTTAAGACCGCCGGCCTCGGTCTCGTTCAGCACTTTCTCCATATCACGCGCTGTGGTCTCAGTAAAGCCTGTTATACGAAGGTAACTGATACCGTTAATTTGGTCAATAAAGTAAATCCACCGGCCGTTATCTGTGCGCTGCCAGCCGCGGATCGTCGGAACAATTATCCTGTCCCGCGTGATGGTTATATCCTCGGTTTTCTCCTCCTGGCCTGCGTGTCGTACCGTCAGGACCACATCCGTTCCCTTAGGACCTGTAACCCTGCTCACAGCACAATTTATCGGCATATCCACCGTCGGCTCACCGTTAACCGCGACTATTGTGTCGTCGGCATCGAGCCCGGGTGTATTATAGGCCGGTGTATCGGGCAGCAGGCTGACAACCTTCAAAACACCCGTGGCCTTGGAAATTTCCACGCCAATGCCGGTAAACTCCTGGGTCATGCTTTTGTCGAACTCCGGGACCTGCGAGGGCCAGACAATATTTGTAAAGGGGTCAAGGGCATCAAGAGACGCCTCTGAAAACTGCGCCACAACAACTTCCTGCGGTATGTCAATCGTTATGCTGTTTAAAACCAATACGTCACCAAATATCTTGACAAACTTATCGCCGGTCACCGCTGACAACTCTTCCAATTCCTCGGCCATCACCTCAAGCTCTACCGACCACTGAGCGACCTTTTCATCGTCCACCTGATAAGCTAATTTATCATCAGCCTTTGCCAGCACGTCACCAAGCAGCAGGGAGCGCTTAATACCCGCCTGTGCCATCCGGCCATAGTCTATTTTGCTGACATAGTTATGATGCAGGGCCTTGACCGCGGCCACAAGCATCTCTGCCTTTACGCCCTCATGACGCTCGGCACTTGTCTCACAAATGTTGTCCTTGAGGGACAATTCTATCATTGCCTTATCATAAAGCTCCTCGGCATGGTCTTTGTATTCGGAGTTGTCTTCGTAAATTTTTTCCAACCAGTAATAACAACCTGTATAAGCCTCAATCCACTTGCCGTCGGCTTCATAGTTACCAGCTTTTCGCAGAGCCTTTTCGATAATCTGCTTAACGAAGGGCTTTTCCAGGAGGGCTTGTTTTTGCTCTTTTTCCGCATATTCCGAGGCATTTGTGATTACCAGAAACAACTCACTGATATTGTTGACATCCTCTATGTTAGTTTCCTTATAAAGCTTTTCAAACTCGTCAATTTGCTCCTTGTAAGTGTCGTTTTTAGAATCCTTCCGGCGTACGTCTATACTTTCGTATTCATTGATGATCCCGGCCAATTGCTCAAGTCTTTTGCTGCTTATAGCCGCTTTCTCGATAACCTTGCCGGCCCCTTTAAAATCGCCCGTCAGAATCTTGTCACAGGCCGATTTTATTACCGTCGCCTCGTCCGGCGCCTGCTCACTCGGTTCAGCAGCCTGCGTAGATACCGTCTCCTCTTGGGTTGTTTTATCAGCCTTACATCCGCCACTTAACAAAGCCGCTGCTAATAACCAGACAATCCACAATCTGCAAAACTTATTATCTTCAATTCCAATCAAAACAACCTCTTTTCAACTAAAAATTAAAAATAAACACTTCAACCATCCAATTACATACATTCGGCCGCTTTTTGCGCACAGCCTAAAATGTGCAGCTTATGCCGCACCATTTCCTTAATAGCCTCTCTGCCGGGACCGAGGTACTTGCGAGGGTCGAACTCCCCGGGTTTTTCATGGAACACCTGCCTAATCTTTGCTGTAAGCGCCATGCGAAGGTCAGTGTCGATGTTGACTTTGCAAATGGCCATTTTCGCGGCCTTGCTGATTGCCGACTCCGGCACTCCCATGGCGTCAGGCATAGCGCCGCCGTACTTGTTAATCAAGTCCTTGAACTCCTTTAGAACGCTGCTGGAACCGTGCATTACCAGCGGATAACCCGGAAGTTTTTCGGCGACTTGCTCAATCACGTCGAAGGCGAGCTTCGGCTCAGTCTTGAACTTATATGCGCCGTGGCTTGTTCCGCAGGCAACCGCCAAAGAATCACATCCACTTTTTTCAATAAACTTCACCACCTGGTCGGGATCGGTCAAATGTTTCGAAATGTCGTCGGCATTTACTCCGACAACGTCCTCCTCGATGCCGCCCAATTGGCCAAGCTCCGCTTCGACCACTACATCGTGGGCATGGGCGTATTCAACAACCTGCCGGGTAATCGCTATATTTTCTTCGAAGGGATGATGCGAAGCGTCAATCATGACAGATGTGAAGCCATCATCCACACACTGCTTGCATATCTCAAAGGTGTCTCCGTGGTCGAGGTTCATCGCGATGGGAATATCAGGGTTTTCCTTAACCACTACATCGATGATTGCCTTAAGATAGCTCATACTCGCATAGGCCCTTGCCCCGCGTGAAATCTGCAGAATCAAGGGTGCCTTTTCCTCGGCTACCGCCCCAATAATGCCTTGGGTAATCTCCATATTGTTGACATTAAATGCCCCGACGGCATAGCCGTTTTTATAGGCCATTTCGAACATTTTTACCGTATTGACTAAAGCCATAAAAATCTCCTTGCAAAGTTAAAAGTTACTATTAATAGTTCAATTCGAACCTTTTTGTTCATAACTTGAGAAAATTTTTCAATCTTCCCTCGGCAGGCCGGAAAGTCCAAAATACTTACGCTCACCCATGGCTAACTCTTCAACTCCCTGGGGCCATATACTCAAAACCACCGAACTACGGTCACGAGCCTCGTCAACGGAAAAAGTCAGACCATAGTACATCCGGTGATACTGCCGCAGAATCGTAATCTCACTTTCGACGTTTTCGCCAAAATCAAAATTATATTCCTGTGAAATAATCGCGGTATATCTTGAATTCAGAGCATAGGTGGCAGCCACCACCACTGAGTTTGACCCTTCCTCGTGAATGTTGTCCGGCTCAGGTACATCAATAACCACCGCGCGAAGATACCTGCTGCCGATATAGTACCTGAGATCCGGGTGAACATACCGCGAAAGACCGACGTTAAATTGCTGAACAATGCCGCTCCTGACATCATAATTCATATCACTGAGAACCGTGGTCGTATCACTCAAATTCCAGACATAGTCGGCGTTGATAGAGTCCCGCAATATGCCAAACTTATGGTTGCTCCGCCGCATTGCAATTGGTATGGCCGGATCATTCCAGAAAAAACGAGTCGGGCCTACTGAAGGGGCCAATGTCTTATCAACCCAGGTTGCGTCCAGATTCAAACGCATCCAGTCAATACTCTCAAGTCTGCTCTTGCGTTTTCGATGAGTCTGCCACCGCTGCGTTAAACCGATATTTATCAGATTACGCATCTGGGCGGTCTTGTCACTGTCCTGATACAAAACGGCTTCCAAGTGCGGCTTGACGATATGACGCAAACCGTTAAGGTCCCAAAGCCTTGAGCGTATAAGCTGGTTCTCCTTCCAGAACATTGTCGAGAGCCTGATGCCGATCTCACTAAGCCATACCGCATCTTCCTCCGGCGTCACCGTTGTTCCTTCAATGTCTTTGAAATACCCACGCTGGTCTTCAAATCCATAAGTCCCGGCAACAAAAGGTACAAGCTTGACCGTTTTCCACATTAACGGCATGTCCACCTCATGCCGGGTCGAAGCGAACGCGTAGAACTGCTGCGGAAGTCCTGAAACACGTTTGGCTGGGTAACGATCACGCAGACGGCTTATCCGGCTGTCACTGTAGTATGTCAGCTTATGGTCGAAAAACGACGCGCCCTTTAAATGAAACTCTATCGTAGGAAGCTCTTCAGTTATCTGCCTGTGTTTGGTAATCCGAAATTTACTCAGAAACGAAAACGCCCAATTGTCCTTGAGACGTTTAAGATGAAGCAGTGTCTCCTGGGCCTTGCCGATGTCGAACTCACTTCGGTAAAACCATTCGAGAAAGTTTTCATCGGTGGCATAGCTGACCTCAATCGTAGCCTGCCAGTCATAGGGCAGATAATGTCTGTGGCGGAACCTGAACCGGCCGCGCAAATCCTGGTCCGGTTCAAGATCCTTTCTGTCGCTCGTACGACCGAGGTCATCCGTCCCCCGGTCCCTGATTACGTAGCCAATCACATTGCCGAGATAGTCCTTCATCTTGTAATCTATATCGACTCCCGTGCCGGTACCGCGTTTGCCAAAGTGATCAAATGCAAAAGTTCCGTCAACGCCGGAAGGTTTCTTCAACCCAAGCAGCCGATACAGATACCACCTCGTCTCAACCGATGTTCCGAATTCGGAATCACGACCTACGCGAATCTTTCTTATCGGCACGTCCGGACGTTCGAGATTCGTTCTGAGTTTTGGCCAGTAAAAAACCGTTGTGTCCTTTAGTTTCATCTTCACATCGTAGAAAATCCCGTCATAGCTGCTGTCTTCGACCTTTTTGCCGGTTCGCTCGTCTATGCTCGTGGTATCGGTCAGAACCATCCGGGAAGCATTAAGCGAAACCTGAGGGAAATAGAATTCACTCGTTGTCAGGATAATATTGTCGCCGTTAAAAACATTTTCACTGACCTGCCTGAGTTGCTGAGCACGAAGGTAAACTGGAATACCCCTCTTAGCGTCGAAGTTCCGCATCTCGGCCCTGACCGCAAGACTCTGATGATTTGCAAAATCATAATACACTTCCTCTGCGCGTATCGTACGACTACCCTCGGTCATAATGATATTTCCGCTGAGGTAAATAGCCTCGACCGACCCACCGGGCATGACGTTTTCGTGACCAGTCTCTTTGCCGGCGTTAAACTGTCCTTTGGAATGAAATATCACCGCGCTGTCAGCCTGGAATTCAAGTGCAGAACCCTTCTCGTCCTGCTTTTGCCAAAGGTAGAACCGACCTATCACCGTCGTAACATCCGTACCGTCAGCCATCGTGCTTTTCTCGAACTGAGGCCCCGGCTCCCAAAGAGCGTTGATAGTAATCGGATACTCAAACTGCACCTCCTTGACCTCCGGTTTTTCCTCAGGAGCTTTCTTTTCCTTCTCCACCTCGGCAGGTTCGGCTTCAATCTTGACAACGGCAGCTTCTTTAGCAATCTGCGGCTCCGGACGCACCGGCTCTAATGCCGCGATGGCGTTTTGATAAATATTCAAATATGCAAGCTCAGAAACTTCGGCGTCAACCTTACTTTCTGCCGTTGCAAAAACCTCGCCACTAACCAGAAAACGCGCAACCAATGCCTGTCCCTGTTCCACAACCACCTGCCTCAAGTCCGTAGTCAGCGCACCTACCCCCTGCTTCATCGACACATTACCCTCAAGATAAACCTGCGCCCGGTAATCAAAGCGAACATTGCCGAGATAATCTGAACGGAGTGTCTCCAACCAGACCACCGCCGAGTCGCTGAAAAGCTCGTTAGCACCTATCATCAGGGAAAAACCACCCTCAAACACAAGTATCGGCTCTGCCCCTTCCCCGCTTTGATAGATTGTCATCCGGGAAGCCAAAAGATGCAAATCCTGACCGGCAAAAAACCTGCCATAATCCTGACGGTTTCCCCAAATCTCTCCCCCCGGAAGCACCATAACCAAAACCACAACTAATAGCCTCTTTTGCATAAATTCTCATTCAACATGTAAAATACCAACAGCCGGTAAAACCAGCCTTGCTCATACCCGTTTGGAGTGATTATAACCATTGTCAGGACTAAATCCAGTTAAAAAATTACAAATATCCCCCCCTCCAAGGCCCCCATAATGACCAGCCTGCTATCCCCTATGACCCAAGGCTAAATACATAATTATAAACTACAAATTCCCAAATCGAGCGCTTTTGTCACCAACTCAGCCGTGTTCCTCACATCGAGTTTTATCATCAGTCTATACCGGTGATTCTCGACCGTACGTACCGACCGCCGCAGCTCAGCCGCTGTCTCCTTGTTGCTTTTTCCCTGAACAACTCGCTTTATTATCTCAATCTCACTCTTGGTCAGGAGTCTTTCCCACGTTTTACCTACGGAATGACTTCTCTCCAACGCTGCCTCGATCATCGGCAAAAAAGTCTTCTCGTCCAGAGGCTTTTCGATAAACTCTATTGCCCCTGCCTTGATAGCCTTTACCGCCATCGGAACATCACCATAGCCGGTAAGCAATATCACGTCCAGTTTTGGACGAATACGCTTTATCTGCTCCAAAAGCTCCAAACCATCCATTTTAGGCATGTTAACATCTGCAATAACCAGATTGCAAGCCTGCCTCCCAAGCGCATCCAGACAGCTTTGCCCGTCCTCAAAACAGTAGATTTGACAATTCTCCAACTGACCGAGCGTCTGCCCGACCGCCTTTAGAACCTGAGGTTCATCATCTACAAAGAATATAACATTTGGTACCTTTATGTCTGTCGCCATTTTATTCTCCTAAATCTTAATTCCATATTCCATATTCTACATCCCGGCAATTTTACCAAACTAATCCTGTATAGGCAAGACAATATAAAAAGTAATTCCTTTACCCGGCCTCTTCCTCCTCTAATTCCCCAACCCGGGCTCATACTGCGAATAAGACTCTGCTACGACCTGGCGGTCTTCTTGGTTTATATCACAAAACTTTTCCACCGTCCAACCGTTTTCTACAGTCTTTCATATTTTATCACCGCTCGGTAAAGCCCGTTTATGCGCTTGCCATCAACCGTCATCGGCGGATGCTTTTCATTACGTGGTTGAAGACGAACCCTGTCATCGCTCTCAAAGAAAACCCGCTTGAACGTACTCTCGTGAGGCATGGTAAAACGAACGAAACAATCATCCCCGTTGTGCACCTGGATCGCGGGCGAAAAAATAACTATATCACCCTGGCAAAACTTTGGCTCCATTGAATCGCCCACGACTCGAACCGCAAACGCGCTGGGGTCGTGCAGGTCCGGACAGCGAACATAATCGTCCGCAAAACCGGCCGGATAGCCAAAATCGTCGAAATCCACCGGATAACCGGCCGCAACCTTGTTTATTACCGGCACTAACCGGCCGGGTTTTAACTGCCTCTGTTCCGGCTCAATATCTAACTCGTCCTGGGCAAGAATTTCACCAAGTTCGTCCGCGTCGGTCTTGCGCTTAACAATATTCCTTATAATCTGCCGATAACGCTGGTTAAGAGCCTCCTTAGCTTCATAATCCTGACGAATATCCGTCGGCATACGTTCAACGTGGGCAATGTGCTGAAGAAGGCCGGGCTGAAAATCCAGCACTTTCTCAAGCTTCTTGAGAAGTGTATCACTCGGAGGATTCTTGACCTTGCCCGTCTCTATTGTGGACAGATAAGGCTTTGAAAATCCTGTACTTACAGATACCTCATCAAGCGTAAGACCCTGATGCTCACGTTGCTTTCGTATGATTTGACCTAAAGACATGAGGGTAATTATACAACCACTTCCGCTCAAGGCAAGTAAAAATTAGATAAATATTTAACAAAAATCAAATTTTATCTGTCGCTTTCAGCTATAACATACTTAAATGGAAGCGTACAATTAACCACGACTGCGCAGTTGGTCTTTTCCAAATAATCCCAGTTAAGAACAGGTGTCCCAATAGGTACTTCGTCCTCCGCACAAATAATCAAATCTGTTTTTTGGCCTCCGCGAACATTGAATTTATAATCAAACTGATTGTAATATAGAAAGCCCATATAATGTGACTGCTTCTTTTTTGAGAAACCGATGTTCCACACCTTATCAGCATCTATCGACTTTAGCTTCCGCAGCAAAGGACCTGATATGGAACCGCCCCCCTTGAAACTGCAAACCGCCGAAAGCGGATTATGCAAAAGAACCGACAGCATTAAAACAATAACGACCACTTGTGCAATGTAACCGAAAATATTTTTGCCGACACCGCATGCGAACTTGTCAAAAATTATCGCGCTGCAAAGCAGAACCAAAGGTATCAAAAATATACTGTTGCGCTCAAGCCCGAGACTCTTCTTAAACAAAACTCCGTACACAAACATCAAAACTATCGTAAGTATGGCCAAAAGAAAGATAAACACCTTGCCTTCATTTATCTTCAAACCCTCAAGCCCCAGTCCCGACTTGAAAGCTTTTGCAAACTTATATACACAAAATATAATGCCTATGACAACCAGACTGATGAAACTGTAATAAATAATCACCCCCACAGTATCCCTCGGGCCAAAAACCATATTCACTAACAAACCGTCAATATACTTGACAAACGAAGGCCAGCTTCGCCACGACCGGGCAATCTTCAAAAGCTCCTTATTCGTCGGTATCTCTTTGTAAACCGCATGATAAACTGAAAACAAAAAACCAACGCTGACCAAAAAAATGGATATTCCG
>SDBT01020091.1_pt1 | contig 10454 bp, 2 predicted proteins | sample 2277101 | NCBI WGS metagenome assembly SDBT01 (sample SAMN10404973, study PRJNA504765) | marine sediment metagenome | isolation source: marine sediment core GS10_PC15, 103 cmbsf | place: Arctic Ocean: Southern Knipovich Ridge | collected 2010
CAGCCGTGTCCCCAAGCCATTGGTCGAACATTTCATACTCAAGTGCCGGATCGGCTTGGATGGCTACCGGGGTGGATTCGAAGTTGACGGTGTAGGCTGGCGTTCCGTTGATGATTGTCAGGCCGTATGCCGGCGTGCCCGTGGACTCTACCGACAGCGCCTGGTAGTCAAAACCATTAAATGGAGCCCCGCTGGGCCGATCCCACTGCACTTCCTTCTGGGCCATCTTGATTTCCAGGCCACCGCCGGGAGCATCGCTGGTAATGTAGAACGTGCCTGTCGCCTGCCCGTTATCGATCATCCTCTGAAGTACGGCCGTCACGTCGAATATGAATGCTTCACGTACGCCGGAGGCAGACGGATCCCACACGTCACTTGACGATATAGACGAATCATAAGGCCTACTGCCGCCCGACCACGGAACTCCTGTTGCCTTTTGAAGGCCGGTCGCTTGGGTTTCCACCCAGTCTTCATCTGCCTGCACGAGGGGGTAAACGGTGATCGTATGGAACTCCCCACCTCCGATGTCTCTAAGCAGCAAATCCAGCGTTGCACTGGTGACGGTTGCAGAAATTCCCGTCAGGTCGAACTGCGATAGTGCGCAGTAAGTTCCTGCCGTTGCCTCATTCAGGTAGGCCCATAAACCGGAATTAAGTTCAGAGTAGCCAACACGAATTCCACTGTCCTGTATGTTCAGCCGGTTGGTTATCGTGCCCGCTTGGCAGAATACCGAGAGAATCAGGACGGTAGTCAGGCTGAGAAACGCTCGCGCCTTCGCGCAGCACACAGTTCCATATGCTTTATCTGTCACCAATTTGTTCCTCCTGGAACGCAAATCCTCTGCAAAGCTGCTGAAATAGACTTCGTGATTTGATTATAACCTAAAAGGTGGTATTCGCCTAGGGTAACAGAATTGCCTTCCTTCACGGAGTGTTTCAAAAGTCTGGCTAACGCTGGTGATCATGCAATTTGACCAAACTCATTCCAGAACGCTGTTCTGATGTGACGAGTAACGACGCACGCCCCCGCTAGTGCTAGCTAACCTATAATGACGGCAGTGTTGCATCCTTATTATCTGTTCACGCCGACGACGAAGAGTCTTTCGTTTTGGCATTCGCAAGCAACTGAAGGTTGATCAGCTTGGCTCGTAACATCACGATTCTGACCATCCCGACACATTCAGCCATGCCGAATCATCTTCGGACAGAGTCTTCGGGAGGGACACATAACCCGGAGGTCGCGGGGGCGAATCCGCAAATGCTTTTAGAGTGCACTCAAGTCGGTCAGTTGCAGTACGTCTACCAGCTCATCATCTTGGCTGGTGGATTGCTCTTGAGCTTCATCGGAGGCGGCATACGTCGAGCCGGCAGGTTCGGCGAGGTCCGCAGTCGGTTCTGGCATCATGGCAAACGCCTGATCGACCGAGCTGCCCTTGCCCCAATCTATCAGTACGATGTTTAGATCGAAGATGCCGACAACGTCATCATCGTTGATGTCACTTGCGGGATCGATAATCTCGCCGCCCGACCTGCCCCACTCGATCAGGATGACATTCAGGTCATATACATCCACAATACCGTCTGCATTCACGTCACCTGCAATTGGTAAGAGATCGAGGCTGGTGTCCCACTCGCCCAGAATGCTGTTGAGATCCACGATACCAACCGTGCCATCTCCGGAGATATCAGCCGGCGAGCCAATCGCCGCATCCTGGCCCCAGGCGCCCAAAACGACATTGAGGTCATAGATGTTAACAGTTCCATCTCCGTCGATGTCGCCGACCTTATTACCAATGCGCAGGATAACATCTTCTTCCAATCGAGTGTTAGCTGTTGCCTTGATCGTGATCTCCAGCCAGCAATTAACGATCGAGTAGTCTTCCCAGACAATCCAAATCCTATCGCTGCCACCAGTGCCTACGTCATAAAAAACAGCCATACTCACAGGAGCGGGGGCCGATATCCATGCACCTGACTTGCTGACCCGGAATTCGAAATCGGCTGTGCTGAGCGAAACAGGATCGCCCAGGTTGGCGATTTCCAGCATGATGCCGTTGATCCCCTGCTCGTAAGCGGTGATGTTGTCGGCCGTCGGTGTCTGATCGGCTGCTAGAAGTTGTTTGGTCGGGTCAATTGCCAGCGAATCTCCCGGGAGGCCCTCGGAAGTGTAGCCGTCGAACTGCGAGTTATTCCTGTAGACCATTGCGTCGACTACGGTCGCCGGAAGCATCTGGTAATTACCGAAGTCCAGACCGCCTACTGTTTCACCGCTGGCTACGCTTATGTCGTAGTGACCAACCAAAGGAGTGCTAGCTGCCCAGTCGTCGGGCAGGACCTGGGCGATTCTATATGTCCATGGTGCCAGTAGCGTCATTTCATACCAGCCGTTTGCGTTCGTAGTAGCGGTCAGCTCCCAAGTGCCAAGCTGACCGTCCTGGTCGGCATCTACAAAGACCGTCCATCCGCTGAGTGCGATCTCTCCGCTGTCCCACTGGCCGTTCATGTCCACATCGTTCCACAGGTAGCCACTGACAACTGCTGGCGGAATTTGGTGGCTTGCGAAATTTATGCCCGGAATAACCTGGCTGGAATCGACGTATACAGGGTGTCCGTAGTTCGCCACCAGATCGACGGTCAGGCTCGCACCGCTGAGCGTGACCATCGGGAGATCGAGACTTACCGATTCGATGCGGAAGCCAGCGTATTGCACTCCGCTTGCGAGGAATCCCTCGATGACTTGCAGAACGTCCAGGCTGTAGGATTGACTGGCCGCTGAAAGCGAAATCTGGCCAACCAACTGCCCACCTGAGGAGAAATCGCCGGTATCGCCCGATCCGTCGCCCTGGTATGCCCAGACCGCCAGATCAAACGGTGCGTCGGCCAGATCGCCGATGGCCAGATCAAATTCAAGCACTGCCGAACTCAGTTCGTAGCCAGCGAAGGAGGCCAGATCGATTTCCACGAACGCCCTGTCTTCCCTGGAATGCTTTGGAGACTTTGAATCGTTACGGCTTATCAGCCAGGTTTCGGTATTCAGGCCGTCGGCTATTCCGTCGATCGGAGCGTCAAAGGCACTTCCGGCAACTGTTGCGGTTTCGATCACTGTGAAGCTCGCGCCCGGAGAGGTTCGCATCCAACCGGACGGAGTAGCGGCCCGAATCGTATGCCATTGATCCCGCACCAGCCCTGCCAGCAGATAACTTCCGTCGGCATGTGTCAGCGTAGCTGGCTCATTCGGATCGTGGAAGCCGTCGTCGTCGAGATCGGTGTAGATCAGCCAGTTTTCAAGGCCCGGTTCACCGGCATCGAGAAGACCGTTCTCGTTGAGATCGTTCCACTTCATGCCGCTCACCTGACCGGCCTGGTCAAGTGTTGCGGCAAAATTGAAGTCTTCCAGTATCTGGCCTTCGGCTGGGATAATTTGTGAGTAATCGCGCTGCAAGGTTTCCAGCCACCCGCTGTGCAGGTCGAGGCGGACGTCGCCAACCTGCGTCACGGGAACAGTAAATTCGTACTCGCCGATCCAATCGGTAAAGCCCCACGGTTCGAAACCATCGAACCTGCCGTCGGAATCAAGATCGAAGTAGACTCGCCATCCTTCGAGAATCGGTTCGCCGTATTCCCGCAGGCCGTCGCCGTCCAGATCGTTGAACACACTGCCTCGTATCACGGCGGGTTGCCTCTGGCTGGCGCCAAAATCGACATCGCTGACCACTTCGCCGTTGGCCAGGCTAATGTTGTAGGAACCGCTACCGTCATAGATACTCACTCCGCCGTCTACCGAAATGCAGACCTTCGTTCCGTCATCGGAGAAGGTCATCACTCCATCGTCAAACGGCTGGGCGGTGCCCATGTTCGGAATGGCGAGTTCCATGTAGTGCACGATTTCCCATGTTTCCGTGTCGTATATTGCAACCTTGTCGTCCGACGTGAAATGATAGAACAGATTCGCGGTCGGATGGAATGCAAACGCGTAGCCGCCGAACGTCATAACAACGTTGAAATCGGCATCCAAGACCCGCATACCCGCATTCACGGTCACAGCCATCAGCGAAGCGTCGTGGTTCAGTGAAGTGACGTCAACAAAACCACTCATGCCGGTTGAACCTATGAACGAATCGCTCACGGCATCGTAAATATGGATATTCCCGGCGGTGCTGTTTACCTCCGCGAGAATCAACTTGCTCCCATCAGGCGTCCTGGAGATTGTCGTTCCGCCCCGGACTTCTCCATAAGGGGCAGTCCGGATCGATATCGTATCGGTCGCCAGGTCGATCTCTCGCAGCGGCGTCCAGCCCGAGCCAGCATATATCGTGGTGAACAGCGCCTTTCCGCCCGAACCAATGGCGATGTCGCGGGCACCGCTCTCACCGAAATCACGCGTATAGGAAAGCGTTGCGACCTCGTTGGTGGTAAGGTCGATCTTGTAAACAAATCCTTCGGTATCGCTGGTTATCACCTCGGCGACGTACAGGAACTTACCGTCCGGAGTAATGTCCAGCCCCCTCAGCTCGTTGCCCACGTAAAGCGGGCTGAGGAATTGGCGTGAGTGCACATCGTAACGTTCGATGGTTCCCAGGTCGGTCGTTATGTAGAACAAGTCTCGCGTCGAGTCGTAAACGTGATCGCGGCGATCGGGGAGAAAAACGTTGTTTCCCCAGGCGAACGGATTTGTCGGCGAGGTCGTTTCCCAGCCCTGTTGACCGAGAATCGTAACGGTAAACGACTGCCGGCCGAGCTCGGTAAACGAGTAATACCCGCTGGAATCGGTCGTCTCAAACCATTCCAATGTAGCGTTATTCTGTTGCAGCCAGACGGTTGCCCCGGCGACGGCAGGTTCGCCTGCGTCCCATGCCCCGTTGCCGTCAATGTCATTGAAGACGTACCCTTCGACAACTCCCTCGTCCACGGAATTAACCGTGAATGTAGTGATGTACTTGGAGCCCCCACCATCCTTGTCTTTGACCATGGCGTTGACGGTGAGACTCGTCACACCCATGGTATACGCACCCGGGATGGTCCCGATAGGATTGGTGCTGTCGACGATTTCGTAGATCCAATCTCCGTCGAAATCGTAGCTGTAGAGGAAACCGGCTGCGGCATCGGCAGCACTGGGATCAGTCACGCCCGTGAACATAACCTGTCCGTCTTGTCCGGGGTCTACCGCAGCGCCGGCTGTCAGAGTCCCGGTCGGAGCGACGTTGTTCACCAGCAGCAGCGATTGGCTGTCGTTGACAAAGCGGGCCACGAAGAAGTCTTCGTTGAAGTTAGAGACACCGTATCTTCCGCCTACGACGATCCTGTTTTGTCCGTCGAACGCCAGTACGGAGAAACGCCCGCCTGGAGAGTCCGTCATGCCTCCGTTGGCGAAGGTTTCATCCAGCGTACCGTCTGCATGGAAACGAAGAAGGAAGGTCTGGCCAAAGCTTCCGCTGAATCCACCGGCCAGTATCCGTCCTGCGTCATCGAAAACCATTCCGGTAAGGCCGCGCAGTTCCAACTCTTCCGGCATCAGGAGGATACCCCCCTGACCGAAGGTATCGTCAAGCGTTCCATCCTCATTGAACCGTATCAGGGCACCATCAGACTGCCCCCACGTTCCTGTCCCAAGGATCCTCCCGTCGTCCAGGACGATCAGTTCGTTTAGGTAGCTGCCCAGTGGAAAATTGGGCGTGCCTGGAAGAATGTGGACAATCCCACCGTCACCAAACGTCGTATCGAGCGATCCGTCGGGCATATAGCGCAGCAGCAGCGCCTCATCAGCACTGTTATCGACAGGATCTACAAACCCGGAAACGAGGATCTTCCCATCAGGCTGCACGGTTATATCTGTGACTCGATCATGATCCGCACCCGTGATATCGGTGCGGACCAATCCGCTATCACCAAAGGTAGTATCCAGCGTACCGTCAGCGTTGAAACAGAGCATAGTCAGGTCATAACTGGTGGAGTACCAGGTCGAGGCGGCTACGATGATTCTCCCATCGCCGAGAACCTCCATGTGCTCATTGGCGTAGCTGCCCTGGCCCACGTGAAGCCCGGCCCATCCGTCGACACCAAACGACAAATCCGTGGAACCGTCGGAGTTCAATTTAGTAACACCCAATTCCCATTGTTCCAGCAACAGGTTTTCACTCGCCGCCAGAATGCTTCCGTCCGGCAGGAGGATCAGTGAGTATCCGTAGCTGATCTTCTCCTCGGAGAAATTAACCGAGCCGTTGTCGCCGAAAGTCCTGTCAAGCTCTCCATTGGGCAGATAACGAGCGATCGTAAGCCTGGAGTTCCTGCCACCGCCTGCAGCGATGATCTTGCCGTCCGGCTGAATGACCACGGCCTGAACCTGGTCGTACGTCCACCCCATGTTCGTAATAACCATGCCGTCGCCGCCAAAGCTCGGATCAAGATCCCCGGCAGTCAGGCCAAACACGTTCACGTCGTGGGTCCCCCATGCGTCTGTGTAGGTGACGTTAAGCGGATAGTACGCGAACCCGTCGGGGTAGGTGTGTGTGGCGCTGGTCGCGTCACCGGCGTAGGCATCGGAGTTTCCGTCGCCCCAGTCGACATTCCAGCCGGTGACGGTTGAGACATCGCCCGAGAAAGTCAAAGTGTAAGGCGAACCTTCATCCGCGTTGGGTGCTCCGGTGGCGGTCGGCGTGACGCGATTACCGAAATCGATACCGTCCACAATCGCATCCGAGGCGGGATTGGTAATCCTGACATTGTCGAACTGGTGGAAATCGTCAAAGCCGGTGTGGTCCCATTCGACGCGGACAACGTTTTCAAACCCAAGGAAGTCATAATTCCGGATTCCGAAATGATCAACGTAAAATGACTGATTCACGGTTGAACCGTCGGCAAAAAACCCGGTGAATTGAACGGTAACCGGCATTAGGACCTGCGAATTCCACCACCTGCTGAGACCGATCGAATCCAGGTTGAACGGACTGCCGGTGTCCCTGGTTAATATGATCGTCACCGGTGACCATTTGGACTCCAGTGCGGCCGTACCGGTGTAGCGAATCCCGCCTTGCGAACCGTAGATATTGAAGTGTCCACCATTGGAGTCATTGACGGTCGTATCAATCGTGAAGCCTTCTGCCTGGTACTCTTCAATCTCGATATCGTCGCCGCTGTGAGCGAGTTCCTCGAAATCGAACAGATAACTACCCGGCAAGCCGCCCGAATGCGTCATGACAAGATTGTCGAACTGGTGAGACTCATCGAAGCTCGTATCGTCCCACTCGACACGGGCCACGTCCTCGAATCCCGTAAACTGATACGTCTGCATACCGAAATGATCGACGATGAAAGACTGGCTGACAGTCGAACCATCGGCGAAGAATCCCGTGAACGCTACCGTGGCATAAGGAGGTTGGGGAGCATCCCAGAACTTCGTCAGATCTATGGATTCCAGATTGAACACCGCCCCGTCGGGCCTGCTCAAGATAATCGTGACAGGCGTCCACACGGCTCTCAGCGCCGCCGAACCGGTGTAATAGATTCCCCCGCCCGTGCCAGCGATCCTGAAATGAGTGTTGTACGAAGTACTGGCGGTCGTCTCGATGAGATAGCCGTCCATTTCGTACGTTCCGATCTCGATATCATCGCCGCTGTGAGCGAGTTCCTCGAAATCGAGCGTAACGGTCGTAAGCGGCTCGGATGTCGAATCGATTGTCACCGTGTGGTAGTTTGGCGTGCCGGGATACGTCTGCTCCCAGCCTTCATCGAGCATTTCCGCGATCCGGTAAGTGCCGTAAGCCAACCCGCCAATGACGTAGTTCCCCTCGGCGTCGGTGATATCAAACGGTTCGCCATCGTTGTGCAGGCCGTCCTCGTTGAGATCGACGAAAACCGTCACACCGGCGATGCCCGGTTCACCCGGATCCTGCACACCGTCGTTGTCGGCATCATGCCATTTAGTGCCCTGGATATCGCCGACCGCCGACAGAAGGATTCTCTGCTCAAGCGTCTCGAACATGGGCGAAACGTGCGGTTCGGTTTGGCCGTGAGTACCCCTACTGGTGTCTTGCCCCATGATGTGCCTTTCCTTTTCTCTCCCGGCTGGTGCAACAGTCGGCAGAAAGGGTGCAGCTCTCCGTTGAAATCGCGGAACACTCCGGCTTGAGGTAAATCCCCATTAAAGGGGGCTGACACAACCACGCCAAAGGTGCGTAAACCATGTCATCCAGACAGAACGTGAAAACATGCGAAATGCGCGTCATTTCTCGCAATTCGTTGCAATTAAGAGCATTGTACTATGGATTGGCGATTTAAAAAGGACAAAACTCGTGTGACGGGACTTTGAAGCCCTCCTGAAGCGGGCCCCTACCGAAAACTCCATCCGGCAATAATAACAAGAACTTAGGACAAGCGTCCTTCACAGTCGAATCGGCTACAATCCAAGCTTTTTGGAGCAGCCGATGCAGTTACTTTGCCTCATTTGGATCTTAGAGCAGTTCACGTTTATGCTGCAACCTTCCTGCTGGCCCTGCCTACCTGGCTAGCGCCAGCTGGGCACCTGCCCGCCCGGCGCAGGCAGGCGGGGGCAGGTGCGTCGGCGGCTGACGTCGTCAGAACACCTTCGGAACCCAAAGGGGGTGCCTCGGTTTCCTTCCTTGCCAACCTTGCCTCGCCAACGCAGAAACTGTTGCATCTCAATCGTGAAATGCTCTAGCAAGGGCCTGCCATCGGAAAGCTTCAGTCAGCGAGTTCGATGACGTTGACAAGCTCCGGCCTGACTTCGATCGTCATCTGCTTGACGGGGCTCAGCACCTGAGTCTTCACCTGGAAGGCGCGATTGCCGCTCTCGACATACTGTTTCCTGCTTCGCTCGTACCATCCTTCCCTCATTACGTGGAGAACCGGCGCATGAAGCCGTTGCGAGTCTCGCTTGGCCTTGTACTCGATATTGGTATCCTTCAGATGCTTGTCCACCGCCTCAAGAAACTGCAACTCATCATCCGGACCCACCAGACCGTTGAACTCCACCCTGAGTACGTAGCGAGATGACGCGACATCGGCTTCTGCCTTGAAATGGTCTGCCGCCGCACCGGTTGCCTGAGAGGCATACTGGACGGCCTCGATCACCTGGTTGACCGAGAGCTTTTCGCCCGTGATGTTGGTCATACCGCGCCCCTTGCGCAGGAAGATGATCTGAGGAGTCTGATTGTACAGGCCGACCACCTTAATCACGTCGTTGATGTCATAGCGGTACAGCCCGCCCGTGGTGGTGACGAAGATGTAGTACTCGCCGCCTTCTTCAATATCTCCCACGGTGAGGAAGTCCCAATTCACTGGGCGATCTCGATTGGACTCCAGTTGCTCGACCTCCACGAACTCGAAGAAATTGGCTGCGACCGTCAGAACGCCCTGGCTGCCCTCGTCCGATAATGGAATGGAACCGCGAGCTTCGCTGGAAAGGTAACCTAAGTCTCTCACTGGTACTGGTCGCTCGCCGTCCGGATCGAACCAGCCCGGGAACTTGTCAAGGTAGTGACCAACCGTCCCACCCTTCCAGCATCCTATGAGACCCAATCGCGGCCAGTAGTCGCCGGGCCGTAGAACGCCATGGCGCCGAGACCGAGCCTCTTCCAGCTGGGCGGCTCGTTCCGGATTCGGGCGAAGCGTCTTTGCCAGACTCGCACGGATCTCCGGAGCGATCTCCACGGACGTTGACAGCGTTCCGTCGCGGATATCGGCGATGATATCTTCGGAGAACTCGTCGGCTTTTTGGCACATCTTGAGGACGGTCGACGGGTTGGCGGTTATCAGCAGAGAGATGTCATCCTCCACGGAAATCCGCATGATGGTGTAGTACTTCGCCTGGTAATCGCTGATCTCAAAGGCTTCGTATGGGATGGAGTAGCCTGTCTTGACGATCTTGGGCATTGATCTGTATATCTGCCCCGAGGTGGATCCGAAAGGCACGCCCGAGGGGGCATAACCTTCGACCGCGGGGGATACGAGCGAAACGACTTTCAGATCGAATATGCCCGGGTGGTCCTTACGGGCGTGATGCAGCCACGTTCGAAAGGTGTCTTTGTGATCGGCACCGTTGCACGTGGGCGTAACCGGAATGAACTTGGGGTTCCCGGTCGTGCCGCTGGTCTGGGCGAACATGATCGGATCTTCGACGGTGAAAACACCGCTCGCCCCATCCATGACTCGCTCCATGTCAGAACGGATGTCCGCATATGTGATTACGGGCACCTGCCTCTGATAGTCACTGAACGAACGGATCGATGCAAACCCGTATCGCCTGCCATATTCCGTGCCCTCGTTCTTGCGGATCAACGCCATAAGCTTCTCTCGCTGGGCGCGCACGGGATCGTAGGTGGCTGGTTCGAACCTTCTGGCCGACCGTTTGGCAGCGAATGTTATGATTTTTCCCGCGACTGACATGGTTTGCTCCTTTCTCCTTCATTGAAGGCCAACGGCCTTTTCAGCCGATGCACC
>SDBT01020092.1_pt1 | contig 10454 bp, 21 predicted proteins | sample 2277101 | NCBI WGS metagenome assembly SDBT01 (sample SAMN10404973, study PRJNA504765) | marine sediment metagenome | isolation source: marine sediment core GS10_PC15, 103 cmbsf | place: Arctic Ocean: Southern Knipovich Ridge | collected 2010
ACCAAACATAATGAGCAAGTGCATGCAACTAGGTATTGCTCATCCCCAAATGTTATTTTTGGGAATTGGTGATCACGAATGCGATGAAGCCCCATTACAAGTAGGACAGTTTGAGTCAAGTGACGAGTTGCTTGATAAATGGTTAACAGATATCTGGCTTGAAGGTGGCGGTGGTGGGAACAACGGTGAGAGTTATTTACTTGCTTGGGCGTTTGCTGGATTAAAAACCTCAATTGATTGTTTTGAGAAACGAGGCCAAAAAGGATTTTTATTTACTATTGGTGATGAGCCCACACTAAAAGAAATACCGTCAGATGCTTTATTAGGTATTTTTGGTAATGGGCAGTACACTGATATGACAGCAGTTGAGTTACTGGCACTTGCTCGTAAGCAGTATCATGTGTATCACTTGCATATGAAACAAGGGCATAATGGACTTCGTGAAGATGTTATGGGGAGTTGGAAACAGTTAATGGGTGATGCCCTCATTATTGTCAATAACCAAGAGGAAGTCACAAAGATAATTCCTGAAATCATTGCAAAAAACACAAAACAGCGAGAAACTATAACTATTAGTACTGATGATATTGGTAGCATAGAGGAAATGCTATAATGAATATATCTGTAGTAGGACTTGGCTTTGGAGATGAAGGAAAAGGACACATAACAAATTATATTACTGGTTTGGCTAAACACATGTGTGTTGTTCGGTATTGTGGTGGGCACCAAGTAGGACATATGGTATATAACAACGGTGTCCGTCACGTATTCTCTAATTTCGGGTCGGGTTCGCTACAAGGTGTTCCTACATACTGGGATAAGGCTTGTACTATTGATCCTGTAGGTATTGTGAAAGAATACGCAGTTTTAAAAAGTAAGGGGATAACTCCAGTGTTGTTTATTAACAGTGAGTGCCCTGTAGTTACTATTCTTGATAAATACGAAAATATATTAAAAGATAAAAAAACAGGTCATGGAACAGTGGGTGTTGGGTTTGGAACAACAATACAACGTGAAGAGAACTTTTATTCATTAAAACTTATTGATTTATTTTACCCACAGGTACTACGAATTAAACTAGAAGCTATAATAAAATATTATAATGGGGTGTTAGACATTTCGCAATTCATGAAAGAAGTAGATGAACTTCTAGCAATACCTACAATAACACGTGTTGATTCATGTCCGAAAGACTACGTAAATTATGTGTATGAGGGTTCTCAGGGGTTAATGCTGGATCAGCATATAGGATTTTTCCCACATGTGACAAGGGCAAGTTTAGTTCCACCAACCTGTGTTGATTATCATTATGTTGTAACACGTGCGTATTGTACACGACATGGGAATGGCTGGATGCCAGAAACAAATTTTAATACACATGTTAAAGTAAATCCACACGAGGTAAATACAGGTGGTGTACAAGGTGAATTTAGACGAAGTTTACTTGATGTGAGTTTACTAGCCTATGCACTAGAACGGTCACATATAAACACGGAACATATGACACTAGCCATTACTTGTTTGGATCACATCAAAGATAACTGTTACTGGTATATATGTGATGGAAGAGTAGAACTATATAATAATAAAGAAGATTTCTGTAAAGGTATTGCAGATTATCTTGGAATAATGCATTGTCAGGTTGTAATGAGTGTGGGTGATGAATCTAGTAACATAACTAGATTAGAGTAATAAGGAGATAGTATGAAAAAATTTAAAATGTATTTGCCAGATATTGATAATGGCAGGGAACTATTGAGTGAAAAAGTTCAGTTACATGCCTTTAGACTTGGGTATGTATGGAATGTAAATGGTCTAGGTGTATGTAATCAGGAACAGCCTTTTATTTTATTTCATAAAGACAGAACAATGACATATTTTAGAATCGATTGTGCAGATGAGTTTTATGAATACGATGTAGAAGAAATCACTCCCGAGTTGTTTTTTGGATTGACTAAAAAAGACATATGTGAATGGGCACCTGTTGTTGGTGAAATTGTATGTGCAAGGTATACTAACACATCTTGGTACTGTGGTGTATTTACTAAAAGTGAGAAAAAGAAGTATCATCCATACCAAATTAATAATATCAATAATTATGATCAGGTAGCACCGTTTGAAGCAGAGCTTATAGGAACTAATAAAATACCAGATATTTATTTAAATTAATAAGGAGTAGATTATGACACAATCAGAAAAGGACAGAAAACTCGTAGAAGAAACTGATTTTATTCACAAGTATTTACGAGCACCAAAAACACCAGGTGAAATAAAATGGAACATAACACATGATAAAAAGCATCAGAAGTATGGACGTAAAATAGGTGTTGTTGTGGCCATGTATAATGAACAAGGGCACATTGTAAGTGGATGGAGTGTGTGCAGTGACAAAGATCATTTTGGCAGGATTCGTGGTAAAGCAACTGCGATTCGTAGAGCATACGCCTATGATATTTGTGTTTCGCGAGGCTTTAAAAATTTAATGTGTGTTGGAACACGTGTATTTGACTATGTTATATCTGAAATGACAGATGCTTGTGAGATACTTGCGTTTCGAGATAATGATACTGCGTAGATTCGCTGTCGCACGCATGAGGATGGTGTGTATGCGCTTTTATATTAAAAGTAGTATGTGAGTATTACTTTCGTAAAAAGATTGCACACACGTCGTTTACAAAGGAGTAAGTATGGAAGTATTTGAAATAGATGTTGGAACGTGCTTGAAACTAGGGAATATTTGTAAAGAAAAATCTACTGGAAATATCGGGTACTATATAAGAAATACATTTAAGGCGTGTGGGCACGGGTTTAAAACAGGCAGTATGTTTTTTTCATCTAATCCAAAATCAGTAACAGGTGAGTGGAGTGTATATGTCTCTGCTCATGTAGAATTAATAGGAGAAGCTTGATGTATACACTAAGTAGAGTAAGTGATGGGGTTGGTGACAGCGGGAGTATGAGTACTTTGTTATGGGTCAAAGACGATAAAGTAATATATGAACAAGATGGGCATCCGCGTCTAGGTGTTTGTGTGCGTGTAGGAAGTATTTATGCACGGACAATGGACGTACAGGATTGGTGGCAGACATCATTCATTACTGAAATCATTGAGGACACAGGTGACTTTGTGAAGTTTAAAACAAATAACAGTGTTTATGAGTGGCGTTGTCATGGATAAACAAACTAATTACGTATCTGTTACTTTAATTGTAGGTGGGATAATACTAGCAGTATGCGGAGTAAGTGGCTGGTATTGGTTAATACTCATAGGGCTAATTTGTGATTAGGAGGGAGTATGAAATCTAAGGAAATTAAGCTAATTTGGGATATGAGAGAAGGATTACAGGATGTTTATATATTACTCACATCATTATACGGTGGAATAATAGGTAGTAAGGAAGTAGATGTAGATGCTGAGGCGTTAAAGCTATTTGCAAACGAGTTTAAAAATATAGCTGATTTGGTAGCTGTATCTGGTGAATATCTTAAAAATAATATTATTGATAAAGCTGAGTAGAAGTTATGAAAGATAAAAGATTAGAAAAGTTAAGTGTTTTAGCAAGTCGCGGTGTTCCTCTAGGTTTTAGTGAAATATTAGAAGTAATTGATTATCAAGAAAAACTAGCAGAACACAGAAAAATTGGCTTTTGGAATAAAATAAAAACAATGTTTCATTGTGGTAATTGAAGCAAGGAGAAAATAAAATGAAATTTAAAATAAAAAAGCATTATTATATGGGTAATGGATACAGATATGATTTGTATTGGATGAATAATAACGATATATGGACTAGGCACGATACTGTTTTTGGTAGTGTACAGAGTGCTGAAGATTGTGCGTCTGTTATTAAAATACAAATTGAATCTGATGAAAATGATGAGCTAATGGCTGAGTTTGAACTATAAAGGAGTAATAAATGGTAGCAAAGTATAGAGTACGAAAAGAATGGGATATACGGTATAATATAATATGTGATATTACAGACTCACTTGAGATTTTTGATAACGAGAATTGGTATGCTGTTACTGACTTATATGATGCTGGATCAAACCGCTATGTTGTTGAAACTATTATGAAGAATGAAGAAATGCAAGGACATACTATAGTTTCAATAACCAAAATCAATAATGAATTTATTGTTGTGTATTAAATACTATAAAGAGGAAATATGATAACAAAAGAAGAGTATGTTATACTAGCTGATATATATAGAAGTATGTCTAGTATGAGTGGGAAATCCAAAAAGACACAAAAAGACATACAAAAGTTTATGAACTCATTAATTGAGTTAGTATGTAAGGAACAAGCTAAATAAGAGAAGTTCTGTTCTATAATATGAAAAAAAATAATGAGTAGTAAGGCATAAGCTGTTACCCTTCTATTAGAGGGAGACTACGGCAAGGGGGTGGCTCATAAGTTACTCACACCCCCTTTAATTTAAGAATAATACAGACGGCAAAAGCAGGAGTGAATAATGACGTTAGAAGAGTATAAAAAGGAAAGGACAATAGTCCATAGTAATTTAGAAGTGTATCATTATGAATATATAGATTATGATGGAGATTGTGTACACGAAGGGGTGCCTTTATGTAAGGTACTAGAATTTGTTGATGCTCTTGAAGTATCGAGAGATAAAATATATTGTGATATTGATGTGGTGTCATGGTATACCCCACCCACAATAGAAGAAATAGATGAGAAAGTGGCCTGTGATGTTCAGGGGTTTATAGAGAGGGAAGCACGTAATAAAAAAGCAAATCTTAAAATGTACTTGGGATTACGTAAAAAATACGGCGAATTAAGCGAGACCGAAATAGAAAAAATACTTGAGGATTAATATTGGCAAAATAATAATACCCTCTATTGGAGGAAATATGATAAAAAAACAGATATGTGAATATATTGTAAAATATGACGGGTGTACAAGTGATGTAGTACCATCTCCTATAGGTTGTAGTGGTATGGAAACTGGTATTAATGAAGGTACACCATGTCCATTTGATGGTAAAAATATAAGTGCCTGTGAAACTTTTGCTGTAGAGCAAGCTAAACAATGGTTAAAAAACACAGACAAATCACCACTAGAAATAAAACCAAAAGCTATAGGGAAACGAAAGCGTATAATAGATTTATTAGATGCTATGGAAAGATATAGCAGGGCTTATAAAATTATACCTATTGAGTGGATAAATGAAATACAAACATACATGAGGGGTTGATGGCAAAAATAAGACTAACACCGGAGAAGGATTTACTAATTGGGTTAATAACAAGTGATGAATTTATAAAACAGATAGAACCAGTATTGCAGGTTCAGTATCTACAAGCATCGTCTAGTCGTAATATAGCTACATGGTGTTTAGAGTATTACACAGAGTATGGATGTGCACCAAAGGCATTTATACAAGATATTTATAATCAGCACAAAAAGCAGTTGCGTGAGGAGGACGCAGAGATAATAGCGCGTGTATTATCGCACGTAAGTAAAAAACATGAAAGTAAAGACTCGTATAACGTGCCATACAAAATAGACAAAGCTATTTTATATATACGTGAAAGACGAGTAGTGATGCTTCAAGAAAACCTAGAGCAATCACTTTCAAATGGACGCATAGATAAGGCTGAAAACCTTATAATGAGCTATAATACTATATCGCGTGTAGAGCATATAGACACTAATTTATGGACAAACAAACAAGTTGTGCATAACATTTTTAATCAAGATCACAGTAATGTGTTTAGGATGCCGGGGGTGCTAGGACAGCTTATAGGATGGTTTAGCAGAGGTAATCTCTATGCTTTTGCTGGAGTTGCAAAACGAGGGAAAACACGGTGGCTGGCACAAACAGCTAATTTTGCGGCAATGATGGGGCATAATACGTTGCTTATTGAGCTAGAAATGAGTCGTGAAGAAGTAAGTGGTATTCTTTTAAATCATATGCTACGTAAACCAGCAATAGACAAAACAATGCGTATAGGATATTTTGGTGAAAACAATGAAATACTACATAAAGACGTAGAGTTAAAAGCCCGTACAGAACAGGATTTTAATAAGTGGCAAGATATAGGACAGACAATGTGTGCACCACTACGTATAATAGAGGGGTCGTTAAACAATACTACGCTTGATGAGATTAATGATAAGATAATGGCGCTTGAGTACTATGATGGCTTTGTTCCTGATGTAATTCTTATTGATTATGCAGATGCGATAAAAGGTGAGGGGCATGATCAACGCGACAAGATAAATAATATTTGGTTAGGCCTAAAAACAATGGCTGATAAGCACCATGTACCTGTAATAACAGCAACACACCTAAATGCAGAAGCGTTGCGTAAGGATGGGGATGCTTTTAATGTGTCTGAAGATCGTAGAAAATTAAATCATGTAAGCGGTATGTATATACTAAACCAAACTGAACAAGAGAAAAAGGACGGGATAATGCGTGTAAAAGCTACAGGTACTCGATTCGGGGAGTACACTGCGCTGGATGAAGTTGTTGTGCTTTATAGTTTTGGAGCAGGGCGCACGTATATAAATTCTGAATGGATGAAGAATATTCCTGAATATGAGGAGGATGTATGACAGAAAGACAAATATGTGAAAAGATCATAGAGGATAATGGGTGTTATTCTATAAGCTGTAGTGGTCAGTTTTTTGGTGCTAATAATAGAGGTACAATATGTCCATTTAATAATACATTATGTAATGGGGATGAGTCTGCTGTAGAAAAAGCTAAAAAGTGGTTAAAAGACAACGTAAAAGAGTTGAAAAATGTCGAATGGTTAGCACAAACTAAAAGTTACTGGAGTATACACGAAATAAAATGGAAGGCATTTAAAACACGTATAGAAGGTAAAGACATTGTACGTGTACTAGACCATTTATCAGAATTAAACTTTAACATGGCTTTTAATATGACAGGGTACTATTTTGATACTGTGTTTTATCTATACACAGAAAGATATGGTGGTAATACAGTTCATAGAATAATCGATTATGATGATTGGTTTTATGATCTAATTCCACATACCGAAGTGGATACACAAACTATAATGAATTGGCGTTTAGGAGTTGTTCAATGATGTTGTTTGAGGCTATGCTCATGACTCTATACATAATGGGCGGTAAATCAACAACTCAGTTTATCTTAAACATTCAGTTATTTTTGGTTTATAAGTGGCTTAATATACATATAAAACCATTAAAATTTATACCGACTAGACATGGGCCTTTATTTAATCAACATAAGTTTCAAGAAGTACTTGACAAGTCTGTTGAAATGGAGTACACTACATGTAGTGAAATGTATGTGGATGAGGTGGATAAGGCTATAAACAGTTTGTCTTTTTATACACAGAGCTACTATTTAACAGATAAAGGCGTAAAGTATGTAAAATGAATTGCACTTTTGCGAAAAATCAGCCTGAATATTTGCCTCTCCCTGTTTACAAAACTAAGGGGGGAGAAGTTACATCATGCTGGAAATTGACCTTTCCGGAACGGATACAAATGTTGATATTCGGGAAGATCTGGTACAAGGTACTTACGTTCAATTCTCCCCTACAACCTCAGAGGCCATCTGTAAAAAAGCCTGATTTAAAGGAAGGTGAGTGATGAAAGATCTAACATGTCCATATTGCGGACACGAAAGGGAAGCGTGTGATATACACGAACCAGAAAGATTGCACGAAGTTGAATGTTCAAAATGTGAGAAAAACTTCGGGGTTGAGGTTGAATATTGGCCTTCATACACAATGTTAAAATTACCATGTGCAAACGGGGAACCTCACAAATGGGTAAAAATAGTAGGTGTGCCGGATTGGCACTTTGTAGACAAATACCACTGTGAGTATTGTGGTGAAAAACGAATATTCAAAGATGGGATTCCAAAGGAGGAAGAAAATGTCAGAAAAATATAAAGAAATGAGAATTAATGCAAGAATTAAAATAGAAGTTATTGATGTAACAGAACTTTTAGACTCTATCGAACCACAAGATATTATTGATTATGTTATTAATAAAGAGCTTATAGCACCTATTTCCTTAGTAAAGAAAAACCAGAATGAGCTTTAAACTCAGGAAACACCAACAGGAAATGCTTGATATCTGCAGGGATATTCTTGCCGGCAATAAACCGGACAAGATTATCGCATTAGTCAAACTGGGAGGAGGCAAGTCAGCCCTTCCGGTTATTTTAGCTGATAGCCTTATTCCTGCCGTTGCTGATAAGCTCCTTTGGGTAGTTCCTAGAAATGCACTCAAGTACCAGGGAGAGGAAGAGTTTACACAAGCCTACTGGAAAACTAATCATAGGATCCGGGCAGCAATAAATGACCCGGATCCGTGCAGAGGTCTGCAGGGATATATCACAACATATCAAGCCATAGGCCAGAACCCAGAGGTTCACCTGCAGGAGGTAAAAAAACACCGTTACATTGTTTTCCTGGATGAGCCTCATCATGTTGCTGATAGATTTAATGAGGATAGGATGAATGATCAGGCTCAATACCGGCCTAAATCCATTATGGATGCACGGGAAAAGTCCCTGCGAGGTAGTAGAATGAATAAAGATAAAATACGAGAATACACAAATTACCCATCAGATGATCATGTCCATACTTTAGAGCCCACTTGTATAATGCGGTGGAAAAATAAGTATGTAGCAATTGAAGGAGAAGTAGGAACTATAATAGGTCAAAAAGTCATTAAGATACTTGAGCAAAAGTATGAATGTACTGGGTGTTCTTATACAGGGTGGCTCGAAATTGAGGAGATAGTATGAAAGTAAAATTAGATAAAAGTAAAGTTTATTGGAATTTAGAAGAAGCAGAACATCTTATAGGTAAAAAAGTATGGTGTTTTGATCGGTGGTTTGTTGACGTAATACCATTATCCGGTATACTACAGGACGCTATACACATAGAAAGAAGTGGGCTTTGTGTTCGTATTGATGATAACAAGTCGTTCTTTAATTTTATTATGGAATATACACCTGAATATCGTGAATTAACAATTAATGAATTAATTAAAGTGTATGAAAATAAAATAACGCTTTTTAATAAACACCTAATAGCTTTTGAGATAAAAGAAATAACCATAAATAATGAATTTGGGATAATGGTTTATTTAAAGACCTTGGAGTACTTTCTTGATTCATATATTCAATGTACACCGAAACAAATATTAACAAACTATACATATGTAGGCGGAAATCCAGTAGGAGTTGTATTATGACAACAGAAATATTACAATTTGTACGTCAAGCAAGTACAAAAACACAAACAGAACTTGGGGGCAGTCACACTCTGTTTTTTGAAGATGGAGAGGTGTTCGCCTATAATAATGTTATTGGGGTGGTTGCTGGCATAGATTACGATATATGTGGTAGTATAAATGCTGAAAAGTTCTGTGGGTTAATACAACGCATAGGCAGTGATATAAAATTAAAAGATACAGAGGCAAAACTAGTTATTAAGTATGGTAAGCACACAGCAACACTCCGCAAAGAAAAAGATGCATTGAAAATGTATAAAAACATGGTTTTTCCAGATAAATACACAAAACATCTTATTGGTGATGATTTTTTAGAAGCACTGAGTATTTTAAAACTACAAAATCATAAAAGTCTGCTAAGTGGCGTATATATCGATGAGAATATAGTATACATGCTTAACTCACAGGGTATTGCTTATTACACTCCACAGACAGCATTCAGTGAGTGTTTTTGGATACCACGAGGTGGAGTAGAGCTTTTGCTAAATTTACCAAATGAACAACTACGTGACTATGCCCTTTCAAGTTCATTTTTATATGTATTTGGGGAATCATTTATTGTTGCGGTAAAACTAAAGATAGCTAATCAGTATCCACTATCGCAGGTTTTAAAAATAAAAAAGTTAAATACAGATTTTAGTAAGACGATAAAAATACCAGCAAGTGTGCTCGAAACAATGGACAGGATAAAGCTAAGTACTATTGCTAACAACGACAAAAAGCTCATATGTAGTATTTGTATAGGTAAAGAACTAATAATTAAAAGCATGGGAGATGGGGATATAATAGAGGAGCATTTGGAATATACAAATACAGGGGTTGAACCAAAAACTATTATTGTGCCTGTAGACACATTTTTAACACTTTATAAGGAATGCATCAACGGCGTTGTTTGTGTGCACGAAAGTGACGGGGTGTTTTTATCAACGCATAATGAGAAAAGAACATATTTGCTGAAAGTAAACACAAAGGAGTAGATATGATAAATATGGAATTGCTTGAAAAGCAGGGGATGTTGCATAACAAAACTAAAATAGAAGAGATAATGTTAGACATTAAGGAAGTATTTGGCTTTTTGGAATATGTTATAAATACAAATTATTATCATGATTTTTTGAAAAGAATGGTTAGTGATATTGAAAAATGGGAATTTGAATTACAAGAACTATGGGGATTT
>SDBT01020093.1_pt1 | contig 10454 bp, 7 predicted proteins | sample 2277101 | NCBI WGS metagenome assembly SDBT01 (sample SAMN10404973, study PRJNA504765) | marine sediment metagenome | isolation source: marine sediment core GS10_PC15, 103 cmbsf | place: Arctic Ocean: Southern Knipovich Ridge | collected 2010
CAACTTGGGAGATTGATCAAAACTTCCGCGTGAGCATGAACCCACGTTTACTTTTGAGTTGTAATAAGGGTATCCCCAAAAAATTATGAAAAGTAATCGTGGGTTGGGGGATAACTGTATGAGGGTCTATTATTTACATGTTCAAACATAGTGTACCCTTTGCAGTCCTTCCTTTGTAAAACGTATACGCAACGGTCTGTTATGTCTCCACCACCCTTCCTCTATGAGGTGTGTAAAGCGTGTAAGAGGAGTTTGTTTGAGTCGTGAAAAAAAGGTGCGTCCTTGCATATCGGGTGGGGATTGTTTTCGTTTCTTTCCAGGGGGCTCATCCTCATCCTCATCCTCTTTTCTGGGTCTTTTCTTCCCTGTTAATCGATCATTGGCAGCTTTTTCTCGTATTTCTCGTCTTGCCCTTTTTTCAGCTTGACGCCTAATACGATCTCGCCTCTTAAAGTCCTCCAATTTCTCTCTTCTTTCACGGGTTTGTCTTGGTAATCTTTTGTGTGCTTCAAGTCGTTTCCTTCTTTCTCTCAAGAATTGAACATCTTCCGCACTTAAAATTTCATCATCCGACGTCGTACCAATCATACTCCGATCACCTTCACCTTCGTCGTCACCTTCATCTTCATCTTCGTCTTCATCATCGTCATCTTCACTTTTAATCATTCCTCGTCTAATAAGGGACCGAATTTGTTGATTCCTATCTTCAATCCTTTGGTTGGCCCGTCGGATTCCCCCCAGTCTAAGATCCTCTTCAATCAAACGACGACTGTCTACTGTATCGCCAATCAACCTTTCCATTCGTTTCCTTTTCTGCATATCTTGAAATAAAGCAGACTCTTTCCGGAGAACGTCAAGTTGGTGCTCATCATCGTCATCGTCATCGTCATCATGAAGATGGGGTAGTCTTGCTGATTTACGTGTTTCAGACACTCCAAATGTCCAAACTTCCCTCAAATTTATCCTTCTACCCCGTGTCCTCCTTGTTGGTCTACGCTCTTCTTCGTACGCAATGATGACACCAAACAATTTGAACCCTGCTTCCCCATCTGAAAACGCAAGTTCACGGGCAAGAATAAGAACACGTTCATTGACAGATTTTTCCCTATTCCGAATGGCTCGTGTTAATTTCCGGATCATGAAATGTCGAAACGCGGTGTAGTGTAGAGCAATGTCCAGTAACCGGAATCCGTCATGAAGGAATGTGTCACTGTATCCTCTATAAATAAACTCCACGACAACTTTCTGGAAAAAGGCCCGCGCGTCCTTTTGACTCATATGTTTTGGAAGGTTGCGGAGTAAACGAAACAAATTTCTGGAGAAGACCTTGTTGTATTTTGGGTCATCCATGTTGTCGAGGTACACGTCGATGGTTGGAAAGTCGGACTGTTGAAGTACATCGATCACAGGATCGTCTTTCACCAAAACTTCTGTTTCAGTACCAAATAATGGAGTAAAGAGACGAGGAGTCATTCCCAATTGTCCTGCCTGACGTTCTTGTTGTATAACATGGGCTGGTCTTCGTTCGGGTAGAATTTCTTCCTCTTCCTCTTCCTCCTCCCCCTCTTCTTCCTCCTCTTCCTCCTCCTCCTCCTCATCACTATCTATAATGTCTCTCATCGTACCAAAGCGTCTTCTTCCTTGGGGTCGGGGTTTTTTCTTTTTCTTCCCCCCTTTTTTTCCCTCAAGATCTCTCAAACCAAATGGCTTCATAATGTTGTGAGAAATGCTGAGAGAAACAGATACAATTTTGTGCGAAAAAAGATCACTCTTTTTGCATATTGGAGATGTTCACATACAGGAAGATTATGAGAAGACGATGCACGGGTTTTGGGAGGGAATACTCAAAATTTACAAAGGGGAGGATCTAAAGCCAGCCATCTTTATCACGGGAGACATTGTCTGTGACACCAAGGAAACATTTCAACATTTACATGTGATGAATAAGATGCTTGAGACGATGCGCGAAAAGGGGTATACGGTGATTCTCGTCCCCGGGACCCACGCCCACCGCATCTTGGAGGGAGACCACTCGCCCTCTATGAAGAGTTTGCAGCATGATTCGGCAACACACGAATACCCGGACTGCTTGCAAATTTGCCGAGATCCAGAGGTGCATGTGATTATCTTGAATTCAAATAGCGAAGACAACGACAATGGGTGTATTGGAGACAGTCAACGGACGGCCATGGTAAAGTATATGAAGAAGACGGGGAAGGCGGCGACGATCTTTGTTCTGTTGCATCATTGTCCGGCGCAGGTGAATTGGGCCCCCCTGATGAAGGACGCGGATTATTTTCTGGAGTGTTTGCGACACGGAAACGAAGAGGGGGGAAGACAGGTGTTGGCGTGTTTTAGTTTTCAGCACGACGAGGTCACGAAATTTGATGCGATGGCGCGAGAGTACAATGCAGCCACGTTGACGGGGGCGAGAATGAGTACGGACAAGGAGAACTGGGCTACAGAAATGCAGGTGAATTTTGTGGAGAGGAGGGTGTTGGTGTATGAAATCGGGTGGTCTCCAGAAGGGGGGTTGATTCAAAAAAGGCCCGTGGAAAAGGACTCGTCGAGTGAATGTGGGACATGTGTTCCTACGCATTGTGGGAGAGACGTGTTTCGGTGGGTGAGAGACACGTGTTGTCGTTGTAAGCAGTAAAGGGTGTGTGTGAAATTGATAGGATATTTATTTTCCAAAAGTTCGTTTTTACGCACAATGTGGGTTGGAACTTATTGGAACTCATCAAACGATCCATGTGTGCGAATTAGGATTTAGAACAATGTCGATGAGGATTGTGGAAAACGGGCATAACACTTTTCTACGGGTTGACCTTTTGAAATGAATCTGAATCTCACTGATCAGTATTATTATATGAAACCCCACCAACCACCTCGGGTAAGAACACATGAAAAACATCGAAATCCACATGGGCCTGATTGTGTTTGTTCTCAACCCCCCAAACCCAAGGAAGAGACGACCTTTCCTTCGATTGATGTGGATTTTGATGCAATGAACGACGTTGGATGTTTTATCCCAGTGACGTGCTTGAACAAAAAGGTCGTCCTTATACCGGATTGTTGGGAGTCTGCTTGTAAGACGACTACTGTTCCGTGTGTGGGTCCTCCGGTGGATTCGGATGGAGTGAATCCTATTCTCCTAAACATCCTTCTTGGAGTGAAGCCGATCAACTCAATCCCCGCGAATCAGTTGTTTTCTCTACACAGCTTCTTGTGGGAGATTGGACTAGAGGAGCATGCTGTACACACTTCCGTGTTTCTTTACGGTTTGAAGGATGACTCTGGTACGCTGATTGGGATTTTGGAGGAAGTATTGGGGTCGATGGGCATGAAACAGTTGAACAGGTTTTTCGAGATACCGAAAGGAAACTCATTCCGACTGAAAAACGAGCGCTTTGTTACTGTTATTCTCCTTATGCTGAGGAAGAATATGCCATTCATAATGGCGCAACAGGACAGACGTGGATATCCAACAGTACTGGGGAAGATTATAGACATGCATGGTCAAAATTATATATTTGGGAAGGTGGAATCTTGCTGTGTAAAGCGTCCTCCCTCCGGTCAACGTCGCGTGGAGTTTAGAAACCTATTGGACTCACGGTTGGGTGATCTGCTTCCCGGTGAGGGGAATTTGAAGATTGGCATTGAGGGCCCAGTGGAGTCGATTGTGGTCTTCAAGTCCATCTGGTTTACACGAAGCGAATACTTCAAAACGATGATCCAGAATCCGGGGTTTCCGGAGTATGTGTCGATTAAGGAGACGTCGAGCTTGGCGTTGCTTGGGAATGTGTGTGGGGTGCACCATTCATCGAGTCAATTGCATACGATGGAGTTTGCCTCCCTTTTGAAGGATCTCCTTTATACCGGAAGGTTGCCGTATGTGTCCGACTTTTCCCATTTGCTTGAACTATTTGTTCACATGAATATGACGGGGGGGCGAGTTGGAGAGACTCCCTCAAAATCTGACGATACAACAGAGACGGGTGAGGAGGATACGGATGATGACATGCCGGAATTGGGTGACGTGCCACCTTTGATAGAGATGATTATGAAGGGGAGAGTGTTTGTGGAGAAGGAAAAGGATGATGTGGAGGATGTGGAGAAGGAAAAGGATGCAAATGGATTGAGAGATACGGCCCTTTTTGATGTGGTCAAGGCTCGGTTGGAGGACTTGGATATTTGGATCATAACAGATGGGTTAGCGAAACATGGTCACATGATGGCAGAATTGAGTGAAGACGTAAGGGATACATTGCTCGGTTTGTGGGGAAAGCGGGCGAGGGTGCTGCGGGAAATTATTCCTAATCTCATGGAGTATTCCGCGTTGAAGAATTCGATACTGGCCGCAGCTGATGGCATAGATTCCTTGGCATGGGTTGATATTGTGGAAAGTATTCGTGCCAAGACGTTTGATGACTATATTGTGACTCCAGAGTGATTTGTGTTCCATACCAAGTTTGCAACAATCTACAATAAAGAGTTGGTTTTGTGTGGTAAATTATGTGTATGGGGTTTGTAAGTTCCAACAAGTTCATGTACGAGGATTGGTATGTACAACATTGATTTTTGTGTGTCCGAATATGGATTTTTTGGAAAATAACAAAATCCCACGTTCACACAACATTGAAAAAAGGGAAGAGGGGGGGAGAGTAACGATGAATAGACTCACGTTTGGTCTTTTTCGCTTACCGAATGGGCGACCTTTGTTCTTTGATGCAGTCTTTATCAAGCACCTCGATTTTACGAAAAAGAAGCATATCAAGGTCGGGCTGAATGCGTCGTCTATGTACCGTGTGCAAAACAACGCACCACGTCTTTCTCCCGGTCAATGTATGGGAACAACAACGTTGCGCAACCGGACCTTTTTGTTTTACAAGAGCAAGGTGGCAAACCCGTTCTTCTCTCTTGTAAAAGAGTTCTTCCCCTATTTCATCAAGAGGGCGGGCCGGACTCCGAGGGCAGAGTGGGACGCCTTTTTCGTCTTTGAGGAGGTCGACTCAATTCCTTACTTTGCGGGGTTTGCGACCTGTCGGAATGATGTAAACAAACGGAAGGCTGTGATCGACCAGTTTCTCATTTTGCCGCCTTTCCAGGGGATGGGTGTCGGGTCGTGGCTGCTGCGATCGATGTACCGCGCTATAACCAACGACGACGAGTACGCTGGGATCCATACCATCGACGCGGTCCCCACAACCGCCTTCAATGGGATGCGACGGAGAGTGGAATACAACATGTACCGAGAGTACGTGGAGAATGTACCCCAGGGCGGGCGGGAGGACTTTTACGCCGATCCCAGAAACGTGACGTGGCCTTCTGGACCAAACAACTTTCAGGGGTTTGCGGCAATAGCGTCGGAGGCTCTGAAAATCAGGACAGTCCGTCTCGCCCAGTGCTTCAACACGTACCGATATGCGCTCATCGAGGAGAAGGTGGGGAGCGCAGAGCTGAGGAAGATCCTTCATGGACTATATGAGATGTATTGGCACTTTCAGATGAAGTTCAAGACAAAACATCTGTCTCGATTGGGAAAACGGGAGTGGGGGGTGCACATGAGGAGACTGCAGCACCAGCAAAACATGCGGACGTTGGACCACGAGACCCAGGTGACGTTGGAGAAGAAGTCGCGTCCGTTTCGGGTGATTAGCAGGAGAAGGCAGGAGAAGGCAAAGGTTTTGTTGAGACACGTCGTGCCGGAGATTGTCGATGTGGTGGAGGAGATGAAGAGGATGGGACGGGAGATTGACCGCCTTGTCGATTTTTTGCCGTATTACCCAGAGGGGGAGAAATTGACAAAGGAACAGTGGGAAGAGTATTGGAAAAAGCGGAAGAAGAAGTGGAAGACCCTGGATATGCGGCTGGGGGAATGTGTGGCTGCGTTTGACAAGATATGCCGCGAGTATGCAGCCGACTTGGAGAAGAGGCCCGTTGTCCCGTTGATCCAAAATTCGAAGTACAAGATTTTGGGGAAGAGGAAGAGGAAGAGGGAAGAAGTCGACAAGAAAACACGAAAGAAGCGGAAACAAAAGTAAAAATGACTCTGCCATTTCCTTTAAAAAATATGGGGGTATTTATAATCGTTTTGGTTTTGGTTCTGGTTTCGTACGTGTCAAGTTTGTGTGCTCCTGGTCAAGGGTCGTGTACTGTAGATACAGAATGCAACTCTGCTGCTTTAGCAGGAAATTCTTGTATTTCAGGACCAAATATTTGTGTGTGCTCCCTCCTTCTTTATAGTGGGTCGCATTGCGAATTTCCGGTGTGTGGGTCAACATGTGCAGAAGACCCTCTTGTGTGTTCTGGAAACGGGACATGTATTTCTACGGACACGTGCAACTGCACCAATGGATTCGTGGGAGACGATTGCGAAATTCCGCTCGGGTGTTGTAATGACCCATTGACCGTGACCCCAAGTATCTGTGCCGGACATGGAAATTGCGTACCGCCTCAAGCCTGTGCAGGACATGGGATGTGCGGCTTTAACTACAATTGCGACTGTGATTCGGGGTTTGGGGGAGAGATGTGTGACATTCCCATCTGTTTTGGCATTCCTGCAAATGACACTGCGGTTTGCTCTGGCGAAGGAAACTGTACTGCACCTGATATATGTGAATGCGATCCAGGTTTTGGTGGAGAGATGTGTGACATTCCCATCTGTTTTGGCATTCCTGCAAATGACACTGCGGTTTGCTCTGGCGAAGGAAATTGCATCACTCCTGATACGTGTGAGTGTGATTTGATCTTTGCAGGAGAAAATTGTGTGGTTGATGGGTTGTGTCATGGTGTGGGAGGTGCATTGTGTAATGGGCCATATCCCTTTTGTCTACATGGAAGTGTGTGTGTTGGAATCAGTGGAGGTCCTCTATCCACACACAATTCGGAATGCTTTGGGTCCAATGGTACGGCATTGGTTTTGAATTGTTTCGAAGAAGGGTGGACAGGAAGCCATTGCCAATATCCCATTTGTGGAGAAACCTGTGCGAACGACACGTCTGTGTGCTCTGGAAACGGGTCGTGTGTCTCTCCAGACACGTGTGTTTGTGATCCTGGATTTGTTGGAGATCTCTGCGATGAGCCCGAACCAACGTGTGATGGAATTGCCACAAGTAATTCATCGGTTTGTTCTGGGCATGGGGATTGTGTTTCATTAGACCACTGCCACTGTGACTTGGGGTGGCACAATGCAGAGTGTTCGTCTTGGGGAGGGTGCTTTGGAACGGGGCCCAATGAACCGGAGACGTGTTCGGGGCATGGGGTGTGCGTCGAAATCACCAATGTAACCATTCAATGCAACTGTGACGCCAATTATACGGGCGTGGATTGCGGGGAGTGGGACTGCTTTGGGACGTCAAAAGATAATTTAACGGTCTGTAATTGTCGCGGGCAGTGTGTTGCATTTGACGAGTGCGAATGTAAACCTGGGTTTTACGGCGACAACTGTGATGTGTGGGACTGCTTTGGTCAAAATTTGACGGATGTGGGAGTGTGTTCTAGTCATGGGAAATGTGCGGCACCAAATGATTGTCATTGTGAGGAAGGGCATACCGGAGATGTGTGTGAGGACACGGCGTGCTTTGGACTCCCAGATGATGATGATGCTGTTTGTTCGGGACACGGGGTATGCGACGGACCAAACAACTGTACCTGTGACGTGAATTATTTGGGGACGGATTGTGAGGAGACGACGTGCAACGGACTCTCGAGTGAGGATGAAGATGTGTGCTCCAAATCAGGAGAATGTAACTCGTTTAACAACTGTACGTGCCACGAGGAGTACAGTGGCAACGACTGCGAGTTTTGGGAGTGTTTTGGGTTCAATAAAACAGATGCTGGAGCGTGTTCGGGGCATGGAGCGTGTTCGTGTCCAGAAGAGTGTTCATGCGATAAGGGGTACCATGGCCTGGAATGCGAGAATACACAGTGTTGGGGCATCATGCACAACGAGACAAATGTGTGCTCTGGTCACGGTGAGTGTGTAGAGTATAACAACTGTAGCTGTGACGCGAATTACACGGGGGAGGCATGCGAGGTCACCACGTGCTTTGATGTATCCAGTGAAGACACGTTTGGTGTTTGTTCCGGGCATGGAGAGTGTATTGCGTTTGACAACTGCACGTGTGTGGACCCTTATTATAGTGAAGAATGCGAGTTTTGGGACTGCTTTGGCCTCAATCATTCTGATTCATTCGTATGTTTTTCGGTAGGGAACTGTACAAGTCCAGACCATTGCGATTGCATCGAACCCGATTACTTTTCAGACGAGTGCGAGGATACCACGTGTTTTGGGGTTTTTCATGAAGATGATGCAGAAACGTGTTCGGGACATGGAGAGTGTACCGATTACAATACATGTGAGTGTGATGAGGGGTATTTGGAGGAAGAGTGTGGTGAATGGCTCTGCTTTAATGTGACGAGGGATGATCATGACGTGTGTTCGCATAGAGGGCATTGTGTAGCGCCAGATGGTTGCGTTTGTAAAAGCGGGTTTGGTGGAGAAAATTGTCAAGAGATTGCAACAGCCCTTGTCGTGTTCTACTTTGTTGGAGGTGGCGGGACGCTCATGGTTGTGTTGTTGATTTCCATCATTTCCATTTGTTGTTGGACCATTCTACGACTCTTTTGGGTTTCGCGGGAAGAACCGTTTTTTGAGCAATTGGAGAGCGACGAGGACGAGGAGGATGATTTAGAATTACAAACCAGTAAATAATAAAAGGAACCAAGTTTCAATTCATTATTTTGTACTGTTGAGAAAATGTCTAGTAGAAAAAGGCTGATCGATGAGCCCAATGCGACGTTCTTCATTCACATCTCAGACATCCACATCAAGGACAACAACGCACACTATCGCCAAAAACTCTGGAACTTTTGGTCCTGGATCGTGACGCGATATAAGAATGAAGATCCAAAGCCCACCATTTTCATTACAGGAGACATTGTGGACGGGTCGAAGCTTCTACTCATGACAGACGATATTTTAGAACTCTATGAAAACGAGATGAACTTGGCATACGTCATGTTGGCTGAAGTTCGAAAACACGACTTTCCCATTGTCATTTGTCCCGGAAATCACGACATGCCGCCTGGAGGAAATGGGTCGAATCAATCCTTTCGAAATGTGTCCGATGCCTTCATTGAGCAAAACCAGTATATGGAGGTGGGGAAACCCAGGGGTGTATTTGAGTTCAATCGAGAAACCGTCCCGACGTACCCGACTCTCATCCGCCTCCCCAATACAGGCGACCTCAGTACATTTGCTCTGGTGTTGGATTCGAATCAAGAGCCTCCAGGACAGTCTTTTGGGTCAGATGGACAGTTGGGAAACTCGCAAATTAAAAAAATGGAAAAGATGTTGAAGACAAACGTGCCCGATGATTCTTTGGTTTTTATTCTTCTTCATCACCACCCCATTGAACCCTTGCCTCTTCATACGTTGAAGGACGCGACGCAATTTTTTGATGTGTTGAGGGAAATGAATTTACAAGCATCAAACAAGAAGGTGGTGGTTTTATTTGGCCATAATCACACGGGACCCTATGTTTACAGGGAATTTGCGCAAGACTTTGGGATGGAGATGTTCATTTGCTCTACGTCCAGCACAGCGAGAAACATGTCGGGGTGGTTGAAAGATGCCCCGTTTTCCCTTTTGGAAATTCACGTGGATTTAGATGGGGGTGATGTGCGCGTGAAGAGAGTGTTTACAAAGGACAAGGAGCAAGAGAACTATTTGGGAGGAAGTGAAACGCTGATGAACAATTACAAGTCTGTGGACGGTGAGCGATGGATCGATAAAGATTCGTCGACCAATTGGTGCACGTGTTTGCCTAAAAAAGGGTGGAATTTTCTATTTACAGGTTTCAGTTTATCTTAGGTTAAGGGAACCTAGACCTAATATACTTGCTCGGTTTTGTAATATAATCATACACAAGCCCCTGACTCACTACACCTCGCATCTGTTTTGGAATCGGTGTTTTTACAAAATTAAACATATAATACATATAATCAACGTGCATTCCTGGCTTTGTTGTACAACGCATATTTGTTTTCTTCCTTCCCTTTAAACGCCTCTCCCTTCTCTTGGTACTTTTTTTTCTCTTTCTTTTCAGTTCTTTTGCCCTAACAAGTGCATGGGCTAAGATCGACTCCGCACTATACAATTCCTCATCGTTCATTTTTTTTTAATGAAAAAGATAAAAATCCCAAAACGGAATTTATAAAACCCAAGCGCAAAATAAAAAGGGTTTCTCAATGTTGTCAGGGAGGATAGTTTTCTTTTGTTTCCTTGTGTTGTTCTGTATATATTGTCTATTGCATTATATACAGAAAATAAAATCTCGACTAGAACCACGCACTATCCCACCATATGATCATGATTTTAATGAATATTTTATTCGGAGGTAGTATCACGGGAGTTTACAAACGTGTAAAATAAAAAAAAAATGGATTCA
>SDBT01020094.1_pt1 | contig 10454 bp, 10 predicted proteins | sample 2277101 | NCBI WGS metagenome assembly SDBT01 (sample SAMN10404973, study PRJNA504765) | marine sediment metagenome | isolation source: marine sediment core GS10_PC15, 103 cmbsf | place: Arctic Ocean: Southern Knipovich Ridge | collected 2010
CACTACTTTGCCCAAGGTCGTCGTCTTTCCCACCAAATCAGAGAACAAGACGCGCGCTATATCGGTGAACCTGGCGTACAAGGGGAGCGGCGAGGCCGAGGTGCGCGTGCGCCTGGAGACGCCCGACCGATGGACGGTTGCCCCGGAACAAACCTCTATCCGATTCAGAAGAGAAAATGAGGCCGCCTCCTTCTCTTTCGAGCTCACTCCTCCCGACTCGGTGACCGCCGGAACTTACGAGATCCAGGCCGTGGCTTCGCTGGCCGGGAAAGACTACCGGGAGGGATACCAGACGATCGCCTATCATCACATTGAGACCCGCCACTTGTTCCGCCCGGCGCGTACCATGGTGCAGGCCCTGGATATAGAGGTGGCCCCGACCGTTGTAGGCTACATCATGGGCGCAGGCGACGAGGTGCCGGAGGCTATCCGCCAGCTCGGTGCCCAGCTCGTCCTTCTCGAAGAGAGTGATCTGGCGGCCGGAGATCTCACTCGATTCGATCTCATCATCACCGGTATTCGTGCCTATCTTGCGCGAGAAGATCTACGGGCTTACAACCAGCGGCTGCTCGACTATGTGGAGGGCGGCGGCACGATGCTGGTCCAGTACAACAGGACGGTGTTCAATCAGGCCCAGTGGGGCCCCTACCCGATTCAGACGAGCCGCAACCGGATCACCGTCGAGGAAGCTCCTATGCGGATCCTGGACCCCGCCCACCCGGTCTTCAACTTCCCCAACAAGATCACCGAGGACGACTGGAAAGACTGGGTCCAGGAAAGAGGAACGTACTTCATAGGTGAGCGCGATGAGCGATATCGCGATCTTCTCGCCTCGGAAGATCCCTGGGAGTACAACAAGGGAGAAAAGAGGGGAATCCTCGTCGAGGCCCGTCACGGCAAGGGGCGGTGGCTCTACACGGGTCTGGGGTTCTTCCGGCAGCTGCCGGCAGGAGTTCCCGACGCCTACAAGTTCTTCGCCAACCTTCTGAGTCTTCCCAAGGCTGGGCAAGAATCCGGTCAGGTTAGATAACGGCGACACCCGGGCCACGGGGAGGAACAAGACAGAAGACCGGTATCGAGGCAAGGGTCACCCTCTTTACCGCGCTCGAGTTTTCCCGGGAATGCCGGAGTGTCGGTTCGGCGGTTGATGGCCCAGGGAGTCAAATCGGCCGAATCGCGGCCTCGACCACTCTGGTCAAATTTGCCTTGTCCAGTTTGCCTTCGGCGACATCAAGCGTAATCTGTTCGAGCTCGTCAATCGTCAAGGCCAGCTCGTAGCCGTTACTATCTAGAAAAACCAGGGCAGCGCCGACAGCCGTTCGTTTGTTGCCATCGGTAAATCCATGATTCCCACAAAGGTGAAATAAGTAGGCCGCAGCCATCGACGCAATCGACGGGTGGAGATACTCGCCACCGAACGACTGCCGCGGCATCATGACGGCTGATTCGATCAGCCCAAGATCGCGGATAAGGGGGTCACCCCCATATCGTTCGATCATTTTTTGATGGACGGCCAAGACCTGTTCAATCGTGAGGAAACAGATGTCCTTCATCAGGCCAGTCTTCGAAACAGGTCGTCGTATTTATCCAGAACGCGCTCCAGCGATTGGCCGAACCTGTCCTCGGGGATGCCGGGATTTACCGGCGTGATGACCAACTGCTGGCCGTGGAGCGTCATCGAGACCTCCCCCGCTTCGGCGAGTCCCATCTGGGCAAGAGTCTGCTTGTCAATGACCAAGGCCTGGCTGTTACCAAGTCTGGTGAGTTTTTTTATGGTCAACCGCCACCTCCTCGACACTACATGTACTAACCAGGTTAGTACATACTTTGCCCCGAGTCAACTCTTCGGCTCTCCCCTTCTGTACAGCACTCCTACGCTGTAGTCGTCTCGTAGAACCAGATCCATCGCCATCCGCCAATTCGTGGGATCGTGATCGTCAGGTAGGGGTTTGACTCGGCTGTTGAGGTTGTCCCAAGTCTTGTTGACCTTGTCAAAGGTGACGCAGCTCGTGTAGATATGAAAAAAAGAGAATCCTTTGTGGCGAGTCCCCTCCATCAAAGCCGTTGCGATGGCTTCGGACTGCCCGGCATAGAGTCGGGCCACGAAAGACGCTCCATAGCTCAGAGCGAGTAGAGTAGCGTTCAGCGGTCGGCCCACTGAGCCCTCCGGGCTGGCCTTGCTCTTGGTTCCCTCCGGTGAGCTCGGTGATGGCTGACCCTTGGTAAGACCGTAGATAGAGTTATCAAAAAGAAGGTAGTTAATATCGACGTCTCGCCGAGCGGCATGCGGCAAGTGACCGCCGCCGATGGCAAGCCCATCACCGTCGCCGCCTACAGCGTAGAGGGTGAGGGACTGGTTACCCATTTTAATCCCCGTCGCCACGGGAAGCGCCCTGCCATGAGTCGAATGGAAACCGTAGGTGTCGGTGAAAAAAGGATAGCGCCCGGAGCAACCTATCCCTGAAACGATTACGATCTCGTGATACTTGAGACCTAACTGTTTGATACACGAGTTCAGGCCTTGAAGAATTCCAAAATATCCGCACCCGGGACACCACGTGGGCAATTCGTCGGAGCGAATATCGAATACACGAGAGTCACCGATGCTTTTCACCTTTTTGGCGAGGTCCCGGCCGGTTGTCCTCATGAAGCACCAACTCCCAGCATTTCTTCTATTTTATTCACTATGGCCGACGGAGGGATTGGGACGCCAGTAGAATGATTCAGCCTGACAACCTCTTTCGAGCTCAAGTGACCGATGAGACCTGCCAGCTGTCCGCGAGCATTCAGCTCGGGAATCAATATTTCATCACATCGCTCCATGAATTCTCTGATTTCATCCTCATGATAGGGAAAAATCGACGTGATCTTCATCGCCCCCACGCTTAGTCCCCGTTCTCGACACTTGATAATCGCCTCCTCGACAGATCCGAAACTCGAGCCCCAACTGATCACGCCCAAGTCCAGGTGTCCGCCGTTGGAATACTCTTCAGGAGCCGGCAGATCTCTCAGGGCACCTCGAATCTTGCGCAATCGCTTTTGAGTCATCGTCGAGTGAACCTCAGCGGAGTAGTCCGGTAGACCACTCTCGACGTGCTCGAGTCCTGTGGCAACGAATTTGAATCCGTCCATACCGGGAACCGAACGAGGTGAAATACCCGAGTCGGTGTCCTCGAAACGTCTGTAGCTACTCCGGCGGTTGTCTTCAGGATATACATTCCAATCGACTTTATCTTCCGCTTTCGCGTGAGGCTGGCGCAGGTTTTCTACGCGATTTCCAAGATAGAAATCGGAAAGAATGATAACCGGCGTCTGGTACTTTTCCGCCCACTGAAAGCCCTTCAAGGCATGGAAGAAGCATTCCTTTACATTTGTTGGAGCAACCACTATTCGAAAAGAATCACCTGGCCCGCCAAAAACCGCGGCCTGTAAATCTGATTGCTCAGTCTTCGTCGGTAATCCCGTCGAGGGACCGCCTCTTTGGACATCGATGACGACACCGGGTGTTTCCGTCATTACCCCATGACCGATCAACTCGGTCATGAGAGCGAGACCTGGTCCAGAGGTGGCCGTCATAGCCCTGGTTCCGGCAAAATATCCTCCCAAAACCGCGCCTACGGACGAGATCTCATCTTCCATCTGTACTACTTTTCCCCCTATTTTCGGCAGTTCTGTCGCCAGATATTCCATAATCGGTGTAGCCGGTGTGATTGGATAGCCGAAATAGAGCCCTAGCCCGGCTTCAATCGCCGCTTGGCCCATGGCAACATTACCTGACAGCATGACTTTGTCTGAATCTTCACGGTCCTTGCTTCCGGTGAAGATGTTTTTCAGCCTTTCGGAGAAGTGGCTCAACGCGTAATCGTATCCGGCATCAAAGCTCCTTAGATTGGCATCTGCCACTTTTTCGCCCTTCGGTTGGAACTTCATCTGTATTACTCTACGAAAATGTTCCGGCCGAATCCCGTAAACCGCCGCGAATCCTCCCAAAACCGTTAAATTGCGTCCCCTCGCACTGCCCGAGACTTCTGAGGCAAGATCGGCAAAGGGAAAACCATAGAGTGTCGTTCCCGGTTCCACTTTTGCCGCTAGAGAGTCCTCTTCTTTCATATAAGTAGGAGGGTTGTTGTCGAAAAAGATCGCCGCTCCTTCCGCCAAATAAGGGAGCCTGGCACAGGACTGCACATCATCAAGAGATATCAGTACATTTGCAGTTTCTTCCAAGGCGATAATCTCTGCATCGCCGATTCGGGAGCGAGTCACACAACGGCCGAATCCCCTGATCTCCGCGGGATACGAGTCAAATCCAAGAACAGAGAACCCGCCGGCGCTCAGTGCCGCATTCAGGAGACCACCTGCGGCAATCGTACCGTCGCCGGACATGCCGCAGATTTCAACGGTAATATCGATGTGGGACATGTCAGAACTCCGTCCACCAGGGGGTGTTTACAGACATCCCCTCTATGTGGAATATGCTTTCAGGCGCGATTTCAGCCTCGACTCTGGCTCCCAATAGATTCAACGCCGCAAGCCGTCCGAGGTTGTTCGCATTCTTGAAGCCGATAGAAACCCAGTAGTCGCGGAGATCAGGATGGTATACTTGAGCACAATCTCCCGCGGCATAAACTCCTTCGAAGGGGGTACATAGATACTCGTCAACCAAGATCCCTCGTTCGATATGGAGCCCTGAACCAATCAAGAATCCAACGTCGGGAACGAGGCCGAAAAAGGCTCCCACCACTCCAACCTCCACGTCACCGGCATCAGTTTCTACTTTTATTAAATCATCAGAGGTCCGAATCATGTTGTTGACCTTCTTGCACTCCAGAACTTCCACCCCTTTGCCGTCGAGCTCGTTGATCACGGTTTCATAGGCGGAAGAAGAAACACTGACGGGCCAAAAACACTCACCGCGCAAGATAAAACTCACCTTCTTGTCAGCGGCGAGGAGAGCATCAACGACAGAAAGAGAGGTCAAGTCACCGCCCATCAATAACACCGACGATGCTCTTCCGAGCCTCTGCTTCCACGCTCTCGCGTCGACTACGGTTTTCAACGTCAACAGAAGGTCATCGTATACCTGCAAAGATTCCGGGATGCGAGGTTTTCCTCCAACGGCTATGATCAAACCGTCAAAATTTAGGACTTCCTTGTGATCAAGAGTGAGCGTGCTCAGTTCAAAATCCACGCCAATCACTTCTTGCCCCAGCCTGAGCTTGATCCCCTGCGCTTTATAAGATGCTGGGGGTCTGACGAATAAGTCCTTCTCTGCTATCTTTCCGGCAATGAACCTTGGAAGAAAATCCGGTCTGTAGTAGCCAGCACATTCCCGGCCGATCATGGTCACTCGTTCTTTTGGCGCCTTTTCTCTGAGAGTCAATGCCGCTTGGTTGGCTGCCGGCCCATTACCTATGATGACGTAATGATCTGGTGCCATCACTTCCTCTCCAATTGGAGCACACGTTCAACGAGCTCAACTTTCGATACGGATATACAGTCCACGGGGCAGACTCTCACACAGGCCCCGCAACGAATACAACGGGAATTATCGATGACGATGGCATTGACATCTCGCCAACTTGTGGTCTCGACATACCCCGTAACAGCCCCGATCTCGTTGGTCTGTACTTCCTCGACCATCCTGATGCAGTCGCGAGGCGCCACATCGATACAGTAGCGACAATAGATACAGCGGTCGATGTCGATTTCATAATGGAGGTAGCACAAATAACAGCGCTTCGACTCTTCATGGGCTTGCTCCACTGAATAGCCCAGTTCAACTTCTCTATTGGGAGGATTGAGTCGCTCGTTCTCAGGTACGACCGTTGGTATCTCCCGTCGAGGGATGAAATCCCAGGAGCGAGGCCTATCAGTGATATCAGCCTCTTCTATCCTCACAGCCCATTCCCTGAATCGCTTACCAGTCATATCTTCCGCGATTTTTTCCGCCGCCGCCCTGCCGCGGGCGATGGCATCGATCACTGTCGTAGGCCCGGTGACATAATCACCGGTCGCGTATAGCCTGGGCACAGAAGTGTTGAAGGTTTCCAGGTCGGCCGTGAGAACGCCCCGTCGATCTTTTTGGCCCGGCCCGGCGATAGGCTGAGCAGCCTGTCCTATGGCGACAATCACGGAATCTGCAGGTACGATGAACTCGCTTCCGTCGATAGGTACGGTCTTCCGCCTCCCGTCCGCTCGCCTGCCAGACGGCATCGTTCGCTGGAACTCGATCCCTTCCACGCGAGCTTCGCCGACCAACCTTTTCGCAACCAAAAGCCCACGTATTCCCACCCCCTCACGTTTGGCCTCTTTGACCTCCTCATGGGTAATCCGCAGGTCCTCTTCGGTTGCCCGCAGGCAGATATCCACTTCCTCGGCACCAAGCCGCAATGCCAGGCGAGCACAGTCAAAGGCGGTGAATCCGGCACCTAATACCAGGCACTTCTTGCCCACGTTTTCTTTCTTACCGGCGTTCACATCTATGACGAAATCAAGACCGGAGAACACTCCCTGAAGACTATTCTCGCCCGGGGTTCCCAACTCCAATGCGGTATAGCATCCAGCGGCAATTAAAACGGCATCGTTTGAAGCCAACAATTCATCTACACTGATGTCCGTTCCAACTCTAATCCCGGTCCTGAGTGTAACTCCCAATCTGAGGATGCTTTCTATCTCCTCCCTCAGAATACCTCGGGGAAGTCTGAAGTCCGGAATCCCATACAGAAGCATCCCCCCAGGCTGATCGAACGCATCCAGAAGCTCTACATCAAAACCAACAGCAGCCAGATCATGCGCCGCCGCTAAGCCTGCCGGGCCCGCTCCAACTACGCACGCCTTTTTGCCGAGCGGAGCAAAAAGTCTCTCCATGTATACGTGACCAGCCGTCCGGTAGTCCGCTGCCCCACGTTTGATGTGACAGATGCTGACCGAATCTCCCAGCTCAGCTTCGCCGTGGCGACACCGCTGTTCGCAAGGTCGGGAACAGATCCTTCCCAGCACACCTGGAAGTACATTGACTATGCGGTTCAGTTCATAAGAACGTTCATATCGTCGGTCGAACAACGTACGAATATATGCAGGAATATTCGTTTTAGCGGGACACGCTCCTTGACAGGGTATATTGACATCTATGTACTCAAAATCGGCGGGATCGGTCGAGAACTCGATCTCCTTCACCACCTGTCTGGCGCTTTTTCCATCCTTACCGGGATAAAGTCTTTTCTCCAGCATGGATCCACCCTCGCACAGTTCTCCTCAGGCCCGTTCAGATAACATCAGCAACTGCACGGGCTCGGTTCAGGGAAGAGCTAGTTGTCCCTCAAAATGACATCATCATAAGCCACCTCGAAGCGGAGTTTATGCTTGGCCTCCTCCTGAGCCAGCGCAAGGAAAAGCAATTGCAACTCGCTGTCATCGCTGATATTGGCAATGTCGGTATACAACCTGTAGGCTGCCTTTTCCCGCTTCATGGCCAAGATGAGCGCTTGCTGATAGTCCATATTCTCCTTAGGTTCCACGTCAACCAAGTAATCACCGATCTTCAAATCGGTTACTTTCTTCGACACTGGAAGAAGGCGCTTTCCAGTCTTTACAGCTTCGATCTTCTGCTTATGCCCAAGCTCCTCTTTGGAATACGATAGGAAAGCTTCCTTTAACGATGGATCCTTGGTCTTCCCGGCAAGATCTACATAGAACTCATAGGCCTCTTGTTCCCGAGAAATAGCAAATTCAAGGATCTCGTCAGCGTCTTTGAATACTTGACCAGTAGCCATTTTCTGTCCTCCTATTATGAAATATTCCTACGATATTCTGAGCCAATCGGCTGGCAACAGGTGTCTCACGAGCCGCTTCCTGTATGAGACACTCAGTCAATGATCGCCAAACTCCCTCTTGTTTTGTCCCTTTCCGTGGACCGAAAAACTCTGAACTGACAAAGACTCTCTAGACGAAGCAGTTTATTCCTCATACGACGTTCACTCAAGTCCAAGGATGTTTCGAAGATGGGCAATGCCGGTCGGAGGACCGGCGACGGGTGGGAAGGATGAAATGACGCGACAGAGCGCGAGATTGTTTACACTATGGATTCTACGTCCCTCGGTCGAGATAGTGATGCATTCATTTTTTTACCAGTTTGGACATCTTCTCGACTTGCTCGGCCGATATTTCGAAGAAATCGTCGCCGAGCTTCTCCTCGACTTTATTGAACTCCACCAACAACCGGTTACGCTCCTCATCGGTCAGACTCTTCTTGGCCATCGGGTAAAAGACGTGATCTTCTCGGTTGACGTGCTGGCGTAAGAGCGAGCAGAACGCAGCGGTGTTCTCGAGGACGGTGGTGACCTTCTGGTCGTTGTCTGAATCGTAGCCCTCGAGGGCATCAGCGATTTCGCTGACATGGTGCCGTCCTCGTTCGTGCTGGTATCGGAGGGAGTCGATGGGCCCGTCGAACTCGCCGCCCGTCTTTTCGGCAAGGAGTCGGAACATCTGATGCTCTTCCTTGTAATGGTGGTATTTGTCCACGAAGTCACGTGCGAAGAATACCGCATTCTCGAACAGCTGCATGGGCGGCTTCTCCCCCCGCTCGAGCCGCTCGACGGCGAACTGCAGGATGTCGAGGTATTGGCGTATCAACCCATGCTCGTGTCCCAAGATTCGCAATACGTTCATGATCGGCCTCCGTTCGTTTTGTACCCTGTTTCAGATTTCATGTAATCACAGCAAACAATTGAGGTCACTTTCCCTTTGCTCGACCTCAATATCAGCGGGGCCACAACCAGCCGAAAGCGCCCGCCGTCAGCAGACCGTAGGCGATCCCGTCCACGACCTCCTTCCAGGTCATTCTCCAAGAGCGACCGAACCAGATGGCGGACGGAAAAAGGGCTCCACAATAGGCGATTACGGCCACGGCGCCGGCAACACGGAATACTGCCAGATAGTGGGTACTCGGGGCCAGTGTACGCCCGGTCACGTAGGCAACGAGGAAGGAGACGCCCAGGTAATAGATGAACGAGAGTACGATAGGCTTTCCCATGGCCGGCTTGGCCGATGGCTTGAGGGTCAGAAAGCCCACTGGGCCCTCCTCGCATTTCTTCGCGAACTCCGGGGTCCCTGACTCTTTCATCGTGCTCGCATAGGGGAACATATACTGTCCCGGAGTGATCTTCTGCGAGCGCAATGCTTCGAGGAAACTACCCTCTTCAGGAACACCTTTCCAATCGGACTTATGGTGCGGCGAAACCATCCAGATCACGAAGCTGGCGATGAAAACCAAGATCGCGGCAAGAATGATAGGCATCCACAACATGCCAAAAGTCACCATGGAGACCTCCAGGAAATTCGGGATTGATCCCGTGTTGACGGTTTATGAAATCCATGGGCACAGATTAGCCCTCGGCCAACGCGCTGGCCCTTCTTCTATCAGGTAAAATTGCTTCGGTCAACCGTCCCGCGCAGAGGGCGTCATCGGATGTCGTCCCACTGAAGGTCAAAACGAGCAAGGTATTTCCGTAGTCGGTCGGAGTCGTTCGTGGTCTTGCGTATGACGGCACTGTTCAGGTCACGGAAGTTGGCGGTCCAACGAGCGTCCGGTGACCTGGCAAACGGCAGGAACCGCTGGCGGGCCTCCTTACTGAATCGGACTTGACGCCCCTGTCTTTCGGCAAATCTCTCCAGTTCGTAGTCCAATTTGGGCTCCGTGTCTTCGATGCGCTCCCGAAGGCCGGGATAACGAAATGTCCACAGGTTGATTCGCTCGAAAAGGTCTTCCCGAAATCGGTGAATTCACCCTTCTTGTGACCGAACTATGCGGAAAGGGCGGCGTCACCCTGGAGTGTGGCGCAGTTGACCTCGACGGAGTGAGCCCGAGGTGCTGGAGCGGGTTGCCCAGACCTCGGACCTCAAATTCGTTCTGGGAGAGAAGGGATTGGCCGGCCGAGTCGTGAACCTTCTATAATACAATATCGCCACGGAGAAAACACGATGATCACCATTGACGGCTCTTTCGGCGAAGGCGGGGGACAAGTCCTGCGAACGTCCCTCGCCCTGTCCCTCGTTACCCGTAAGCCCTTCCGCATCGAGAACATCCGGGCGGGAAGGAAGAAATCGGGACTTTTACGTCAGCACTTGACCGCCGTCAACGCGGCGGTCGAGGTGGGCCGGGCGACGGTCAAAGGCAATGAGATGGGCTCGAGTGAGCTGACATTTGAGCCGACCGAGGCCACGGTAGGCAAGTATCGTTTTGCCGTCGGTACCGCGGGAAGTGCCACACTCGTCCTCCAAACCGTGCTGAGCGCTTTGATGCTTGCCGGCGGACCTTCTGAACTGCTTCTCGAAGGTGGCACACATAACCCGTGGGCGCCGCCTTACGAGTTTCTCGTAAAGTCGTTCATGCCCATATTGAATCGTATGGGCCCCGGCCTATCGGCGGAGCTGGGGCGCCCGGGCTTCTACCCAGC
>SDBT01020095.1_pt1 | contig 10454 bp, 7 predicted proteins | sample 2277101 | NCBI WGS metagenome assembly SDBT01 (sample SAMN10404973, study PRJNA504765) | marine sediment metagenome | isolation source: marine sediment core GS10_PC15, 103 cmbsf | place: Arctic Ocean: Southern Knipovich Ridge | collected 2010
GAGAAATATGATTGTAGACGTCGTTAAATCTCATCTCTGGACCCGGGTTCGACACCCGGCATCTCCACCATCGTTCCGCTTATAGCGGAACTCTTTGAAAACTTTAAGAAAGTTTTCAATGCTTTCAAAATATAAGTTTTTGCTCGAACGCCGCTCCCCTGACGGGGGCCCGCGGCCTGACCCTCTCGGGCCTTCGCGTTGGCTCGTTTTTTTGACATGCAGGAAACCACGAGACCTCCATGTCAAAAAAACTACGCCTGGCTCGGATAGGTTCTCGCAAAGTTATTTGATATTTTTTAGACAGACCCGCCCTTGCCACTTGCGTCTTCCCAGAGTTTTCGGGGAGGGTGTTGAAATTCATCGTCTTCATACCACTCTTCTCTGAGATTTCTTTTATTCCAGTTTGCTTTGATTACGTCAGAAGTGCTTACCATGCGAATTTTATGACGTTGACGCATTTTAGCCACATGATCGCCCGAAGGGTTTTTTCTTTCTTTCTTTTTTTCTTGAAAATTTTTACGTTTGTTATCGTCTTTGTCCAGTTTAGCTAAATGGAAGTGTTTTTTTCCTCTTTTGGTTTTTTCTTCCAGCAATTTAATCCCTATTTTTGGCAACAACTTCCCTAAGCTTTTTATTTGAGTGGAAGCAGTATCTCGAGGTTTTTTTGCCCCCTTAACAACATCGTCATAATCGACCCAATTGTGGTATTTTGAAGATAGTGCCAGAAATAATAGTACGTCATGAAATTTGTTGGGGATAAAATCTAAATTTCTTACTACTTTTTCGTATTGTGTTCTGCCTTTTTTGATTTTCTCTTTGTTTGTTTCTTTTGGAAGTTTGGAGGGCTTCTTGATTGATTCGATGATCAGGTAATGATTACGGTGCCCGTCTTTTTTAAACTCTGTTGTCTGAATTTTTCTAAGGCCTAATTTTTCCAGGGAATCAAATAAGAATTGAAGTATAAGGCGTACATTGTTTATTTTTGTTTGATGCATTTTGCTTAATTCAGATGTCCCAAAATCTTGAACTCCCGCTGTTCTTCTTGCAATATCAAGTATTACCTTTTTTCGTTTCCCTCGTTGTAGCCGTGCAACAAAACCATATAAAATATCTGCGGCTGATTTTTGCTCTGTTTGCTCCGGTTGAGGGGCTTTTTCTAACGTTGCTTTTACGTGTGAGCTGGTTTGTTGGCGGAGCTCATCGGCTTCTTGGCTTTGTGCCACGGAGTTTTCCGGGAGATTGTGGTAAATGCTTTCAGCCGTTTTTCTCAAATCGAGCATGATATTTTTTTATGAGTAACAAGAAGAGGAGGATAAAACCTAACGCACAGTTTGTCAACATGAAACGAATTAGGCGTGTTCCAGTAATTTTGCAGTTTCGTGGGTTTTTTGGTCTGGCTGACCGATGCCGATGTATTTGAAGCCGATTTTTTCGGCTGTTTTTTTGTCGAGGAGGTTTCTTCCGTCGAGGATTAAGGGGGTTTTCATTATTGAGTGGAGTTTTTCGAGGTCTGTTTGCGCGAACTCTTTCCATTCAGTCAGAATCATAAGGGCGTCTGCTCCGGTTGCTGTTTCCAGAGGTGAGTTGCGGAAGTCGATATTGAAAGATTCGATCATTTTTTTGGCATTTTCTGTGGCTTTTGGATCGTAGGCGTGGATGTATGCGCCTGCGGTCTGGAGTTTTTTTATTATTGCTAAGGATGGGGCTTCTCGCATGTCGTCAGTTTCCGGCTTGAAGGACAATCCCCAGATTGCTATTAGTTTGCCCTCTAATGCTCCCAAATGTTTTTGCAATTTTTTGAATAATAGGGTTTTTTGGTTTTCGTTAATTTCTTCGACAGCTTTTAGTAGCGAGAAATCGCGGTCAAACTCTTGTCCTTTTTGGATTAGTGCTTTGACATCTTTGGGTAGACAACTTCCTCCGTATCCTATTCCGGCGTTTAGGAATTTTTTACCGATTCGTTTGTCGAGGCCGATTCCTTTTGCGACATCTTCTATGTTTCCGCCTGTTTTTTCGCAGAAGCCGGCTATTTCATTGATGAAGCTGATTTTTGTCGCGAGGAATGAATTTGCCGCGTACTTGATGATTTCCGCGGTTTTTGTGTCGGTGAAAAGAATAGGCGCATCAATTTTTTCATATAATTTTTTCATTATTTTGCGGGCACTTTCTGATTTTGTTCCGATGACTATTCGGTCAGGCTTCAAAGTATCTTTTATCGCTGTTCCTTCCCGTAGAAATTCGGGATTGGAAACTATTTCGAACTTAAAATTGACATTTCTTTTTTTGAATTCGGTTTCTATGATTTTTTTACAAGTTTCTCCGGTTCCGACCGGTACGGTCGATTTATTAATGAAAACTTTGTGATTGTTTGCGTGTTTTCCGAATGTTTCCGCTACCTCTTTTACGAATTGAAGGTCAGCGTTGTGGTCACGATCCGTAGGTGTTCCAACGGCGGAGATTACTATTTCGGCGAATTTTATCGCTTCTTCCGCGTCAGTGGTGAATTTTATCTTATTTTTCTTTACCAATTTTTCCAATCCGGGTTCATAAATCGGAACTATTCCTTTTTTGAGGTTTTCGATTTTTTCTTTATTCACATCTACACAAAAAACTTCATGCCCGATTTCCGCGAGGCACGCGCCTGTTGTCAGTCCAACATATCCTGTTCCAATAATTGCTATTTTCATGGTGTTGACAGTATCAGAGTTGTTTTTGGGTTTCAAGAAGAGGGGGGTTGACATAATTTATTGGCTGTGGGATAAAGAGGACCTTTTTAAGGTTAAAAGTTTATGGATTTATATGTTGAAAAGCAGTGTGTGGATAAGATGAGGGGAGGTAGCGCAAAGCAGTTTTTGTTGCTGTATGACGCGAATTTTGTGGATGTTTATAAGTATGTGGCTCGTCGCGTGAGTGATAGGGCGAAGGTTGAAAAAATTGTGCGGCTGACTTTTCTGGATGCGCTTGGGCAGATTGGAAATACCCCCACGGATGTTTCGTATTTGATTTGGCTTTATAGTCTGGCGAAGCCGCGGGTTTGGGATTATATAGCGAGAGGGTCCGCTTCCGGCCAGAGTGGTCTTGTTACGCCTTTTGATTTGGAGAAAAAGGAGAACGAAGAGGTTGTGAGGAGAGTTGATAAAATGATGAAAAAATTATCTCTTGAGGAGTGGGAGATTTTGAGATTGAAGTTTTTTGAGGAGGTCGCGGATGGTGATCTTATTACCGTTTTGGGTATTGAAGAAGGGAAAGTGGGGAAGAGGATTTATCAAGTTTTGAAACGCGCTCATTTTTTACTTTTTGGTGAAGAAGAGGGGAAAAAGAAAGTTTATTTTGGGAAGTTGAGCGGGCTTTTCGAAAAAGTAAGGAGACTTGAGGAAGTTGAAGTTCCCGAAATATTGAAATTAAGCTTGAAAGCTGATTTTACAAACAGGATTGAAAGAAAAAATTTCGCGATTGTCGGAGAAATTGTGGAGGAGAAAAAGCCGTTTGAGATTAAAGAGAAGCCTGTTGGAAAAGGATCGAATGATCCTGCGAAGATTTTTGTTGAGGCGGCTAGGGAAATGAAAGAGGAGGAAGCGGAAAAAAGGGTGCGTCAGCAGGAAGATCTGGATAGGAGAGAGCGGACGTATGATTTTGTTGACAGGTTGAAAGGCGTTTTTGCTCTTGTTCCTTTTGTGCTTTTTGTGTGGATTGTGATTTTTGTTGTTTTGAATTTTGGAGATTTTTTTGGGGGTGTGAAGAGGGGGTATTCAAATTCTTGTGAGGTTGAGGTTGATTTTGATGGGGATTTTAGCGATGGCGTGAGAAGGAGTGTTGATGTTGGAATTACGAATCGAATTTGTGAGCATTTTGAGGTTTCGGAGATGCAGGTTGTTTATGTTGACGGAGGGGTTGTGAATGTTGAGGTTGACGTTGTCGATTGGTTTCTGGAATATGAGTTTGTTAGAAAAGATAATGAATGGCGAATTCAAAAGTATGCAAGAACTTCTTATAGCAACCAAGAATCCGGGCAAGTTTAGTGAAATAACCGAAATTTTTTCGGGGGTGCCTTTTAAGCTTGTTTTTTTGGGGGGGCTGGATGTTTCCGATGATGATTTTGTTGAGGATGGGGAAACTTTTGCGCAGAATGCGTATAAGAAGGCGCGGTATTTTGCTGATAAATTGAAGATGCCGACTTTGGCTGAGGATTCGGGGATTTTGGTTGATGCTTTTGGTGACGAGTTGGGTGTAAAGACTCGAAGGTGGGGAGCTGGAGAGGGTGCGAGTGATGAGGAATGGATTGAATATTTTATGAAGAAAATGGAGGGGGAGGTTAGTCGCGGGGCGAAGTTTGTTTGTAGCGCGTGTTTTTTGGATGGAGAGGTGGAACGATTTTTTGAAGGGGAAACCCGCGGGGTGATTACCGAAAAATTAATGGCTCCGATTATGCGTGGTTTGCCCTTGAGTTCATGTTTTTTGCCGGAGGGGTGCGAAAAGGTTTATGCGGCGCTTGAAGAAAAGGAGAAAAACAGAGTGAGTCATAGGGGGAAGGCAATACGGGTTATGAGATCATTTTTTGATGCTAATCAGAAGCCCTGATCCCAAGCGGAGCGTGTAGTTTTTCCAGTTTGGGTTGTTTTTTACGTTGTCGAAATATTCTTTGAGGTCTTTTTTATGTGAAATTGCGTTGTCGGTTATTATCATGCCTCCTTTTTTGATGCGGTGTTCGATGTTTTTGAAATAATCTATATGTTCGTACTTGGTGGCGTCAAAAAAGGCCATGTCAAAATGTTTGGGCTCTTTTGGAATCGCTTTGGGGGCATGTCCCAGGATGAGGGTGATATATGCGTTGAGGCCTGAGGATGAAAAGGTTTTTTTGGCGAGGTGGTAGCGATCTTTTTCGTGGGATTCGATTGTGTAGAGGTGTCCTTCTGTGTGTGAAAGGGCTTCCGCGATCCATAATCCCGAGTATCCGTTGGAGGTTCCGATTTCCAGAATGGTTTTAAATTTGCGGTCTTTTATTAATAAATTTAAGAATTTTCCGGTTTGCGGAGAAATGTTGAAATATGTTTTTCTTGTTTTTTCGAGTGAATGGAGAAGTTTTTTGATCTTTTTATTCATATGTTGGAATTAAGGTGTTTGCTGGCGCAAACGTTTGTTCTGAGAGGCCCGCCTGTGGCGGGTGCTGCGAGAATTTTAGAACTTCCCGGACACTTTGACCAGTTAATTTCAAAAAATTCTTATTCTCGAATAATGCTTCTTGCGACAATAACCGTGAAGAGGGCCATTAAGGCGGCGCCGACGAAGCTTTCAAAGGCTGCCACAAAGCGCATGGCGCCGATTGCGTGGAAGTCTCCGTATCCGAGGGTTGTAAATGTGACGATTGAAAAGTATAAAGAGTTCCAAAACGAATGATAATTCAAAGGTTCGTTATGGAAGAGAAGACTGCCGTTTATCGTGTATAAGAATGCACAAATAATCATTATTAACCCTGAAGCTATCAGAACTCTTATAAATGAAGTTCCGTATTTGCATAAAAGATCTCCAAATATAAAGTTTATCCACCTCAAAGGGTGTGCCACGCTAACAATTTTTCTTTTGGAACGCATTTCTTTGTAGTGGAAGTGGTCGGCCAGATCGTGGAGTGAAGAATTTTTATACATTTCTTTGATTTGTTTGTATTCGATTGACGCGAAGTGAAAATTTTCTTCTTTTTCGGACTTTAATTCTTTTCCGAAAGTTGTTTTTTGGTCGACTAATGTTGTTGAATTCGTTAAATCTTTAATTATTGCTTCAACGAAACTGCAGTTTACTAGCTTTGCTCCGTTTAAATTCATTCCCGTGCAGTCCGCTTCTTGAAACCCGCAACCGTTTAGGGTGGCGGTTTTGAATTCTGCGTGGGTTAAATCCGCGTTTTCAAAAAAGCAGTCATGGATTTTTCCGTCCTGGAAATTACAGTGCTTAAGGATTGCACCCTCGAAATGGATATTTGACAGAATTGCCAAATTTTCTGTGTATTCGCCGTCGTCTTCCTGGATGGGGACTCTAAAATCAAAGCCGGAAAGGTTTATTCCCCGCAAATCGATTTCGTCTTCAAGTTCTTTGTCGTTTATTCCGGGAAAATTTCTTATTTTTTGTCTGAAAAGAACAGGACTTAGGTAGCATCGGGAATTTTTGATGATTTTGACCAGTTTTTTTCCTTTTGGCGTAGTCCATCTATGCTGGAGTTCTTCTATTTTTTCTTTTGTGTAGAACATTTGTTTTTATTTTGTGCTACAGGCTAATCGATTTATTATACCACGAAACACCCCTGGTGACTAGGAGTAAAATTATGATTTTTTGTTTTCTATGACGTAGAAATGTTATTTCTTTTTCTCTTTTTTATCTTCTTCCTCTTCTTCCTCGTTTTCGTTTTCGTCTACTATCTTTATTTCTATTGCCGATTGGGAGCTGTATCCAAGACTGTCTACGACTTTTGCGATAATCAGATGGCTTGATCCTTCTATCAGGAATTTGGAAATGTTTAAGTATCCGTTATATGGGGCGGTTGTTGTGAAAAATTCTTTTTTGTCATCGAGGTAGAATTCGACTTTCTCGACTCCATTTTCTGCTTCAACATCAACTTTTATCTGGAAATTGCCTGTTGTCAGAAGGCTCTGGGAAGCCGGATCCAGGATTGTTATTGATGGAGCTGAGGCCGCGGTCTGCGCCGTGTGAACGTCGTCATATTTTGTTGGAGGAACGCCGATTCTGACCCCGTTTACTTCTCCGGAAGCATCGGTGCTTTCGTAATATGCTTTTATTTCGCTTGCCCAGTTGAGCATGTCGGCTATCGGTTCGTAATTTTGGAAAGTGACTTCTTCGATTGCTTCTTCCGGTGTGTATTCCGTTGCGAGCAGACCGGAAATTTTGTCTATTTTTACTATAAAAAAGAGGTTTTCTGTTTCTGTTGGAACGGAAAAGCTGGGGAATATTTCAGTTACGATCATAGAGGATGGAGTGGAAGATCCCGGAAGGTCTCCTGAAGCCTTGGAGATTTTAACGTGTTTGATTCCTTCCGGCTCGGGGAAAGGTTCTGCGGGAATATCTTTTAAGGCTTCTGTCATGACTTCGTTGAAAATGGGGGCGGCGGCATCATAACCGTTTGCGTTGTATCCGAGGCCTGACCCATCGGTGTTTCCAACCCAAACGCCTGTTACGATGGTTGGAGTGTAGCCGATTGTCCACGCATCTGAAGGTCTTACGCCTGATCCGCTGGAGTCTTTTTTGTTTTCTTTTGTGGAGGTTCCTGTTTTTGCCGCGTTTGGTTTTCCGCTTATAAATAATTTTGACCCTACCGCTTCGTTCTGGTCGGAAAGAATATCGTTTATCAAGTAGGCTATTTGTGGATCCAGGACTTCTTCAAAATCTTTTTGCACATGTTCTTCCAGCACATCTCCATTTGCGTTTTCAACTCTTAAAAGGCCTGTCAGTTCCGGTTTTTTCCCGTTGTTTGCGAAAGTGCCGAACGCCGTAACCATTTCTATTAGAGGGATTTCTCCCGCTCCGAGCGCGAGCGGGTATCCATAGCTGTGTGCTTTGTTTAATGTTGTGATTCCCATGTTTTCCGCAAGATCTATGATGTTGTCTTGTTCTCCGGCAAGGAAGTAGGTTTTTATTGCGGGGATATTTCTGGATTGACCAAGCGCCCGCCTCATAGTGATTTGTCCCTGCCATTTTCCGTCGTAGTTTTGAGGGCGGTCGCTTCCGAGTTTTGTCGGGATGTCGTAAATTACGCTTCCCGGGGCGTATCCGTTATAGAAAGCCTGTGCGTATACGATAGGCTTGAATGAGGATCCGGGTTGTCTTGGCCTTATTACCACATTGACGTTTCCATCTATTTCTTCATTGAAATAATCTCGTGATCCGACCATGGAAAGGATTTCTCCTGTTTTTGCGTTGATTGTTAAGATCGCAAGATTGTTTGCGTCAAATTTTTCTTCGTTTATGTCTCCATATTCTTCCGCGACTTCTTCCGCTTTAGCTTGAATATCCGGATCGATTGTTGTGTATACCTTTAATCCTCCCTGTTCAACCACGTCTTTTCCGTATTTGTCTTCCAGTTGTTGTTTTATGTAGAGGACGAAATGGGGGTGTACAATGGGTTCTTTGTAGTCGTTGAATTCTATTTCCTGTAATTCGTTTAGAGCTTCCTGCCGTTCGTCCGCTGTTATTGTTCCGAGGTCTGTCATGCGTTTTAAAACTAAATCCGATCTTCCCTGGATGTAGATGCTTTCTTCGTTCCCGAGGTCGACATACTGTCCGATCAGGCCTCGAATGTATTCTTCTTCTTCGAGATCCGATTCTTCGTCAATATTTCTATATGCAAGTTCTTCCTCCGTAAATTCTTTTAGGAGATGGGAGAATTTATTGTTTCCATACGGATTATAGCGGCTTGGGGCTTGCGGAAGTGATGCAAGGATTGAACTTTCGGCGAGCGTAAGGTCTTTTGCGTCTTTATCGAAATATACCTCAGCCGCTTTTTGGCATCCGTACGCATTGTTTCCATATGGGATCCGGTTTAGGTATAATTCCAGAATTTTTTCTTTGTCATAAACGCGTTCGAGGCGTATCGCGAGGATTAATTCTTTTATTTTTCTTGTATAAGTTCTTTCGGGGGAAAGAAAGGTATTTTTTACGTATTGTTGGGTAATTGTAGATCCTCCTCTTGGGGAGCCGATTTTGAAGATTTCATACATTACGGCTTTTGCGATAGCGAATACATCAAATCCTCCGTGTTCCCAAAATTCATCATCTTCAATTGCGACAGTCGAAGCTATTAAATACGGGGAAATTTCTTCGTATAGAATTTGTTCTCGATTTTCCTCCCCATGGATTGTGTATAGGAGATTCCCTTCCCGATCGAAGATTTCCGTTGATTGTGCTGCGGTCAGGTTTTCCAGGTCCACTACGTCGGGCAGGCCTATTGATAATATCGCGATCATTCCTCCTATGGTGATTGTTCCAAGAAGGAAAAGGCCAGTCAATACTGTGAATACCCAGAAAGCTATTTTTTTGTAAATACTGACCTCTCTGTGTGGCAAAAATCTTTTTAACATACGTTTTCGCTTCGCTCAGGTTAAATTTGATAGGTATACGCGTTCGCTTCGCTGCCGCGTTACGAACGCAATACTACTTTTTTTTGATATGGAGCGCAAGAGAGCATTGTTTCCCAAATCTTTCCAGAAATTCTGTTTCGATGAGGCGGAATTTTCCCGGATCTGTCGCGTATATGCTTAGTGTTCCTATGAGTTTTCCACTGACCATTAGAGGAATCAGGATTAAAGTTTTGAATTTGTGGGATTTTACGAGTTTTATTCCCTGGTGTTTTGTTGAGGCATCAATGTCCTGGATTATTATTGGTCTGCCGGTTTTGAAGGCATCTTCCGCTAGGCTGTTCTCAAGGGCTATTTTGCTTTTGTCCAGCCACTTGTAGTCGACGCCGAGGCAGGATAGAAGTCTCAAGGTTCTTCCTTTTGGTTCCAGGAGTCTGAGTATCGCACTATCGCATTTTGTGAGCATGCAGACGGCACTTACTATCAATTTTGCGACTTTGTCTATCTTTTCCTCTGATGTGGCAACATCTGCGATTTCGTTTATGTAATCGGCCTGTCTTTTTTGGATGCCGAGTTCTTTGTATGCGTCTTGTATAGCTTCAAATCTTTTTTGGAGTTCGGTATTAACTTTTTTTCTGTCGGTTATGTCGTTATAGATAATGAGGTATCCTTTGGGGTTGTTTTTTGAATCGGTTACTTTTGTTATGGAGAGGGAAACATCTATTTTTTCGCCGTTTTTGTGGTGGCGTTTTGTTTCAAAATTGTGGATGAATTTTTTCTTTTCGACTTCATTGATTACTTTTTTGTTTTCTTCGGCAAGTTTTTTTGGGACTATGAGGGATGATAATTTTTTGCCAAGAACTTCTTTTTCTTTATAGCCGAATATTTTCGTGGCGCCTGTATTCCACATCTTGATGTGATGAGTTTTATTCAGGATTACAATTGCTTCTGTTGAGTTTCGGATGATTTGCTCCGAGATTCTTCGTTCTTCACGGTGTTTTTTTACCTGTGTTAGATTTATATGCATGCCATAAGTTCCTCCGGCATCGGTTGGTGCGCCAATGACTAGAACAGGAATTTTTTTTCCTTGTTTTGTGATGTATGTTGCTTCGTATTTTGAAGCTATGCCGACAGCCCTGAGTTTGTGGTGTTTGGCAATACTTTTTTTACTTTCTTCGTCAAAACAGAAGTCTGAAGGTTGTCCGAGGCATTCTTTTAGGGGGTAACCTGTTGTCTTTTGGTAGACAGCGTTGGCATATATTGTTTTGTGGTGTTTGTTTCCGATCCAAAAACAGTGATCCATGGCGTTTGCAAGCTTTATTGCGCGTCTGTATTTGGTAATAGTGGCTTGTTCTTCGGGTTTTAATGTTGATTTTATGG
>SDBT01020096.1_pt1 | contig 10453 bp, 9 predicted proteins | sample 2277101 | NCBI WGS metagenome assembly SDBT01 (sample SAMN10404973, study PRJNA504765) | marine sediment metagenome | isolation source: marine sediment core GS10_PC15, 103 cmbsf | place: Arctic Ocean: Southern Knipovich Ridge | collected 2010
ATTAAGATGGGAACTATGAACAGGAACGAAATGGGCAGATTTGATGTTGATTTGTATTGTGCCACAAGACAAGACACGGAAGGTTTTCGTCTTGCTCAATTAGGTGATACTGTGATGGGGTATCTAACAGACACGACAAAAACAGATACCATGAGAAGAATCCCATTTTATAGAAGTCGGTCGGGTGGGTTTTCTAATTGGACGTTAATCGGACAACTTCTTGTTTCTGAAATCATTGAATCAGGAGAAGAAGATGGTCCTGATGATAGCAAGTTTAAAATACTGACACCCATTATTCGATGGTCTGCGAAAATATGAGGTTGCTATGGATGAAGATCGGAAGTTCTTATGCTGTGAAAAATGTGGAAAGCGACTAATCGAACGGCTATCAAATGGCATGTTCGTATTCAAGTTTGGAAAGAGTAAAGGAACTCGACGTACTCCAGTTGAGTTGTTTATATATGGGTCAATTAAAATGACTTGTATTAGAGGAACATGTAATCACATAAACGTGTTTAACTATTTTCCTCCTGTCATTACTGATCCTTTACAATCGGATGGTCCGAATAGTGTCTTTCAATCAGAGATGAATTCTCCGTAATGCTAAATAGAAAGGAGGTGAAGTACATATGGCACGTACTGGACCAGTTACAACAGATACAACGACTATTGCTCTTGGACTTGCTCAGATTCGGGTTGGAGCTTCCGCTGCGAATATCACTGACATTCATGGTGCTCTTTCGTCAAGTGACTCTATTGGTGCATTGGCGAATACTCGGTTTGTTGGTAATACTGATTGGTATCGACTTGAATCAGGTTATCCATTGATCGAGGATTACATTGCTCCCATTCGTGAAGCTGCCCACCTTGAGTGTGCGTTCAAGGAAATTACGCCATTTAATATGGCGATTTCATTGGGAATCGATGCTTCGGCTGGTGGGTATGAAACAGCACATTCAGGTGAAGTTGCGTTGGGTGGTAGAACCGCCCCCGCTTTCATTCGAATGGAAGCCCTTTACACATTCCCCGATGGAGTGACCACAATGCTGATTTTGTTCCCCAGAGCGCAGGTGTCTGCTTCTATTGAGGTTGATCTTCAATCTGAAGATGCTGCTGCTGTTCCCATCATGATTGAGTCGAAAAATGCCTCAAGTGATGTTTCCGGTGGGAATGCAATTTGGGATGATAAACCGCTTGGTCGTATCAAGTGGGCATAATCTTCTAATAAGGAGAATTAAAATGAGTAATGAAACGGAGAACAAAAAAATCAATCCGCAGGTTATGGAAGTTGAGATAGGCATTCGTAACCTGCGGACAATTACAATATATCCATTGTCATTGGGTGATCAACTGGAGATGTCTGATATCATTTCCAATACACTGGGATCTTTCTTTGCACTGGAAGATCAAAATGAGTTGGCTTTGGCCACTTTCATTGTTGAATTGATTCAGACCAATCTTGAAAAGATCATTGGTTTGGTTATCCCAGAGGACGAAAAAGCCAAACCAATAATGAAGGAATTATCAAATAAACAAACTGTGGAACTTGTGGGTTTGATATTTGAAACAAACTATGGTGGAGAAACAGCAAAAAACGTGCAAAGCCTCTTCGAGAAAGTGAAAGGAACATTTCTATTGGAGAGGCTGTCACCACAGTCTGTGAGCGATACGGATACAGACCCGGAGACTTCTTCAGAACTTCCTTTGAAAGAGGAGGAATAACACTTGGTCAATTATCTGTACTGTTCAATCATTCAGAAAAAAGGTTAGGGGACCATTTAAAGTTTCAAGCAAACATACACGGAATTGATACAGAAGGAAAAAAGGAGGGGGAGCCAAAGAAGGCAGAAGAAACAACAATAAAGAAGGTTGCGGATCATCCTTACATGTTCAAAGATCCATCAGAATACAATCATCTGTCTAAGGAAGAAAAAGCAGAGTTGACGAAAAAGATGATGGGATTTCATAAGGGATGGGTGAATAGAACGCCCTTATGAGAAAGGAATTAGACAGATGCCCACCGGTAGAGAACTCGTATTAGGAACACTTTTTAAAGGTAGACTATCTCCTGAATTCGATACGGCCGTCACCAAGTTAAAGAAGGACCTCCAACTGCTGAATGCACTTCTTGGAACAACGAGCAGAAAAGCGGGAACTGCATCTGTTGGTCTGAACAAACTTGGCAGGTCTATGGATAAATCAACACAAGGGACAAACAAAGTCACAAAGTCCACTGAGTTGATGAATAAGCAAATCGCCAAAGCCAGTAGTGGTTACGAAAGATTCATGGGTGCATTGAAAGTAACTGCTTCTTACAGTGTTGCGGCCGCTGCTATATTTGCCATCACAAGAACGTTGAGGCTGGGAGTTGTTGAAATAGCTAATTACGATCAAGCTCTAAAGAACTTACAGGCCATCACAGGGGCCACAGACACTCAAATTGCTGCTATGGGTGATTCTATTTTGCAAGTGGCAAGGCAATCAAAATTCTTTACCACTGAAATAGCAGATGGAATGGTGTTGTTGGGTCAGTCTGGTTTTACTGCTGAAGAATCTATGCAGGCGATAAAATCCGCCGCCGATTTGGCAGCAGGTACGCTTTCAGAAATGAATTCCGTCACAGATTTATTGACAACAACAATTCGAGCATTCGGTCTGGATGCAACTGAATCGGGACGTGTTGTTGATGTGATGGGGAATGCAATCAACAGGTCAAAATTAACTGTTGATAAATTGAGGATAGCATTTAACTTTGTTGGTGCGTCTGCGGCTCAGGCTGGATTATCAATTGAAGAAACAGCGGCCACAATGATGACACTTGCAAATAATGGTCTTCGAGCGTCCACGATTGGTACAGGTTTTAGACAAGTCCTTGCGAAGATGATTGCCCCGAGTGAAAAGCTCCGGGAAACCATGGAGTCATATGGTATTGAACTTAACTCGATCAATCCAACAATAGTAGGATTTAGAAAAGCACTTGAGAATCTGGCGGTTGTGTTGATTGATGGAGAAACAGGCCTTGTTGATATGGGCAAGGCGTTTGATTTGTTTAAGTTACGTGGTGCTCAAGCTGCTGCAATCATGGTTAAGAGTTTTATGTCTGGTGACTGGAATGCAGCAATGGAAAATGCAATGCGTGTCGGAACTGCTGCTGAAATGGCGAATATACAGTTAAAAGGACTTACTGCTTCTTTTAAGAATTTGCTTGGCAGAGCGGGAGCATTGGCTGTTTCAATCGGAGAGGGTGGGGTAGCAGGATCGTTAAGGGTGTTGATCACAGTAGGAAAGGTGATTATAAGCGCAATTGATTGGTTCATTCGTACTGGATCAGGACAAACTGTAGTTGCATTTGGTTTAATTACATCAGCTATAGGAGTTTTGGTGTTGGCGTTGAAGGGCCTTGCTATAGCGGCTGCCGCTGTGAATTTAACTGCTTTTTTGAGTTTGCCTATTGTTACTGTTGTTGGGTCTTTGGCGGCTTTAGCTGCAATATTAATACAATTAACAGGATCATCGGGAAAGTATAAAGAAGAACTTGGTAAATTATCAGCGCAAGCAAAGTCTGTGGGTGCATCTATATTTGCATTTAGAAAAAGACTGGAGGACTTACACGAATCTCAAGAATCAGATGCTCCAGTTAAATATGAAAAGACCCTTGAACGGATGATCAAAAACCACCCAGAAGTTGCTGATAAGGTAGATATTGCCACAGCTTCTTTTGAGGAATTGAGAAAGGCACTCATTGAAGTAGAGGAAGAACAAAGCAAGATTGATTTTGATTCAATGAAAAAAAGGATTGATCTTGTAACTGAATCGTTAGATAAGCCACAATGGAAGCCCAAATTTTGGAGAACGTTTATGGGCGTAATAACAGTTGGGTTATCTACTGTTGATCCCTTGATGCAAAACTGGTTTGAGAATATGGAAAAAGGCACCAATGAGATCAAAGAACTTACTTCCATAATGGGATCTTATTTTGTATCACTCAAGCAAAAAGTTGATGAAGGAAAGCTCACCACAGAACAAGCAAGAGCAGAAGCAATGAAGTGGATTGAATCTCACAAGGCGATCAAAGACGTAGTGGAGAAAGAACTACTTCCTGCGTTTGAACGATACATGAATTCTATTGACAATTGGGTGAGAAGGAAAACAAAAATTACCGATGACACTGCTGGTGTTCTTGATCGGGTCAAGCAATCATTCGTAGATTTTTATAAAGACCTCGATTTGTTGAGTGAGGCAGAACTTTCAGAAACAATGAAAAGAACAGAGCAAAGGACGGCTGCATTTAAAAAATGGGCAGAAACAAGCAAGACACTTGAGCAGGACAGAGTTGATGCTATTGTTGAGTCTATTTGGGCCGAGGAGATGTTCAAGTTTTTTGAAAATCTTAAGGAGAAAGAAAAAGGAGAGAAGTTATCACTGGATGAAAGATTGGAAGCATTGGATGAATTCGAACTTAATGTTGTGGGTCTTGGAGAAAAAGGATTTCAGTTGAGAAAAGAGATCCAGGTCAAACAAGAAAAAGCAGATGAAAAGTCCAAAAATAAATTACTCAAACAAGCTGAATCATTGAAAAAGAAGCTACTCACATTAGAGAAAAGGGCAGTGGATGCCCTTGCTGAGGTAAGAGAACAAAATTTGAATAAGGCTATAGCCCAAAAGAAAAGGGAGATGACCAAGTTAAATCTTGTTGACAGATTAGCATTAGCACAAGGAAAAATAGATCAGGACACAGTAGATGCAAACAAACGAAGACGGGAGATTGCATTTCTTAAATTCGTTATTAAAATGAGAAGTGAGGCAGTTGTTCAATCTGCTATTGCTTACAGTGTTGATAGCAAAAACTATAGGGATGCTGTCGAAGCCAAGAAGAAGGCTGAAGGTGAACTACAAGAAGCAGTATTGAAGTTTAAAATCCTTAAAGCTGAAGCAGACAAAAAGGAAGAAGAAGACGCTGAAAAGACAAAGGACAAAATTGAAGAGGTAGGAGAAACATACAAACGTGTATCTATTTTGATAAAAAGAAACCCGATAAAAATTGATGCAGATGTTGATCCAGCAAAAGCTGCAATGGATAGTTTAGTGGTGTTCTACAAGGAGAAAATTGCACAATTGTTGGTTCACTATGCTGAATTCATGAGAACTACGGATAACATACTGACAGGTTCTGCTGCTGTTGTTGCTCGAAATACGATGACTATCATTACAAATAAGATAAGAGGGTACACGTCTGCTTTGTCGGGTCTTGGTGATACGTTATCGAGAATATCTGGGATAAGACTTGATAACTCTGCGTTTTCATCTCCAGAAAGAAGGGGTCTTATAGCAACGAACACAACTCCAAATGTTTCATCTGGAACAGTAACTCCTCGTTCTGGGACAAATCCAGTAGAAACAATCAACTTGAATGTTCAACTTCCAAATGGACAAACAAGAACACTTGAGATAGTGAATACACCGGGAACCAGATCAACAATTAATTCTTTAGGTCAAGAATTGGAAAGAATGGGGTTGAGTCATGTCTAATTTTTCTTTTTATTCTACAGAGATCACAGCAACAACCGATCCAGCAAATGCTATTCCAGCACCTGCAATACTGGTTGTATTGCATAGAGATCCTATTGTGGGGACATATGATCCTGAAGCGGGTAATTCTCACAGAGGATCAGTAATTCCAACTCTTGGTGGTGCTATTGTGCAGGAATACACTAAGAACATTAAGGACCAAAGAATCAAAATAGCGGATCAGGATGCCTTGACTGATGGAAATATATCTACATTAAGAACCATATCAGCAAGCGGGGAATGGTATTTTACTGATGGGTACGATGTGTGGAAAACTCAATTTTCGAAACCGAGAGGCTTTGTTGCTCAAAGAAATATTCTTATTGCAAAGAGCGGGAGAACAATATATGATTACGAAATTGAATTAATCCCAACATGGAAATCAGGAGAAATTTGATATGGGATATGGTTTCAAAATAGAGATGGTTGGGTTTGGTGATATCACAGACAAGATTTCATCTTTCCAGATTACTGACAGCATAGAGCAGTATGCAAGGGAAATGACATTAAGTATAAGTGATGCTGAGTTCTATGATTCTCTTGATTTTTCCATAATCACCCCTAATCCCGAAATTACAATCTCCACAAAAATAGCTGATACTTTCGTGCAACAAGGGCAATTCTTTATTGAAAGGCCCTCACTTGTTATTGAAAAGGACAGTTCGAGAATTCAAAGTGTGTGGGGAAGATCGAACATAGCAAAACTAAGTCAACCTTTCTCTGGAAAAGTAAATAAAGTCTGGACTACATATACCACATTTTACACAATAGCAGAAGAAATGTGTGATTTAGGTGGAATCACGTGGGATGGTAGTTTATGTGAACCAAACGATTATGCTATTTTCGCATTCAGTTACAGTGCTGATTATATATATCCTATTGAAGTCATTGCCGAATTGGCATCTTTTGTTGGTGGTAAAGTCATAACAGATAAAGACGACAATTTAAGGGTGGTTCTGTACAAATACACACCAACAGGGCCTAAATGGGAAATTACAGACAATGAGATCATAAGCATCTCTGAAAGCCCACAATGGCCTGAATTCGGAAATAGAATAAGAATCACACCACTCGGTAATTTATCAGGATATACAATTGGATTGTCCGTTGAGGACCAGTGTATTCCCGCAGATGGAACATCAAGGTCACGATTGGTTGCTCAAGTAATTGATTCTGACGGGGCGGGAGTTAATGAAGTTATAGTTGCCTGGTCTCATGATGGAGAATCAGCAACATTAAGAGATGGAGCAACATCAACAACAAGACGTTTGATCATTAGTGGGTACCAAACACAAGCTTTATCATTCTATACGTTTGAACTCCCTTTCATCCCGATTACAATTGATCACGTTTTTGCTTTATCAGACAGAGGAAAAGTAACTGATCTTGCATCTGAAGGTTATTCAATTGATGGTAGAATAATTACATTAGTTGATAAATTATCGTATTGCAACACAACGATTGAAGTGGAATACAAAGTAGATGGTGGTGCTGTAAACTATTTAGTTTCTGGAACGATAGCTGAAGATGTAGTTGTGACCACAAATACAGATGGTGAAGAGGCCAAAGGAACAGTGTTTATTGACAATCCTTGTATGTGTCCGATATCGATCAGTTTAGAGGCGTCACCAACAACCTTCATTAGGAACGAAGTTTGTCAACTATTAGTTTACGCAGAAGAACAAGGACCAGTGACTGATGGAAAACGTGTGTATATGTCCATGGGAGGACAAACAGCATGGCAAAAAGGAGCGTTATCATGGGACATGGCTAATCTTGGTACTGTCCGGGTTCAGTATGAGCAAGCTACAATTAATAATGATATCGAAGGATTAGCACAATGCAACATATCTAAATACATAGCAAGTGTAACAGCCGTCTATTTGGATGACGGAGATGGGAATATTACGGGTTCAAATTTGTATAGTTCTCATTCAGGAAAGTTGATCACACTAACAAGTGGAACAGTGGGTCAGGCCGTGCTCGTTGATTATACAGTGCAGGGAGCAGCCATCAATTGGTTCTTATCTGAATTTGCAGTGGGTCAGGAAGAAATATGTGCTGTTATTCCCACGACAAGAGAAGATCCAGTAAGAGCTTGTGTCACAATTACAGTAGCCAATGTGAATCTTGACGGCACTGATTCAAACACCCCGAGCAGTGCGTTTTGGAACGTACCGGGTGATACATTCCCTGACGGAGCTTCTGGAGATTTCGGGGCGGGCTCAGGGAGTGGTGGTGGGACTGGACCAGCTGATGGTGGTTACGGTGGGATTGACAATGCTCCCGGTCCCGATGGTAGTTCTACATTCACGTACTATCGTCCGAGAATCAAAGGGTGTGGTCGTACTGTTAACATTTGTCCTTCTGGTTTTGTTTGTTGTGAAAGCGGGGGAGCAGTCGGGTGTTTTAAAAGAGAAAATTGTGATGATCCTCTTGTTGTGTGTACTCCCGAATCTGTTGAAGAAAATAGCCGAACTGCTTTGCGTGATCGATTTATTGTTCCAAAAGAAACTTGCCCCTGTCCTGATATATGTGCTTCCGAATTAACTTATTATGGCACAACACAGGATTATGATAATCACAGCATGAGGACAATAGATACAATCCTTAGGGCTGATTTTGGATTGACTGAAGAGGAGTCTGGATCTGCTTACTGGGAGCAACGTGCTTTGGAAGAGGCTGATGCTGTTGGAAAATGCATTTATGAGTGTGATCCTGTTTGTACTGGAACGATTGTATACACCACGTTGTCAATGCAATTCGATGATGAACAATCTTTGTCTGTTGGTGGTTTTAATGTTTATACTGAAGATGATGATTTCACTTGGCAAATATCGTCTGGCGGTGGCACATTGTCAGAAACTACAGGCAAAAGCACACTATACACAGCTCCTCCCGTCAATGCAGAATGTGAGGATAATCCAACCATCCAACTTTTTTGTAGTGGTGTGTTGATTAGTCAAATAACAATAGCAATTAATGTTGTTACAAGTAGTTCAGAGGCATATAGAATATATACTTGTCAGTCCCCTGTTGTTCCCGAAGGAACAGGGATGGAAGCTGGGTACAATAAATTTAGATGTGATGGTGTGCAAATAGGAGGAAGATTTTCATGTGATGGGTGTGATCCTTGCACGTGTGCTGAAGACATGACATTGGAACGGTGGGGTGATGAAGAAAAATGTGACCTTCCAGGGGGTGCTGGAACCTATGACCAGAGAACACCTCAGATGATAACTGATGGTTGTTGTCCTGAGGCTCTATTATGAACAAATTAACAAAATCAGAGTTTGATGACCGAATGCAAGCAGTTGCAAGAGCAAGAAAAATATTTATACCTCATATCACAAAGAACATATCCATTGCTTTTGCTTTGTATCAGGAAGTACTTGCGGAGCACAAAAGAGATGTGTTCTTATCTACTATGACAAGCGGGGATAAAATGAGGACAGTAATGGACAGTTTTGTTCGGCCAAACTGTCCTGATTGTGGAAAGGTTTTGTATTTAAGACTCATAAACACCCCGAAGGGAAAAGCTAATATTCATGGATACAAATCACAGTGGATGTGTATTCAAGACGATTGCTCATACGAAGTATACTCCCAAAAGACATTGAACGAGTGGATGAAGGAGTTAGATAAAAAGGAGGAATGTAATGGCTAAGCCAGCAACAACTTGGTTGATCAATGACACAACAAACGATGGAACGAACACAGGGAATGCTTCAGGAGGGGCGGGTGGTTCTGGATCTAACTGGGTTGTTATTGACAAGGATAATGACACCATCATGTTTCTTGATACTCAACAAAGTGATGGGGATTCAGGAACAGGAACTATATATCCAGTATTAATTCCATCAGCAGGAACAGATGAATCACCAAAAACGTTTCTCAATGATAACAATACTGGTTTGTTAAATCAAGTCACATTAGCTGGTACGGTTGATGGTGATCAGTCTGGTGGGAATACCAGATATGTATTTGCTATTTATTTTGACGGAGCAACTGCAACAGTTCCTTATCTTGAAGCTTGGGACACTTCTGTACATAGTTCGAGCAGTAATGCTTTTCTGGGAGGAGGAACCGGAGCAAACAGCACACTTAGGGCCATAACCACAACCAATGCTGTTCCGGGGTCAACTCAATGGGGTGGAACACCGTTAGCCGGCACAGCAAATCGAATCGCTCTTGACTCAGGAGCATTGGTTGGTGCTAAAAATGTGTATTTCAATTTAAAGCAAATTATTGCGTCAACGTTTTCAGCACAAACAAATTCAGCAATTGTCCTCACTTTGCGATTTACTTACTCATAAAAGGAGAACAAAATGGAAAACAGTCTTGTTTTCAATTCAGAATTAAAAAAAATTATGGGAGCAGAAGTGCCAGAAGAATTCATTACAGTCAAAAGCAACCCGTTGGCATGGCGTATGCGAATCCGGTTCGACACTAAAACACCACCCCATGAATATCTCACTAAGGACATTCGATTTCATAATCCAGGGTGGGCCGATGAAGACAAATTCAAACCTATTCTGTACATGGAGCTATTTCTTCCTGTTAAGTTTAAACTGTACCTAGGTGGAATGGAACAATACAACTTTTTTATTGAAGCTCTGGGTGATATGACTGGAGGAGGAAAAGCTAAAATCGAATCGTTTTGGTTGTGTGGGTTATCTGCAAACAAAGTTAAGACATGGACCATTAAACAAGGATCAGTTATGACAAAGACACATGTGCTTGGCACTGAGTATTATGGCACATCTTCTCGTGGTTGGCGGGCGGGTGTTCCTTCAAAAAATCCAATATCTTCTTTAGTTCCAATTTAGGAGTTATTATGCCTGTTACTGTACTTTCAAATCATTTTAAACGAGAAGTAATGGCT
>SDBT01020097.1_pt1 | contig 10453 bp, 10 predicted proteins | sample 2277101 | NCBI WGS metagenome assembly SDBT01 (sample SAMN10404973, study PRJNA504765) | marine sediment metagenome | isolation source: marine sediment core GS10_PC15, 103 cmbsf | place: Arctic Ocean: Southern Knipovich Ridge | collected 2010
AATAACACCTCGTTCGTCTCTTATCGCAATTGTCTCTCCGACTTCAAAGGATTCGGCTTGCTCTTTGGCAATGGGAAAAACTATCGGAATCGTCCATGCGTAGTTTTTGCCGTTTCTCTCTATTATTTCTTCATCGAGCACCTGATGAAATTCCTGTTCGCCCATAGGTCCGGCAAGAGGTGAGAGAACGCCATCGGCAATTCTGTAAAACGCCGACAGATCGCCATCGGTTATCGTGTATGATTTATAGCTGCGTGCCTTTTGAATGAAAAATTCAACTTCATCTTCAGGTACAATTCTGTCAATAAGTCCGCAACCCCCGTGTGGAGCAATAACATCGTCGTTCATAAGTTTTCCTTTCTACCTATTAGTATTTTCTGATTTTGGATGGTTTGGTTTACAATAACCTACTTTAGGAAAGTCATCAACTCGCTGGTCCGTATTTTGCAAGCGGTTTGTTATTATTTACTGTTGTCTCCGAGAGGATAATATTTTGCCTTAGCAAAACAACCCCAAAACCATTTTTTCTGAACAACTTCAGCAACTTTCACCCCTCCTGCTTTACGGATGCCTTTCAAGCTTGGTGTATTGGTTGATGCGGTCCATATCCAGAACATTTTCGCCGGTATGCCTGATTGCGCTACTTTCTGGAGTTGTGATGGGTAAATTCCCAAACCGCGAAAACTTCGTGATGTCAAGCAGGAAATAATGGAATAAGAATCATCAGAAACAAAAGAATATCGCCGCCTGAGCCTGCACGCCGGGACAATCCATTCTACATGGACCAGCTTGCTTTCGGCAAAAGCCAACAAAATGTAAGTATTAGGCCCGCCATATCGTAGCCGAAGATAAGCAACCGTAAACTTACCTTGTAACCGTTTTACCTGTCCCCACTGCCATGCCGTCAATGCCCTAATTTGCAACAGCTTCATATCTATTTTAATCTTGGACTCTGCCTTGTGATATTGTCTCCTGGCTAATGTAAATACTTCGTTTCTCGTCTCTGAGTAACCGAACATTTATTAAAACTATGTTGCTGCCCTGACTGCTGTAATCAAGTCCAGGGTCTGTTGTGCCAATTTATCTCTGTCAAACTTTTCTTCCGAAATTCTTCGGGCGTTTTGGCCCATTTCATTCAATTCATCGCTATGCGACTTAAGATACAGTACTTTTTCGGCAAATTCATCTACATCACAAAGCTTGCAACCCAAGCCAGCATGATTTTCTTCAATAAGCTTTCTCTGCCAGCCGGAGTAATTTAATAATAACGGCCTGCCAGCACTGAGGCCATCGTAAAATTTATTAAGCGATGCGTGTCTTTCTATAATTGGGAATTTACCGATTATGGCCACAATAACATCACTTGCAGCTAAAATGTTGGGGAGTTGGTTCCTTGGAACAGAATCCAGAATTTGCACGTTCGTCAAACCGAGCCGACGCAGATGGTTTTTCAAGATTTCCTTTTTGGATCCCTCGCCAATCAATACAAACAGGATATCCTGATGGTCTCTAAGTTTCTCGGCGACATAAATGACAAACTCAAGACCGGTAATCTTTGCCATAGCCCCGGCGTGAAGAAGGACAAGTTTATCACCCCAGGCTCTATCTCGACGAATTTTACTGCCGTCAATATCCGGCCTAAATAAGTCCAAATCTGCTCCGTTTGGTATCGCATAAATAGGTTTTTCGTTACCTGTAATTTTTCTAATATCTTCGGCCATGCTTTCTGAAACAGCTACTATCGCAGCAGAGTTTTTATAAATGAATCTTTCAAGCCATGAAAGTATCTTAATGATAAATTTGTTCTTTATAACCCCCACCTCTTCCACCGAAGTCGGCCACTGATCACGTACTTCAAAAATATATTTCTTGCGTCTGAACCATCTTGCTACAAGAGCCGGTACACCTACGGTTAAGGGAGTGCTTGTAGCGTAAACAATATCTACTTTTTTTATAAAAAGAACAACGAGTGACGCAAGCGATAGAAAACCCAAAAAAGCTAAACACCGTTTTAAGGCGCCCATCTGCTGTCTGTAAGGAACAGATAGAGCAAGAACATCAATCTTGTCAATTTTAAATCTTTTAATAATCCAGCCCTTGGCGGCAGATAAATCTGCATCAGTAAGTTTTGCTATTGAAGTAAGCATTGTTACTTTATGGCCTTTGGCAGCCCATCTTTTTGCGAACTCATAAGACCTGGTCCCGCCACAGCCCAACGGTGTAGTAAAATACTGATGAATATAAAGTATATGCATTTGGTTTGGATAGTGGCCTTATGCGTCGAATTTACGACCTACTTCCAGAGCCGGACAAGGAGGCATTACAGCGTCTATCCCCTTTCGCTTTTGTTGTAAACTAAATATTTTGGCATATATTCGCCGACCTATCGGCAACAGGGCATTGCGATAAAACAGCACTTCATAGCCGGGCTCCCTCCGTGCCAACTGCTTTAATACACGGTGATGAATCCACCTTAAAAACGCCTGTTTTTTGTCTTGACAATGGGTAGAGGTTAAAGTTTAATGAAGATATGTGGAAAATAAAAGTATTAATTCAGTTTTTCTTAAGTAAATTGCCCATGGGAGAAAAGATTAACTATATACTACAAAGGGCGAATAAAGCTCATAGTGAAGAGAAAATCAAGGAAAGAATTGTTGGTCTATTAAAAGCCATGCGAAAAATTGATGAGCATATTCCATTAGAAGGTGCTACTGTTGTTGAAATTGGTACTGGTTGGGAGCCGATTTGCTCTATACTCTTATATCTGATGGGTGTAAAGATTTGCCATACGTATGACCATATCCGGCATGTCCGCTATAACCTTGCAGAAATGCTTGTTAGAAGTATAGGAAATCAGTTAGATGAAATTTCGAAAATTTCATCTATTTCATTAAGTGTCCTGGAAGAAAGGCTTTCAAAGTTAAAGACAAGTCCGAATTTAAATGATTTTTTTTCGAGAGCAAATATTACTTATCATACTCCCGCGGATGCATCAAGGACAGGCTTGGAAGAGGGTAGTGTCGATTTAGTATATAGCTATGCTGTCCTTCAAGCAGTACCTGAGAAAGTAATATATGATTTAACAATGGAGTCCAAGAGAGTTCTTAAAAGGTCCGGTATCGCATACCACGTGATTGGACTACATGACCCTTACGCCGGTTTTGATAAAAATATAACAAAAGTTAATTTCTTGAAATATCCTGAGTTCTTATGGTCTTTTTTCGTTAAAAATAAAATTAGTTATCATAATCGTTTACGCGAGAAGCAGTTTCTGGATATTTTTAAAGAATGTGGTGCCAAAATTGTTTGGTTAGAAAGTAAAACGGACCCCAATGACATTAATTCTTTGAGAAATATGAAAATTGATAAGTCCTTTCATGGGATGTCGTATGAAGAACTTGCCATCTATCGGACTGAACTTATTATTTCATTTTCATGAGAAGCCTAACAAGGCGCTGCAGCCGACCGCTGAAAGCGGCCATTAAAATCTCATCCCAGTTTGCAGCTACCTTTTTATCAACCTGACGAATTGTTACATCCATAACCTCTTATCCCTTTCTTGGTATATTGATATCCAGATTTTATGTCGTTCTGACTTGAATTTTATGTAATAGCCATTTACGTTCCAAAGCTCGTCTTTGGCTGTTGGTGATAACATAATCACCATTTCGTTCTCTCAGGTAATCCAGCAGAGTAGAAACAGGTACAAACCAGCCGTTTTTCTTGGCTAATCTTTTGATGAGTGATTCGAATCTTTTATCAAGGCGCCCATCGAGATAGAAACCGTTTGCGAAATGAGTATACATTATGCAGGCGCCGCCTTCGGCTTCCAGACGGTCCTGATTCTCTTCTGCCAGAGCATTATTGAAGGATTGTACGGCTGCACCCTCAGTCGATGCGAACCAGAAATTAACATAGGGTCTTTGGGGGTCATGATACGGTATAAATGGACATTGCTTTAGAGTGTTTAGGTCCTCGAAGACAAAATTGCGGACATAGGTTATATATTTTTTGCAATAGTCTGCCCAGAACAGCGGGTCGCCTTCCACATGGCCACGGTAGAAATTTATTCTCCTGCCTCTGGTTAGTATATTGTAGAACAGTTTGTTTAAGCCGGTTAACCGGTTTTCTCCCCAATAGATATTTTCCTGGCAATCGGCATGCTGTGCCATTACATCCGGACTGTGGCCAATGATTTCCTCGAAGCGCTTAATTCCCTTTATCGTCTGCTCTCGAAACGAAGAATGATATGTTGCATTGTGAAAACCGATTTCGAACCCAGAACTCTGCAATTCTTCAATCCAGTTCAGATATTCAGGGTCCTCGCAAGTATCACCTCCGATTGTTGGAATTTCTTTCCCTGAAAGTGGCCATATTGATTTAGTAGTCTTAAAGCCACAGTCCTTAAGAAAATCATACACAGGCTTAGTATTCTCAACAGTTGCTAAATCTGTATCATCAAATACAGTAAACGCAAAATACTTTCCATCTGGCCATTTTATTTTTTGCATAAAAACTCCTTATATTCATAAATGCTTAACCATAAATCGTCGGGCAAATTCATAGGAACGAGTCCCCTGCTTCCCTTCGGCGTGGCGAAATATTGGTGAATATATAGGATGTTCACAGATCAAAAAGTCTCTGTTTTAAGAATTGATTAATTTGCTGTAGGCTTTTAATAATTTTTTTTATCAGCATCGAATAAGTTTTCATAAAGCCCTAATAGCTTTTTGCTTTCTGCCTTCCAATTATATTTTTCTATAGTCAATTGCCTTCCCCTATCGCCTAATTGCTTCGCTTTATCAGGATTATCTAAGAGATATAGAATTTTATCGGCGATATCCTTGGGATTATAGGGGTCAGCAAATAAGGCACATTCAACAAAAGTTTCCTGCCAATATGGAAAATTGGACATAATTATAAAAACCTCATCATAGTAAACAAATAAAGAGACAGCACTATTTAAAAATCAGGATATAGTCTGACAGCACTTTTTATCATCGAACCTCTAAAAAATCTTAAAATCTCTTTAACAATTCTTTCCGCTACTTTCCCATCCCACAACTCTGGCGTTTTCCCCTGTTTCCAGCTTCCTGATAAAATCAGCCCTACTTTTTCTTCAATATTTCTCATATTTACTAATTCGTTTGTCCCTTCAGTAACAGTAATTGGCCTTTCTGTATTTGGTCTTAATGTAAGACAAGGAAGATTTAAATACGTTGTTTCTTCTTGGATACCGCCGGAATCAGTTAATACAAACTTGGCATACTTTTCGAGTACAATAAATTCTTTATACTTCAGTGGTTCTGAAATATTAAATCTCTCATTAAATGTTAGGTTTATTCCATATTTATCTATATTTTTCCTTGTTCTTGGATGCATAGGAAAAATAACAGGGATTTTTTGAGAAAGGTTGTTTAAAGAATTTAGGATTTTTTCAAGGTTATCTTTACTATCCACATTAGAAGGTCTATGAAGTGTAATAAGAACACAATTTCCCCTTTGCAAATCAAACTTTTGTAATATTTTATCTTCATAAAATTTGTCGATTTTTTTCAAGATTGTAATCAAAGAATCTATCATTATATTTCCCACAAGATGAATTTTATTATGGTTGATTCCTTCCTTCATCAAATTCTCATTCCCATCTTTAGATGGAGTAAACAGAAGGTCAGAAATTCCATCTGTAACCTTTCTATTGATTTCTTCTGGCATTGTCATATCAAAACTTCTTAAGCCTGCCTCTACATGAGCAACCGGAATAAAAAGCTTTTTGGCTGTAATACTACAAGCGAGCGTTGAATTCACATCACCAAACACTACGACTAAATCAGGTTTTTCTTTTAAGAGTACTTTTTCAGATTCTATCATTATTTTACCTGTTTGCCCTGCATGTGTCCCTGAACCCACACCAAGATAGTAGTGCGGCTTTGGTAAATCAAGCTCCTCAAAAAATGCCTGTGACATCTGGTAATCATAATGTTGTCCTGTATGCATAATTAAAGTCTTAATACCTTTTTCTTTAGTAAGTTCAAGATAGAGTGGCGCCATTTTCATGAAATTGGGTCTAGCGCCAACAACAAGAAATATCTTTAGCAAATTACTCATTCTGTACATTGTTCAAAAGACTGCTATAAATCTCTAAAAGCTTTCCGCTCTCTCTTTCCCAATTATACTTTTCCAGAACCGCTTTCTTTCCGTTATCTCCCATTTTTTTTGCTTCATTCGGATGTTCTATTAAATATTCAATTGCTTCAGCGATTCTTTGGGGGTTAGTTGGATCAACACAAATTCCGCATTTGTTTTCTTCAACAATCTCTTTGTATAAGGGGAAATCAGACGCTACTAATGGTAAATTAACCAACATATAGTCAAAAAGTTTATTAGGCAGACAGCTCATATTGTTCGCGTAGGGTAGATAGGTAACAATTCCCAGTGATGCTTGTGAAGAATACCTCTCTTTTTTCTCATACGGCACCCAAGAAATCAATTTTATCTTTTCTTTTAGATTTAAATTAGAAATTAAATTATTTATTTCCTTGGCAAAAGATTCCGGTGTTACTTTCCCGACTAAATATAATTCCCAGGTCGGGTATTTTTTTATCACCAGAGTAAATGCTCTAAGTAACTCGCAAATTCCTCTACTCTTAGACATTCCACCCAGATAGATTATATACTTTTTAGTTTTTTTTTCAGAATATTTGGAGAGCTTAATTAGAGGATAATTTTCTATTCGTTTTGTACGAACTTTCATTTTTTTGTATCTGTTTCCTACAATAGGGGTGGTGTAAACTATATAATCGAAAAATGGGCCTGATGTTTTCTCAAAAAGAGTAAATAGCTTACTTACTATTTGTCTTAACCGCTTGGGAATCCAAAATTTATCTAAAATGCTGTTCGGATAATGCTCATGAACATCATAAATAACCTTTTTGCCAAAAAGTTTTAATGTCAAACCAATAGGTATCAACTCTGGGTCGTGAAAATGATAAATGTCAGCCTTCTCTTTCAATGCTAATCTAAGCAATTTCCACACTACTTTTGTCATTCTCTCAAATCTATTTCTTGGCTTAGGCAAAGGAACAATTCTTACCCCTTCCACAACTTCTTCTTTATTGTGTTGGGCAATAAGCGATACATTATATCCTGCCTTTGCCAGAGTTTTTGCCTCTTTATGAAAAATTCTGGTATCAAAAGGTATATGGCCGGAGGTGAGATGGCAAACTTTAATTTGCGTTTTATCCGACAGGTTTCTCATAAATTCCTCTTGATTTTATCGCTCTATTCTTCATATCCCAAATCTTTCAGCTCCCGAACCCCGGTTGCACCGCGAACGTAAGCAATAAAGTGTCTGGCCCAGTCCGATACTCGCTTGTCAAAAGGTGCCGGATAAAAAACAATGACCTTCGCACGATTATAAGGAGCGAACCTTTCGGGTCGGTCGCCGTACCATTTGGAATTAAGTTCGGCGCCAATCCTATAGGAATAAATAATATCATATGAGTAATCAATGTCATAATAGTTGAATTTCTTAAGCCCTCTGCGATAACCTGACGCCAATGAGACCCAGGGTGTTACATCAGAAACGCCCATCTGGTCTGCCAACTTGCATGTCCTGCGAAAAGTCTCACGGGTACGTTCTATTTCGAAAACAGAGTAGAGCGAACAAGATAAAGACGTTTTGATTTCCTTGCCGGTCCAATATCGAGTCTTGGCCCATCCGCTGTCAACCGCAGCTTGCAACACTCCGCGGCCATACCACTCTATCCGTGCTTTCGGGAAAATGGCCTTTGCCCTCAAATGAATAGCATCAAGGGCTTGACGAATACCCTCATTCCACGATTTATCGCCAGCCCTTTCATGAAATCTCTCTGCATCCAGTGTTACAGCACCGACCTTGACATCGCTGCCATATTTCTTATTGCTTTGCTTCAGCCATTGCTTCACCAGTCGCGCACGCTCTTCGAAATAACGGATTTCTTCCCAGTAGGTTGGCCCTCTGTCAGTGGGCGGTAACTTCTTGCCAAATTTTTTATGCCACGGACTAAAATTAATCGCAAGCGACGCCTTTATATCAGGTCCGGTTTTGTTGACCCTGGCACAAATATAAACGAATTTGTCTATATGCTCCTGTTTGGCCCAGTCGCCCGACACACAAAGCGAATGCGTTATCCTTGCCAGTTCATACAATCGCTGATTACTTAGTTCAGGCGACACCGGCCAGGAGTAATGAACTTTCGGTAATGGCTTAAGTGCGAACAGCTTCGCATCAATTTCAGCTTCCGACAGCCGCATTGTACCAGTACCACCACATCGCACACATCCCAGCAAAACTGCCGTACCGACCGCAAATGACATAATTGTCTTTGACATATCAAAAGCCAACCTTTAGTACAAAATCTGGGCATCTTGAAATTCAAATTCTTCCGAGTATTGTCCCTCTTGTGCTATAAGCTCACTCTCTAACGAAACCTCCTCTACCATACGATGGACTTGGCTAAAAACCGCTACGACCAGCCCGGCGCAAAAGAACATAAAGCGGTTGCTGTCAATATCACCGGACTTCATCGACTGAATAAAAGCGAATAGAAACAGTAAAATTGAAATGTGAACAAACTGCGACGTCTCTATATCCAGTTTATACAGATGAACGAACTTTGAGGCTTTTCGCCACCGCCTGAAAATAAGCCATAAAAACAGACTTAAAACAATCACTCCCGCCAATCCTTGTTCGTACAGTAATTCGAGGATAATATTATGCGGATATTCTCTTACATCTTGCCCCCCTCTGTCAACCGCCCAAGCCCCCGTGCCATGCCCAAAGATCAAATGCTCGGAGGATTCCTCTATTGTCAACTCAAACAACCGGGTCCTTGAGCTGGCTGACTTCCTTGCGTCGTACGAGCTTCTCCACATATTAGCTATTCTCATGGTAATTTCTTGCGGCAATCTACCGAATGAAACTACCATAACAACGAATATCGCTGCGATAACCAATGGCGCCCATCCTTTAGATATACCCCTTCGACAAATTAACACCGCCACAAGCCATGTAAAAACCAAACCTAAAAAAGGTCCACGGGACCCGGTAATGACCATTGCTATAACCATCGCGGGGATCATTACCAGACTGAGGATTCTTAAGCCTAACGATGTCCACGCCATAATTGTAAAGACAAAAACAATGATTGCTGCCGTGCCTATTTGTACTGCTGTAGCCAGTGGATCTGTTTCCATAAATCCACCCCTGGTTCCACCTTCTCGAAGTACCGCCGCATGGGGCGCTATAATCGTACCGACGGTAAATATAATCCCAATAACAACCAGTATCCATATCATCATCCTGATGTCCTTCATGCTGTGGGCAAAAAAAACAGGTGCAAGAAATGCAATAAGACCTAATGTTGCAAACCGAGAACTTTTTTCCAGACCATAGTGTGGCGCCGAGGTATACGCCACGCCAAGAAGCAAAATACCAGCTAAAAGCAGGTATACGCATAGTGGAAGACTTATAATATCTCTCCACCTGCCGCCACTTTTTACAAAGCTATATGTCATCGCAATCAGCACCAGAATAGCAAACAGGACGGTAACATCAACTACCCTGAAGAAACCGAATTTAAACCTAAGATATGCTTTTAGCTGACCCGCCATAATAAACAAGGCCAGGGACAGCATCGGATATTTAAAAATCGCGATTGAAAGAATTATTAAAGCAACTACAGCAACGAGTATTGCTAACACTTCCGCACCAGCCTTTCTTAGATTATGAATGATTCAGAATACTGCAAAATTTCTCTCTCAACTGCCGCATATGGGATTCAATAGTAAAGTTTTCTGCTACGTCAGCATAAGCTTTTTGGGCATACCGCTCTGCTCTCTCATCATTCGTGATAACCATACGCAAACATTCTGCAAGCTCATCTGCGTTATCAGGAGTAAATTTAAGGCCATTTTCGTTATGCTCGACGATCTCGCTTGGCCCACCGGCGTCCGCAACTATCACCGGCGTTCCACAAGCCATCGCCTCCGGCACTACATAACCAAAACCTTCTGTACTGCAGCATAAAACACTTGCCTTGGACTTTGTAATAATACCATACGGCTCCTTGACATAACCGGTAAACTGAACACGGTCTGAAAGCTCGAGTTCTGCGATTTGCTGCTTTAGTTTACGATAATACGGATTTGAGTCCTCTGCAGGCCCACCCACCAGAATTAAGTCCAAATCCAAACCCTGCTTGGCCAAAATACTTATAGCCTGAATAAGTATGTCCTGCTTCTTTATGCTGACAAGTCGTCCCACACTTACCACGTCCGCTCCGTCACAGTCTTTTGCCTGGGCAAGTTGCTCCCCGCGTCGCTTGATTGCTTGAGCGTTAAGGCCGTTATATATGCGGTACGTCTTGGCTTTCATCGGACCCCAAAGTGACTCACGAACCGCCTCCGAAAT
>SDBT01020098.1_pt1 | contig 10453 bp, 11 predicted proteins | sample 2277101 | NCBI WGS metagenome assembly SDBT01 (sample SAMN10404973, study PRJNA504765) | marine sediment metagenome | isolation source: marine sediment core GS10_PC15, 103 cmbsf | place: Arctic Ocean: Southern Knipovich Ridge | collected 2010
CCTACTCGCAAGTTAAGAAATCATACCCCCCTATTTTTTTCTTCAACTTCTTTAGATTCATTAATGTCGCTAGTTTCATAAAGAAAAAGCTTTTTTTCGATCCGTAACTTGTAAACTTAAGATTTATAAAATTTCAATTTAAAAGTTAAAATGCCAATAATATCCCTTCAAATTAGTGATGATTTACTAGAGAGATTTGAAAAAGTTCGAAGCCTCAGTGGCTTTAATTCTAAAAGTGAAGCATTAAGAGATTCTATTGTGTTTTTTATTGAAAAACATGAGCAGTTCGATAAGTTAGAAGGATATAAGATAATGACAGTAAGTCTAGTATATCCATTTAAGGATTTAATAATTGATCAAATTACGGAATTATATTCCCACTTTCATCAGATTATAAAAACTGTAACTGATTGGCGTATTGCTGAAAAGAAGATTGAATTAATATTATTAGTCGGGGAATTTGGAACCATTAAAGATTTATATAGGGGATTAGCAAAAATAAAGGATGTAATTTGTACCATTAATGAAGTTATAATTGATTAATCGAAACGGAGAGAAAAATCAACGCTTTCTGAGGGAAATTGAGTTAGCGATCCAGAGCTTATTACATCAGGTTCGGAAAGTAAGTAATCTAATATGTTGTCTGGAGTTATTCCGCCTGAAACTTCTATTATTACTTTATGTCGTATATTGTGTTTCTTTAATGAATTTATAGCATCTTCAACCCCTTCTGGGCTAAAATTATCGAGCATTATTATATCTGCTCCATTTCTTGCAGCAATTAAAGCATCTTCAGCATTCTCAACTTCTACTTCAATTTTCTTAGTAAAACTGGCTTCTTTCTTCATATCTTTTAAGAGTCGTTCGATATTTCCCTTATAATATCTCAAATGTGTGTCTTTTAGTAGAATCATATCATCAAGTGAGAATCTATGCGTATCTGCGTGCCCTATTTCAGCCGCCATTTTCTCAAATATTCTTAATCCTGGGATTGTTTTTCTAGTACAGGCTATTTTTACATTTTTACCAGAATTATTTATAATTTCTACAAATTTTCTTGCTGTAGTAGTAATTGCACTCATGTGTGAAAGTAAATTTAACGCCGTCCTTTCTCCTAAAAGGATGTCTCGAATATTTCCTTTTAACTCTAAAATAATATCTTGATTATTTACAAGTTCTCCATCTTCTTTTAAAAAATTTGTTGATAGATTTAAAATTCTAAAGAGTATTTTTAATACTTCTAATCCAGAAACATATCCTCTACTTTTAGCTATTATTTTAGCAGTAGTTTTTGCATTTTTCGGAATGACTCTTGAGCTTACATCAGTAAATATACAATCCTCTTGTAGAAACTCTCTTAACTTTTGCTCTATTATGATAATATTATAATTCATATTTCGCAGAATTTTGTGTTAGTATTATTATTACTTAAAAATTAATTAAAATTATGGTAGAAAAAGAATTTTTACTTATAAGCAATGGTGAATTAGTTTTAGAAGCGGAATATTTCCAATCAAAGAGAGATCAAAAAGATCCATCAGTTTTATTATGTCATCCCCATCCTGAATATGGTGGAAATATGCATAATAATGTGGTGTCTGAAATTTTTAATAGATTAGTTAAAAATAACATTTCATGTTTAAAATTTAATTTTAGAGCTGTCGGAAAATCAACTGGAAAGCATTCAGATGGTAGTGGTGAATTAAGCGATGTTAAAGCATGTATCAATTTTTTATTAAATGAAAAAAATTGCAAGAGAATTATTTTATGTGGGTATTCTTATGGCGCAGCCATAGGGTGTTCAGCAATAAATTATTCAAAAAATATTATCGGGTATATTTCTATTTCATTTCCATGGGATTTTATGGGGCCAGAATACAAGAACTTATCACAATCTCTTAAAAAAAAACTATTTATTCAAGGTAATCAAGACACAATTGCATCATATGAAAATTTTGAGTCCCATTATAGCTTTTATCATAGTCCAAAAAAAAAAAAAATTATTGATGGGGCAGATCATTTTTATAGGGGGGGCTTTGAAGGACAGATAAGTACAGAAGTTTTAGAATTTTATTATTCATTGGTTTAAGATTAACCAAAAAAAATAAAAAATTAGGAAAAATTCAGCTAATTTATAAACTTGAAAGCTTATCTAGATCCGCTTGTGAATTTTCAACAGCCCAATCTACGAGTTGGTCAAAATATCGCTCCACATCATCACTTTCAGGGAGCTTTGATAAAACCGCTAGAAGAAATTGATTTTTCTTATCAGACAAAATAATATTTCTCATGATGATATAGTCATCTTTATATTTTATTCTAATGCTTTCAATATCTGATAGATTAAGTTCCTCTGCAGCTTTATATGCAGAATCACTCAGCAATGAGCCCATCGCTGCTACTACCCGCTCGTCTATATCTTCTTCTTTTTGGGATGCTAAAACTAAACCAGTAGAAGTGGCAAAAAGAGATGCTCGAAAATTACCATTATCATTTAATTCTTTGAGAACAAGTTCAAGTCTATTAACCAATTGCTCACACTCTCTTTTATGATTATTAAATTCTTAACCTATAAAAATACCTTAAAGTAATACTTACAAGAGTTTTTATTCTGATATTCATACATAAAATTTCTTTGTATAAATAATATGAGGTAATTTATATTTAAAATTATTCTAAGTAGATTAATTCTACGTTCAAAAATTTACAGACAGAAGCTTAATTATCGCTATTATAAATTATAATAGTTCTAATAATTCAATTTAATTTAAAATTCACAATAAATGTTGATAAAACATCATCTTCATCAATATTTAAAGTCATAACACTTGGCCTTGCTTTGGGTTTTAAAAATCCAGGTCTCTCAATAGGAGCTTTGGGTTTTGTTGGAGATCCTGGATTTAAAAGTAGAACTTTAAATTCAGTACCTTTAATGCTAGGGATATGTGTGTGACCGTTAATTAGAATATTTAAATCATGGTGCTTTACAAACTCTTCTAGATTTTCAGGTAATATATGCTTGACACCAATGTTATACCGACTCACGGTAAATTTGGTAAAATCTTTAAGACCTTTTATGGTATCAAAATTTCCTCTTACACATCGAACAGGAGCTATTTCTTTAATTTGGTTTAAAAAGAAATCTTCAGAAATGTCCCCAGCATGAATTATCTCATCTACGTCCTTAAAAACTTCCTTTAACTGATTAATCAATAATGATAATTTGTTATTATCGAAATCTTTGGTTACATGGGTATCAGAAAGAATTCCTAACTTCATTTAAAAACCTCCTCAAATTGTTATCATTATACCCATAAGGAAAATTAACATTGCTACAACAATATCAATAAATACTCGAAATATTCTATCACCAATAGTTTTTTCTCCTCTAACATCGAATTTAAAATACTCTCTGAACATCTTTATTCCAATCGATAAACCACCTTTTATTCGAGGAAATTGCCAGATTAATAATATTACGCCTATAATTAAGAGTGGAGTATAAAGATAAAAAATAATACCAGAAAAACTATTTCCTTCACTTCTATGGATGATTAGGTTAAATGGATCTCCTACATAGGATTGGAGAGGAATTAAAAAATTCCAGACTGCATGGGCAGAGATAATATTGTTTAAGGTATGAGCTATTATAGCCGGAATCAACCATTTCCTCCTCAATACTAATAAAGAAAGGATAATTCCTATGAAAAATGCTTGTAGAAACCAAATGAATGGATACCAAATAGGGTAGAATCTACTTATTGGATCAAGGAAATAAGCAAAATGACCTAATCCAAAATAAATCGCGGATATCAATACTGCTGACATCCTAAAATAATGTTCACCACCTCGTTTAGTTAATAGCCCTCTACTAACAGTTTCTTCAGTAATGCCTACTGAAAGTTGAATAACAATTACCGAAATGAGAAATATAACATAACTTCCTCCTAAATAAATATCTGTTGGTCTAGAAGCTAGGGTAATAGATTGATACTCAAGCATCTTAGGTACTAGTAGATATGTAAAAAAATCAAGTGGTAAAAATACTAGAAAAAAAATCAATAACCCATATAAGATTTGATATTGATAATTCTTTTTAGTTACTTTAAATAGTCTCAAATGTCCCATTGCTGGAGATATATCTTCCTCACCAATAACATTTTTTTTCTTATCTTGGAATAATAGATTTGAGAAATGTAGTATTAATGGTACACCTATAAACACCATAATAGCTCTAGAAGAATAAATCAATATACCATAGAGTTCAGATTCAGTACCTACTATCAATGGGATAAGAAATACGGGTATCAATAAGAGCAGAAAAATTAAAATAAATCCCAATGCTACTTCGTATAAAAAAAATCTAAATCTATCAAGAAAAATTTGTTTTTTTCTTTTTTTTCCATACACCATAATAATCATTAATTTGAAAATTTTGATAAAAAACTATTAAAACATAAAATTATAAGCTTTCTTATTTAAAAAATTCTGATATTAACTCCTCACTATTTGGAAGACCATTTCGCGCTCCTAATTTTTGAATACACCTTCCCGCAATGAAATTTCCGACCTTAACATTCTTTTTAAGATCGTTAAAGAGATAGCTAGGATTTTTAATAAATTCATAAATAAAGCCAGCAGAAAAAGAATCTCCAGCTCCAGTTGTATCTGTTGCATTTTTAACTGGGATCGTTTGAATCATTCCAGAATCTTCTTTATTAATAAGAAATGCCCCAGCTTTACCCATTGTAATAATAACGACTTTTATTCCCAAATCGAACATGATATGTATATTTTTTTTTTTAAGTTCTTTCATATCGCTCATGTTGTCATTTGGAAAAAGAGTTTGAAATTCTCTTTTAGACAATATTAAAATGTCTATTTGTTCTAGCAATTTTTTAATTGTAGAGTAGCCTTGATCAATGATTAACATCCCAGGGTTTAAAATCACAGGGATTTTATGTTTTTGACTAACCCTAGCTGCTTCAATTAGGGGTTCAATATTTCTTAAACTACTTAGATAAATGATTTTAGTAGATTGTAACTCTTTTTCTTTAATATCATCATGTGAAAGATAATTAGCAGCACCGCTATAAGCATAAATTCTACGTTCTCCCTCTTTATTTAAAACTATGTATGCTGAACCTGTTCCATGTTCCCATGAATATTTTATCATCGAAGTGTCAACATTGACAGCTTTAAAATCTTTTATGATTTTAGAGCCAAATGTATCATTATTTCCCAACTTACCAATAAAAATAGATTTAAGTCCTAATTTTCCACATGCATAAGCAGTATTAGCCGCTGCCCCACCAGAAAATAGTTTTAAATCTGATACATAAACCTCATCGTCTTCAAGAGGGTGCCTTTCAACTTCTGCTACCATATCAACTAAAGCAGCACCTATGCAGATAACATCGGATTTATCGGTCGTTTTTAATCAACTTATTTATATGTAAAGGAACCATATTGAGATTTAATTTCAACTATATTTTTATTTTTAATTGGAGATTTCTCACATTGACCGATAATTTTAGATTCTATCTTATATTTTTTTGCAATTTGAATTATCTCATTAGCAATTGTTTCATTACAGTAAACCTCCAATCTATGCCCCATATTGAAAACCTGAAACATTTCTCTCCACAATGTTTCCGAGGACTCTTGGATTATTTCAAAAATTATTGGAAGTGAAAAAAGATTATTTTTTATATATTTTATCCCTTTCCCGTAATTTAGGTTTTTTGTCTGTCCTCCCCCAGTATTATGTATTATTCCATGAATTTGATCTCTATAGCTTTTCAATATTTTCAACACTGGAGGAGAAAAAGTTCTTGTTGGAGAAAGAAGGGCTTGTCCTATAGATATATTTAATTTTTTAATTTTATCAGATAATTCATATCTTCCAAAAAATATTAATTTTTCATCAATATTTTTATTATAAACTTCAGGATATTTCTTATAATAATCATGCGATAGAGTACCATGCCTTGCAAGAGTTAATCCATTACTTCCAATTCCACTATTATACTTATCTTCATAAGAAGATTGGCCAAAACTAGCCAATCCTACTATCACATCATCACTTTTTATGTTATCTGTATTGATAACATCTTTTTTCTTCATACTTGTGAATACTGAAGCATCCAGTATTAGAGTCTTTACTAAATCTCCAACATCGGCTGTTTCTCCTCCACACATAATTACGGGCAACCCAAGAGATGTTAACTTTTTACTATATTCATAATATTCATCAATAATAGTGGAGACTATATCTCCTGAAATTAATGATTTATTTCTACCGAGATTATTAGATAAAAACATAGTCCCTGTAGCTCCCACGCATATAACGTCGTCGATATTCATTATTACAGCATCCTTTACTATATCTCTGAATACAGTAGTATCGCCTGTCTCTTTATAACACATATAAGCTAAACTTGTTTTAGTACCAGCACCATCAGCGTGAAAAACTGAACAATAATCTTTTCTGCCACTTACATCATTAACAATTGTGCAGAATGCTCCAGGAAAAAGGCCTTTATCTAATTTTTCAATAGCTTTATGTACATCCTCTTTTTTTGAGGATACTCCCAATTGAGAATAAACATTTTTGTTTTTATCCATTTCTAATTTATAAATTATATTTATTTTCTAAAATCTTAATCAGATTCTTAATTTGGTCAGTTGCTTTTCCAATATATTTATGCGGATCGAAAATTTCTTCTAATTCCTCTTTTGAAAATTTGCTGCTAATCAGTTGGTTTTCATTAAGAATATCTTTCATAAATATATTTTCGTTTCTTGACGTAATCGCTGCTTTTCTTAATATTTCATGCCCCTCTTGTCTTCCTATTCCTCTATTCACCAATTCAATCATAACTTTTTCTGTTAAACATGCCCCTTTTGTGAGATTTAAGTTTCTTTCAATATTTTTTTCATTAAGTTCAATATTTTTTAAATTTAGGGTCAATTGGGTGATCATGTAATCTAATAATATGAAATTTTCAGCAAAAATTACTCTCTCAGATGCGGAATTAGTTAAATCTCTTTCATCTTCCAAAACTATATTATCTAACGCGACTATAACATTGGATTTAAGTATTCTAGCTAAACTACAAATCCTCTCTGACTTATGTGGATTCCTTTTATGTGGCATTGTAGAACTACCCACTTGGTCTTCTTTGAAAGGTTCAAACATCTCTGATATTTCATTCCTTTGAAGAACTCGGTTCTCTCTTGCAATCTTAGCTAAAGTCTGCCCTATCATTGATGTTAACAAAATAACTTCCGCATGTCTATCTCGTTGAATAATTTGATTTGCAATAATTGTAGGATTTAATTCTAACTTATTCATCACTCTTTTTTGTAATTCGATACCTTTCTCTCCAAAACTGGCCATGGTTCCAACAGCACCTGACATTTTACCATACGATATTCTTTTGATAACTTCTAAAATTCTATCTAAATGCCTACTTATTTCATAAGCCCAAACCCCAAATCTCATACCAAATGTTGTAGGGATTGCGTGTTGACCATGAGTTCGACCAATACAGATTAATTCCGTTCTTTCCCTTGTAAGTTTCAAAAGAATAATTAGCAGTTCCAATAATGAATTCTGAATATATTTTAAAGCTTCTCTTAATTGTAAGGCTGTAGCGGTATCCTCAACATCATAACTTGTCGCCCCTAAATGAATATAATTCCCTGCATTTCCTTCACATTGTTCAGCTAAGCCTTTTACCATTGCCATTAAATCATGATGAATTTGGTAATCAATTTCTTTTACTCTTTCGAGTTTTACAAAGTTAATATTCGCCTTTCTACTAATTTCATCTGCAGCTTCATTAGGAATATTTCCTAATTCAGCATGAGTTTGTGCCAAAGCTGCTTCAACTTTCATCCAATTTTCTAATTTTTTTTCTTCAGTGAATAACTCAGCGATTTCAGTTCTATAACGCGTTTCTATAGGATGTATAATTTTATGATCCATTTTCCCTCTTTCTTTTTTATATGTTCTAATTAGAATAATGTTTCATCAAGAAATATATGTTATTTTATTTAAGATTAAAAAACAAATGAAAATTGATTAAAATAGTCATGAAAAAAACTAAGATGCTAAAAACACAGAGATTAATTTATGTGTTGTTATATGAGTTTAGTACCAATTAACAAATGTGTAATATAATCAGCTACTAACTCAATTGAATCAGAAATCGCTTCTAATATATCAAAAACATTCCCAACTGTAAATACTGTAAAATAACTTATATCATATTCTGTTTCTTGAAGACTTTTTCTAAGTTTTATATTGAGAAGATCTACTTTATGTTCAAGCCGATTAATTTTGTTTGAGTATTCTTTCACATTTTTTCGTTCTTCTAACATATCAATTACAATTTTATCTAAATAATTTACACATTCTACAGTAGTTTCCATCATTTGCAATACTAGATTAATAGTTTTTTCACTACTCTGATCCCAAAACTTAATTGGGATAGTATTTATTCTTCGAGCTACTCCAGTTGCGCAATTTGCAACATCATCCATTCTTTTAATTAAGTGAGATAAATCCATTCGAACACTTGGATTTAATTCTCCTGTTGAAATATCTATTAGAATTTCCCTTCTTAAAGTATCAGCATCATCTTCTAGAAGATCGACCTTATGAAAGTGATCATGTGCTTTTTCAAGATTCTTTTCCTTTAGAAGTATTTCCAGACCATGCTCTAGTTCAATTACTGATTCTTTTACTTTTTGAGCATGTTTTACAGATTTCTCTAAAACATTTACAGCAGTTTTTTTTTTAAAATATTCGATTAATGAACCCATTACCTTCACTTCCTTGATTTCTTTTCTTTATATTAATTATATATTTCTATTTTCTATAAATATTTTAGTACATTCCAAATGATATTTTAGTACATTCCAAATGATATAAATCCGGTATATATTAATCCGGCAAGTAATGCAGCCATGGGAAATGTAACCACCCAAAATAAAGCCATTTTTCCTAAACCGCTATAATTAACCTCTTTTTTTTGTGCTATATTCATACCTATAATACAAAATACTATCACATGGCTATGACTAATTGGTACACTGTATATCACAGTGGTAAACATAAGAATTAGAGCACTTGCTAATTGTATGATAAATCCATCGCTAGGTCGAGTATCAGTCATTTGACTAGCTAAATTTCTTATGACGTATCTACCAGCTATAAAGAGCCCGAAAAAAGCGAATATTCCACAGACTACGACAAGAGGATAATAACTTGATACTGGAATTGTTCCATTATGAGAAAGAGCGTAAATCATACCAAGTGCCTCTGCTGAGTTCGCACCTGTCCATATTGATGCCATAAATACCGCAATCAATAATCCCCAGATAAATTTTCTCTCAGAATTCTCAATTTTGTTCAATCCCTTATGTCTTTGTAAGAAAAATCTCGAAATTATTTTATACATTCCGTAAGTAACCAACAATCCTGCCACAGGGCTTATAAACCATGATATAACTACTTTACCTAATTTTCCCCAATTAAATGCTGTAGTGGGATCCACTCCGCCCACAGATAAGGAATAAACAATCACTACTCCAAAAATTGAACCAACTAACGCGTGAGTAGATGATAAAGGTATACCAGCAAAACTTCCAAGGACAAGCCATAAAATACTACTAATTAAAACTGCTAACAGCATATAAACTGTGTACTCAATACCTTCCCCTAAAATGCCAGCACCGACTAGACTTGCAACACCCTCGGAAAAGATTATCATACCGATAGCAAGACCAAGACCCCCTATTATTAGTACATAGACAAATTTGATTGATCCCACTGCTGCCAGAGGCGTAGATGTTTCATCATTTCCCCCTATTGCAAATGAAAGTCCAAATGCTAAAAGGATGACGGTAATAACTAAAATAAAACTTAGTCCTTCAAAAAGCTCTACCATATTTCATATACCTTAAACTAGATTTATTTGAAGATTAAGTATTTTGTTGCCAAAAATTGTATATATTCTGCAAAATCTTTAATATGATCTGCTAACATCATGATATCTTCAATCATTTCTTTTAAATAGAGAAAAGTCCGGCTTAAATAATCCATTGAATAATTATAAAGTCTATTTAGCAGTATCCATTCTTCATTCCTCATTCTTCTTCTTTCATCTTTTATTTGTTCGCATACATCATGGGCTTTTTCTAAATCAGTCCCGATGAATTTAACCGCATCTGCTATAAAATTTGAAATAGATTTAAGAGATTTTAAAATTCCTGAAACTCTTAGTTTAAATTTCTCATCAGGCAGAACAGCCTTATATAAAAGTAATCTATGGGCTATAAATTCTCCAATATTTTTCATGTCATTGATTTTTCCAAAAATCTTAAGACGATCGGCTTTTGCAAAAACCGAACGTTTTTTCCAGAGCTTTGCTTCAAAACTTTT
>SDBT01020099.1_pt1 | contig 10452 bp, 9 predicted proteins | sample 2277101 | NCBI WGS metagenome assembly SDBT01 (sample SAMN10404973, study PRJNA504765) | marine sediment metagenome | isolation source: marine sediment core GS10_PC15, 103 cmbsf | place: Arctic Ocean: Southern Knipovich Ridge | collected 2010
GGCCAGCGGGCCAGCGGGAACATCCACGGAAATGGGTTCCTGCTCCACAGCCCCAGCATGTTGAAGCGATGTCGGGCCAGGGCGTCGATAAATGTCCGCCAGAACTCGAGCGACCAGAAGGTGGGGGCGTTGGCCTGCACGGCGTGCCCGCCGAACAACGGTTCCAGCGGGATGTTGAACTTGAACCCGCGGAGCTTGAGGGTTGGCTCGTGCCTTGCCGGCTCGATTTGCTCGAACCTTCGACCGGCAGTTATCAGCTCGACCAATTCCAGCAGCGAGTACATCGCCCCCCGCTCATCGGCTGCGGTCAGGTGCAAAGAGCCTCGACTCCGGCCGAAGGCAAACCCGCCAGCCGGCAGATCGGCCTGGGGGTCTATCTCCAGGCGGACGTCGGCGTCGATCTTGTGTACGTCCGGTGCGGTCTCGACGTGCACGCTTCGACCACGCTGAAGATATGCCTGCCGCAGTTGCTCGACGCCGAAGTCGATCAACGCCCCTGTCCGGCTGCACGCCAGCACCACCTCCCACAGCGTCTCATACTCGGTTTCACTACGCCGACGTTGCTTAGGCATGCCCGGCAAGTTAACACAGCTCCGTGGGCGTGTCGATCAATTCACCCCCCGCTGCCGGTTCAGGAGCGGCGTTGCGGATCATGTGGTTGCCCGAATATACTTGAGCACAAAGGCAGCCGTCAGGGCTCGGAACCTGGGGCGGGAGTGGTGTTAGTGGCTCAGGAATTGAACCTTCAACCCATCGTGATGGGCACGGCCGGGCATATCGACCACGGCAAGACGGCGTTGATTCAGGCCCTGACCGGCATCGACACCGACCGACTGCCGGAAGAGCGTGCCCGTGGCATGACCATCGATCTGGGTTTTGCCTACATGGACGTGGCCGGCCGACGCTTGGGCATCGTCGACGTGCCGGGGCATGAGCGCTTCGTGCGGACCATGGTGGCCGGGGCCAGCGGCATCGACATGGTCTTGCTGGTGGTCGCTGCCGACGATTCTGTCATGCCCCAGACCCGCGAGCACGTGGAAATACTCGACCTGCTGGGCGTGGATCGAGGCGTAATAGCTATCACCAAGACCGACCTGGCTGAGCCGGACATGGTAGAAATGGTCGCCCAAGAGGTCGGCGAGCTGCTGGCTGATACATGCCTGGCCGACTCGGCAATGGTGCGGGTTAGCACCGTCACCGGCGCCGGGATCGATGATCTGCGGCAAGCTATTGGCCGAGTCGTGCAGCGGTTCGCCGCCGATCAGGCCGTTGGTCCGTTCCGTTTGCACGTTGATCGGGTTTTCACCATTGCCGGCCGGGGCACGGTAGTCACCGGCACGGTTCGCAGTGGTCGGCTCGAGTCGGGCCGACAGGTAGTGCTGCTGCCGGCGGGTCGTCGGGTGCGGGTTCGGGGGATACAGTCGCACGGGCGCCAGCTCGACTCGGTGCAACGAGGCCAGCGGGCGGCGCTAAATTTGGCCGGCATCGCCACCGACCAGATCCAGCGGGGCGACGACCTGGCGACCGACGCATACTTCGAGCCCGCCAAGGTCCTGGACGTCGAGATCCGGTTGCTGGCTTCGGTCGCCAAGCCTTTGCGTGGCCAGAGCATGGTTCGCTTGCTCCTTGGCACACGAGAGCTGATGGCCCGGGTGGTGTTGCTGGGCGCCGAGCGGCTTGCGCCGGGCCGGCGGGGCTTGGCCCAGTTGCGATTACGCCAGCCGGCGGTGGCCGCCTTTGGTCAGCGTTTTATCATCCGCGACGAGACGGCGGCGCGGACTATCGGCGGCGGGCGAGTGCTCAGACCCGTCGCCAGGCGGCTAAGTCGACGCCACAGCGAAGATATTGCCGGACTGGAGGCGCTGCAAAGTGGCCCGGCCGATCAGCGCCTGGCGGAGGTTATTCGTTACGCCGGCTTCGATTTGCCGACACCCGAGCAAATGGCCGTCCGTGCCGGGCTCAGGGATTCAGACGAAGTTGCCGATTTGCGCGACCGCCTGGTCACCGAGGGCACCGTTGGCACGTATGCCGCCGGTGCCGAACAAGTGTTGGTGCATCGCCGCCGCGTCGAGCTGCTGTTGGAGCGGTTGGAGCGGTCGTTGACTCGCTTCCACCAGGATGAGCCGCTGGCTGTCGGCATGCCCGAGTCGCGCGTGCTGGAGCTGTTGGGTCGGTGGGGCTCGCAGCGGCTGGCAAGGCGACTGCTTGAAGAGCTCCTGGGGACCAAGCGTCTGATAAAGCGCGGGCAGTTCTGCTGCCTGGCCGATTTCCGTCCGGCCCTCAAACCTGAGCTGCGGGCTTTGCAGGATCAGATGGTCCGGGAAATCGCGGCTGCACGGTTTCAGCCTCCGGCGGCGCGCGAACTTAGCTGTGCCAAATCGTGCACTCCGGCGGTGCTGGCCGAGCTGCTGGTCCTGGCGGTTGCTGACGGTAAGCTGGTGGGTGTTAACGCCGATTTATACCTGGCTAGTGAGATGTTCGACGAGTTGCGCGATACCGTCCGTCGCCTGGTGGGCCAGAGCGGTTCGGTAACCGTCAGCGAGCTGCGTGCTGCCCTCGGCTCGACGCGCAAGTACGTGGTGCCGCTTGTCGAGTACCTCGACTCGATAAACTTTACCCGACGTGTAGGCGATAAGAGGGTCCTTGCCGATGCCGCGACAGACTGACCAACACCTGCTAAGACAGATTCCGTCCGTTGACCAGCTTTTGAGTCATCCGACCGTGGCCGACCTGCTGCCGGATCATCCGCGCGCCCTGGTGGTTCAGGGCGTGCGCGCGATTGTCGATCGCTGTCGGGAAAGCCTGCTTGGCCGATCGCAGTCCAACCAACCTGCGGCGGTTCAGTTGGATGCTCTGGCCGATGAGGTCTGCCTGGCCGTCGCGGCAATGGCCCGTCGCAGCCTACGCGGGGTCGTCAACGCCACCGGCGTGGTCCTGCACACCGGTCTGGGCAGGGCTCCGTTGTCGGGGCAGGCCATCGAGGCGCTGATCGACGTGGGCGCCGGCTACAGCAACCTGGAATTGGATCTGGACAGCGGTCGGCGCGGCCGGCGGACCGACCACGTGGCCGAGCTGCTCTGTCAATTGACCGGCGCCCAGGCCGCCGTCGTGGTCAACAACAACGCCGCAGCCACGCTGCTGGCCCTGAACGCCGTCGCTGCCGGCCGCGAGGTCATCGTCTCGCGTGGGCAGTTGATCGAGATCGGCGGATCATACCGTCTGCCTGACGTCATGGCCGCCAGCGGCGCCATCCTGCGCGAGGTGGGCACGACAAACCGCACCCGCGCCGACGACTACGCCAAAGCCATAAACGAGCGAACCGCCGCCATCATGCAGGTGCACACCAGCAACTATAAGGTGGTCGGGTTCGTCGAGCAGGCTGCCACCGCTGAGCTGGCCGAGCTGGCCAGGCGGCACGACCTGGTCCTGATAGACGACATCGGCAGCGGGGCGATGTTCGATGTGTCCGCTCTGGACCTGCCGGCTGAGCCTTGGTTCGGCGGCAGCCTCGATGCCGGGGCCGACCTGGTCCTGGGCAGCGGCGACAAGCTGCTGGGCGGCCCACAAGCCGGCATCATAGTTGGGCGGACCGAATTGATTGACAGTATAGTGGCCAATCCGCTGATGCGGACCTATCGTGTGGGTAAGCTTACGCTTGCGGCGCTGGAGGCCACGCTCATGCTCTACCGAGATCGCCAGGAGGCCCTGAAGAGCGTGCCGACGCTGGCTTTGCTTGGCCAGTCGCACGAGCAGCTCCAGCAGCGCGCCCGGTTGCTGGCCGACCGTCTGCGGCAAGTATTGCCCGAGGCCCAGGTCAGTGCTGACGACGACCTGGCCTACGTCGGTGGGGGGGCACTGCCGGTTTGTCAATTGCCGACGGCTGTGGTACGTTTGCGGTTCAAAGACGGCCGGAACCTGACCGATACGGCCCGGGCCCTGCGACTGGGCCGACCGGCGGTAGTGGCACGAATCGCCGAAGATGCCTTGGTTGTCGATCTGCGATCTCTGCTGCCAGGCCAGGAAGACCTAGTGGTTCAGGCGTGTGAGCAACTGAACGGGGCGGATAGCGCCGCCGCGCCGCCCGGCGACCAAAGGAGCCCGACATGAGTGAAGAACCCGCTGGTGTGACCTTTCAGGGCAACCCGCTTAGCTTGGTTGGCAGGCAGGTGGGCGTGGGCGATGCGGCGCCCGACTTCACCGCCTTGGCCAACGATCTGTCGGCGGTGCGGCTGTGCTCGCTTCGTGGCAAGGTCTGCGTGTTGGTCTCCGTGCCGTCGTTGGACACGCCGGTGTGCGACCTCGAAGCTCGCAGGTTCAACCAGGAAGCCGATAAGTTGGGTCCGGACGTAGCCGTCCTGGTCATCAGCATGGACCTGCCCTTCGCCCAGGCTCGCTGGTGCGGGGCGGCCGGCGTCAAGACTGTCCAGACGCTCTCGGACCATCGCGAGGCCCAGTTCGGCACGGCGTACGGCCTGCTGATCCAGGAGCTGCGGCTGTTGGCCCGGGCTGTCTTGGTGCTCGATCGGCAGGGCACGGTCAGGTATAGCGAGTTGGTGAAGGAGATAACCGACCAGCCCGATTACGACGCGGCTGTTCAGGCGGTCAAGAGCTTGTTATAGTTAAGTTGTGGGGCAGGGAAGGGGCGGTAGCCATGAAACGGTACGTCTGCCGCTACTGTGATTACATTTACGACCCGGACTACGGCGATCCCGAAGCCGAGGCGCCGCCCGGCACGGCCTTTGAGGACCTGCCCGAAGATTGGCTTTGCCCCAAGTGCGGCGTCGGCAAGGACAAGTTCTGGCCCGAGCGCCACGTGGGCCCGCTTTATCCATGAGCGCGACCCAATAGCGGCATCACGCCGGCTCGAACATATCCTTACCCACCCCGCAGTCCGGGCACACCCAGTCCTCGGGCAGGTCCGCGAAGGGTGTTCCGGGCTCGATGCCGCCCTGTGTATCTCCCTCGTCCGGGTCGTAAACATAGCTGCACGCGGTGCACTGATACTTCTGCATGCTGCGCGTCTCCTTTTTCACTTGTTCGGTGGCTTGGGCGGTGCTGTCTGCGTCACCACGTTGGAGATCTGGCCGCTTAGTCCTTGCATATTCTCTTCAATGCGGTGGCAACCAGCTCGCCTAACTGCCGGCAGCGTGCCAGGGCCTGGTCATCAGGCACATACTTGACGGACACGGGCTCAGAGACAATCTCGACCTTCATCTCGGTGAGCATATTGTTGAGTTGCTGTGTGGCTGTGTTGTTCCAGCCGTAAGAGCCGAAGGCCGCACCGATCAGGTTGGCAGGCCTTAGACCCCTCAGGTAGGTCATAACGTCGGCAACGGTGGGGAAAACGTTGTTGTTCAGATTTGGCGAGCCCACCAGTAACGCCCCGGCTTCGAGCAGCTCGGCAGCCACTTCGCTGCGGTGGCTTACGTCGAGCCGCATCAGCTTGGCCACTGCTCCGCCGCCGGCCAGACCCTCGCCGACCGCCCTTGCCATCAGCTCCGTACTGTGCCACATGGTGTCGAAGATCACTACTGCTTTGCGGGTTGGTTCCCGAGCGGCCCACTTGGCATACTGCGCCCGCAGCCCGTCCAGATCTCTCCGCCAGATGGGACCATGGTCCGGCGCTATCATCGCCAGGGGCAGGTTAAGTCCTGCCAACTTCGTTAGTATTTTGCTCACCGGCCCGGGATATGGCAGCAGGATGTTCGCATAATACTTGGCGAACTCCTGCGTCACTACGTCTTGATCAAGCTGGTCGGCGAACCGCTCGGTCGATGCTAAGTGCATCCCGAACCCGTCCTGCGAGAACAGCAGCTTGTCCTGCGCCAGGTAACTGATCATGCTGTCCGGCCAATGCACCATCGGCGTCATCAAGAAAGTCACATCCAAATTGCCAAGGCTTAGCTGCTGGTCGTCCTTGACCACCGTGATCTGGTGGTCCAGGTGCAAGTGATCCTGTAGCGCCTTAGCCCCGTTGGCTGAGGCGAAAACCTTGTCCGGCCTGACCGCCTCTATCACCGCCGGAAGACCGCCCGAATGGTCCATCTCCGAGTGGTTGGAAATGATGTAAGCGATCCGCCCTGGATCAACCACTGACGCCACACGCTCCAGCAGTTCGCCCGTAAACGGCTTCTTGACCGTGTCGACGAGCGTTATCTTGTCCGCAAGGATCAGGTAGGCGTTGTAGGTAGTGCCCCGGCCGGTCAGATATCCGTGGAAGTTGCGCACCGGCCAGTCAATCGCACCGACCCAGTACACATGCTCGCTGACTTGAACGGCTCTGAAGTTGTCGCTCATCGCACACACTTAGCGGATACGTGAATGTGCATACAGTTCCGCGTTAAGCTGCTTGTTAAGGGCTCTTCGATTTTTTTGGTAAGCATTGCTATTGTTCTTTCCATAGCCCATGCAGGTTGCAGTATTCACGGGCCGCCACCCGGCTGGCGCTGATCTGGAACTCCGCTTCCGGCGCATCGCCGGGCTTGAGATCCTGCCGATAGACCTTGCCGTCCGCCAGCAGCTCGATCCACTCGATGTAGTGCGCATCTATCATGGGGTGCGGCACGCTGCCGACCTTGACCTTATAGCCCTGGTCCGTCTTTTCGATGACGGGCACGTGCTTCTCCTTGGCGGCGTCTACCGTGTTCTCCGCGCACAGCTCCATCGCCTCGCCGCAGCACGCCGGCGCTGCCTCACTCGCATGAAGCACCCCAACAATCAGGCCGCACGGCTTGCACTTATACACCTGTAGTTTCTCAGCCATTGCGAATCCTCCTACCAGTTCTCTGCCAGCACTTCGTAGTACGCTTGCGGATGGGCACAGGCCGGGCACGCCTGGGGCGCCTCCGGCCCCTCGTACACATAACCGCAGTTCCGGCATCGCCACACCACCGGCTTGTCCTTTTTGAACACCGTGCCCGCCTCAACGTTAGCCGCCAATCCAAGATAGCGTTTCTCATGCTGTCTCTCGGCTATCGCGATCATGTCAAATGTCACCGCAATCGCCGGGAACCCCTCCTCTCCTGCCACCTCGCTGAACTTCGGGTACAGCGTCCCCCACTCGAAGCGCTCCCCAGCCGCCGCCGCTTTCAGGTTATCCAGCGTCGGACCTGTCACCCCTGCCGGAAAGGCACCGCTCACCTCGACCAAACCACCTTCCAAGAACTTGAAGAACCGCTGGGCGTGTTCCTTCTCCTGGTCCGCCGTTTCGGCAAAGATGTCCGCGATCTGGATCAACCCGTCCTTCTTGGCCTTGCTCGCGAAGTAGGTATACCGATTCCGAGCCTGCGACTCGCCGGCAAAGGCGCTTATCAGGTTCTGCTCCGTCTGACTTCCCTTTAACTTAGCCATATCTATCTCCTTAATGCCGAGGTGGCCAGTCCGGTATGTCCCGACTCCGAACAAGGTGTCACGGCACATGGCGGGCAGCTGCCGCCAAACCTGGTCCTGCGCCCCATTTCGACATGCCCGCCGCTCATGCTGCAAGCTGCCCCTTTACGGCCGGTTTTGAGCATGCACTCTCCAACCGCACCCGCCGACCCACACCGGACGGCAGCTCGCCGCTCTGAAGGGACATCGTAATCCCCTTTTGTAGTTCATATACGCAGCCCCCATTGCTCGGTCAAGTAACTGTCAGCAATAAAGTTGTACTAATCACCGCCACCGCCTCCTTCGAGCCCCGTTCCTCATCACTGAAGTGATGCCCCACTCACGCGTGTCCTGCGAGACCGGCGACCCGACACATCGGAAGAAAAACGGCAAGCCGACGCGTACGGCCAACCTGGTGGCTGCCATGCTTCTGCGACTCGACTGAGCCCGTCGAAGTCTCGCAGAAGCATGTAAGGACATAGAGCGACCTCTGCCCGCCGTCACCTGTCAGCCAGGTCAACCACTCGTGGATGGTGGCGCGCCAGAACCAGTAGCCCCCGTCGCTGTATCACTTGCCAGCCAGCATGGCCTCGATATCACTGTCCACCGTATCGATTGGCTTGATGTCGAACTTGTCCACCAGGACCTGGGCCACGTTTGGCGACAGAAAGGCCGGGAGAGTGGGCCCGAGCCTGATACCCTTGACGCCTAGATGCAGAAGCGCCAGCAGAACCGCCACCGCCTTCTGTTCGTACCAGGCGATGTCGTACGATATGGGTAGTTCATTGATGTCGTCCAACTCGAAAACCTCTTTCAATTTCAAGGCAATCACCACCAGTGAATAGCAGTCATTGCACTGGCCTGCATCTAGTACCCGCGGAATTCCGCCGATATCCCCAAGATCGAGCTTGTTGTAACGGTACTTCGCGCATCCGGCTGTGAGAATCACCGTATCCTTTGGCAACTTTTCAGCCACTTCCGTATAGTAGCTTCTGCCCTTCTGCCTGCCGTCACATCCAGCCATGACCACAAAGCGCTTGATGGCTCCGGATTTCACCGCCTCCACCACCTTGTCTGCCAGAGCGAGAACCTGATGGTGTGCGAATCCGCCGACGATCTTGCCGGTTTCGATCTCCGTGGGCGCCTGGCATGTTCTTGCCAGTTCGATGATCTCTGAGAAATCCTTGGCCCCGCCTGCGGGTCTGTCGGGAATATGTTTTGCCCCGACATGACCGACCACTCCGGTGGTAAAGAGCCGGTCCTTATAAGTATTGTCCTTTCTCAACGGAACAAGACAGTTGCTAGTCAGCAGGATCGGCCCGTTGAAGGATTCGAATTCCTTATTCTGCAGCCACCAGGAGCCGCCGTAATTGCCTGCAAGATGATCATACTTCTTGAAGGCCGGATAGGAATTGGCTGGCAGCATTTCGCCGTGGGTGTACACGTCGACGCCCGTGCCTTCCGTTTGCTTGAGCAGCTCTTCCATGTCTTTCAAATCATGGCCGCTGATCAGGATTCCCGGATTATTGCGAACGCCGATATTCACTTCGGTGATTTCCGGATGTCCGTATGCGGATGTGTGTGCCTTGTCCAGCAGGGCCATCGTGTTCACCGCGACTTGACCGGCTTTCAGGACCAAGGCGGTCATCTCATCCACAGAGAGGTTCCTGGTGGTAGAGGCCAGCGCCTCCATCAGGAAATCGTAGATGTCATCCTGTTCGGACCCCAGGACGGCTGCATGGTCTGCATAGGCGGCAATGCCTTTCACGCCGATGATCAAAAGCTCGCGCAGAGACCGGACGTCTTCGTTTTCGGTTGCCAGAACGCCGACCGACTTGCCTTTCTCCGCAAACTCAGCCACGTCATCGGAAAACCAGGTCGCAGCATCATGCAATGGCTCGTCACAATCTTTTCCGTGGTGCTCCCCGCAGGCAACAGTGACTTTGTCTTTTAGCGCTTCCCGCCGTTTCAACGCTTCTCTGATCATGTCAATGAATCGATCGTTGTCCCAGTTGCCGTTGGTGATAGTTGCAAAAAGCGCCTCTGCCACGAACCGGCCATGTTGCCCATCGGAGATTTCAAGCTCCTTGGCCTTTTCGGCATAGATGCTGATTCCTTTCAGTACGTAGATCAACAGGTCTTGAAGGTTGGCTGTGTCCTCGGGTTTTCCGCAGACGCCCTTGACCGTGCAACCTGTGTTCCTGGCAGTTTCCTGACACTGAAAGCAGAACATGCTCATGCCCATCCTCCTTTTGGCTGTAAACTTACCCCCATCTCCTGAACAGCCCGCAAAGTAAAGGGTTGCTTTCGGGCTGCGATGCGAGCCGGCTCGTTAGCCCAGAGAGGGTCGTTCAACATAGAAACAGAGAGGGTTGGCGCGCCTCTCTGGGCTCCGTTCGCAACCTTCACGGTTGCTTTCCGGCTCCGGTCACGCTCTGTCCAACTATAAAATCCTACCTCGTCTCCCGTTACACCCATAGCCCTTTCCGCCACACCATTGGCCCTTGGCCGTTTGGTAGCGCTTGTTCAGCCAGCCTTGGGCGTCGAGCCAGCGGACAGTCTCGAGCAAGGAGTCGAGCTGAAGATATCCGAAGAGCGTTTTTGTCGCGTTCACCCATTGCATTCGCGCCTTCCGCCGTCCGTGGCATCGAGAAAACCCTTTGCTCATGCGGTCAAACGACGCCCTATTGTGCATGAATTAGGGTTCTCATTGAGGAAATCCGGGTCTAGATCTCCCGTCGTACGCGCGGCCGTTTATATCGCGCTGTTCAGTGTAATATCTACGATAGATGCTAGCTCTGCCGTCGCCAAGCAGATGCAAGAGTCGGCGGCACCATAGTACATCCACAGCCGCCCATTGCGGACAAAGCCGCCCGTGGCAAAAACCACGTTCGGTGCATCACCCGTCCGCTCGTAGGGCTCTTGCGGGCTGAGCAGCCAGCGGCGTGTGCGGCCGATCAGACGGTGAGGCTCTTCCAGGTCAAGCAGTGCCGCACCCAGCCGATAGATGGGATCGCCCGCTGCGTGTTTCACCCCGTGATAAATGACCAACCATCCGGCTTTCGTCTCTATGGGCGGGAGGCC
>SDBT01020100.1_pt1 | contig 10451 bp, 2 predicted proteins | sample 2277101 | NCBI WGS metagenome assembly SDBT01 (sample SAMN10404973, study PRJNA504765) | marine sediment metagenome | isolation source: marine sediment core GS10_PC15, 103 cmbsf | place: Arctic Ocean: Southern Knipovich Ridge | collected 2010
TCAGATTCGTTTCAGGGAAGGTGGAGTCAATTGACAGAGCCAGCCGGTGGTAATAGATGGCCCGGTCGAAATCCTCATTCGCGTAGTAGTACAATCCCTTGGAAGTCAGTGGCAGTGGGGAACTGCCTCGAGGGAGTGGGACAAGAGGATAAAACGAAAACACCGCCGCACAACCGGCTCCAAACAGGAGCGGGACACTTGATCTCCATTTTGAGCGCAGATAAGAAATCAGGCTGAAAAGGCCGAAAGCGGCCAGCAGGAAATAGTAAGGTAACAGCGGCAGCCGGAAGCGGCTGTTGAAAAAGAACAACGAGGCCGCTAAAACATAGACAAGAATGATCAATAACAACAAGCGTACGTGAGAATGACGTCCAAGCCCGGCCATAATTCCCACTATCGCCAGAGTGAACAGCAGACCGAAGGATAAGAGGTTGTATTTGAGGATGGGCACTTCATTAAAGAAGCTGCCGAGGTCGCGATTATTGGATATTTCACGATCGGAGAAGCTGCGGTAGAGCTTTTTCAGGTAGAGATTTATAAACTCTCCAGGGTTATTTGTTATCCAGTGAAAGGCTTTGTTCGTCCAGAATGAAGAGACCTCGCCGGGTTTCAGTCTCTTACCGACCTCTTGCTCAGCCAGGTAAGTGATCTCCCTGAGACGCCAGTTGTGTCCCAGCGGCTCCGGCAACACTGCCGACACGCCGTCGGCGTTGCTGTTGTTTCCAATGTACAGGTTGATTCCCCCCTGCGAGGCAATAGGAACGGGATCACCGGCGACGACAAGATTGCGCACGAAAAGGGGAGCCATCACCAGCAAGACGGCAAGGATGAAGATTATTGAATGCTTGGCCCAGGCGCCAGCGTTTTTCAGGGATATCGCCAGGAGCAAAACGATTAGGGGAATGAATACAAGGGCGGTCGGACGCGTTATCGAGGCCAGTCCCAGCAGCAGACCGGTCGCCAGCGCCTGGCTGATTGTTTTATTCTCAAACCAGATCATCAGTCTATAAACTGCCAGTTGCAACAGGAGAGTGAAAAGAGGGTCGAGCAACAGCTCTCCCTCGAAGTAGATCATCACGGGGAACATGCTCTGCAATAGCGCCGCTGTCAGGCCGATTTTTGCATTGAACATCCTTTTTCCCATGAAGTAGGTCACGGCCACTGATCCCAAACCGACTATCAGACCGAAAACCCGTCCCACCCACAGAGACGTCCCCAACAGGGCATAAAGAAGCGCCAGGCAGTAAACGTAGAAGGGGGCCCGGAAATAGGTGGTATCTCCGAAGATGTTCCCTTCGGCGATTGATTGAGCCCAGTGGTGGTGGTAGTAATTGTCCACGGTCAGTTGGTCCCAATCCGGCATGCTGCAATAGTAACCAAGGTACAAAATTCTCACCAAAAGAGCTAAGGCAAGCACTGCCAGCAGCCAACGATTGGCCTTCAGGAAACCTTTCAAAGCCGAAGACATGGGCGCAATATAGACCCTGCCTCATAAAATAGCCTGAAAAAAGTTGCTCATTCCAGTGCCTCTCTTTGCAGGCCGGTTCACAGTCTGCAACGTGTGCAAGGAGACTGCCGCAGACTGAAGCCTGGTGACCGTCTCGTTACGTCTACCTATCCGGTTATCATGCGTGAAGTTACATCGAACCGGCAACCCTGGTGTGCAGGCAATTGCAGGGGCTTTCACGAGGGGATTTGCCTGACGGGGGCGGCATATCCTTTGCGCCTTCGGTATTTGGACTTTGTTGAAGGAGAGCCGATGTATCTGAAGTTGGAAAAAGTACTTGCTTCCGTTCTTAAGGTAGCAGCAATACTGCTTTTCATGCTTCCGGCCCCCGGCTTAGCCGGTCTGTCACCCTCCCTTCAGAAGATGGTTGCCGGTCCCCCTACCGGTAAACCAGACAGCCTTATCAAAGTGGTAATCTTTTTGGAAGATGACCAACTCAGAGAGGATGTCTCCAGAACTACCCGCCCGCCAATGTTGAAGCGGGATTTGCGAATCAAGTCGGTCGTCGGCAAGCTCAAGTCATTTCGCTCCCCGGGGATGGACAGGGTGGAGCGCTTTCTCACAGATCATTCTTCTTCAGGTATAAAACGGCATTGGATAGTACCGGCCTTTACGGCTACCATTCCCCTTTCTAAGCTCAGCACCCTGATGGCTCTGGAGGGGGTTAAGCTGGTCGTCGAAAACGCCCTGCTGACCTATGAGAAACCGGTGAGCATCGCGGCCGCTCCCGTCTTGTCGGCTTCGGTGTCGGACCAGTTAGCCCTGTTGAATGTCCCTGACCTTTGGAGCCGAGGACTGAAAGGAAAAGGCAGACTTGTCTGTTCGTTCGATACCGGCGTGGAGCAAAGCCATCCCGCCCTGGCCTCAAAATGGCGGGGCAATCATGTTCCCCTTTCGGCGGCCTGGTTTTCCAACGTTGCCCCCGATACCCTCCCCAGCGACAGAACCGGTCACGGCACCCACACCATGGGTATCATGGTGGGCGCAAGCGCCGCCGACACGTTTGGTGTCGCTCCCGAAGCGGAGTGGATAACGGCCGGCGTGATTGATCAGGGGAGGCCGCTTGGCGCCACGATCAGCGATATACTCAACGCCTTCGAGTGGGCGTTGGACCCCGATGGCAACCCTAACACCACCGACGACGTCCCGGACGTTATCCTCAACAGTTGGGGCATCCCCAAGGGACTGTTTGCTCCTTGCGATGAAACGTTTCATGCCGTCATAGATAATGTCGAAGCAGCCGGTATTGTAACTATCTTCGCCGCCGGCAACGAAGGACCCGATCCGAGCACAATCCGCAATCCCGCCGACCGCGCCTCCACTCCGATCAATAGCTTTGCGGTGGGAGCAGTCGACAACAATAGAGTCATAGCCGGTTTCTCAAGCCGCGGGCCCTCTTCCTGCGATCCCACTGAGATCAAGCCGGAAGTCGTCGCTCCCGGTGTCGCCGTCCGTTCCTCACACAAAGGCGGCGGCTACACCTCCATGACCGGCACCTCGATGGCGGCGCCCTACATTGCCGGTCTGGTAGCGCTGATGCGTCAGTACAATCCGGACGCCAGCGTGGAACAGATTAAAAACGCCCTCCTGCAAGCCTGCACCGATTTAGGTGATTCCGGCGAGGACAATGCCTATGGCTATGGCCTTCCGGACGCCGCGAGACTTCTGGATTATCTGCCGGCGCCGGCAGAACCTCAGTTCAGTATCGAACGCTTGATGATCTCAGACGACGGTATCGCCGCGCCCGGTGAAGAATTCGGACTGCAGCTTTTGCTGCGCAGCACACTGGCCGGTATTGAAACTGTCGTTGCCGCCATCGTACCGGACAACAACGACAGTGTCATCGCAGTAAATGAAGAGACAACGTTTTTCTTCGGACAGGGCGGAACAACGGCCATCAACTCTGAACCCTTTACCATGCGTTTCGATTCTGCTTTTTACCACGGACGGGAAATATCATGTCTTTTGTTTTTGGAATCGCCTGGCGGCGTGAACCTGGACACCCTTGACTTTACAATTACTGTCGGCATCACCCCAAAAGGAGAGATCGCCTCCCATAGCACACAAGAGCTGGACATTTCGATTTCCGATTTTGGGCAGTATGGCTTCGCCCCCGGTTCAATCTACAATCTCCAGGGGGAAGGGTTTCGTTATAACGGCAGTCCCAATCTTCTGTACGAGGCCGGTATTATTGTGGGACGCAACTCACTTCAGCTTTCGAGTGCCGTCCGCGACAGTTTAGGGCTGGTGTCGCCATCCAATTTTATTCCGAGCGAGCCCCTTAGCGCCGGTTGGATGGAGGCAGATGATGGTTTTCACCGTCGGGCTTGCTTTGTCGACAGCCAATCGGAGATACCCATTCCGGTCACCGTTACCCAGCAGACAATCAGCTTTCCATACGGCGACGACAACGGCTTCCTTATTGTCAAGTACTACTTGAGAAATGACTCTATCGAGAAATTGACCGGTCTATATTTTGGCTTTCTGGCCGATTTCGACTTGATCGGCGACGGCGAATACTGTTCCTACGACGAAACGATGGGCCTGCTTTACCAGGAAAGCGACACCGGCCCGGTTGTCGGGCTGGTCGCTTTGAAGAATGTCACCTCCTTCAAAGCGATTGACAACGGTTCCGCAAAGACCGGATTCACCCGAGAGGAACTCTTTGATCTCATTTCTTCGGGTAGCGATGATATCGATGACACCCTTGTAGGCGATATGCTTTTGCTCGTCAACACCGGGTCGTTTACGATCTATCCCGGCGATTCCGTCGAGGTTGCCCTGGCTCTGGTCGGCGGCCATGACGTGGCTTCTATTTATGCCAATGCGGTCGCAGCAAAGGACAGGTTTGACTTGTGCACCGACGTGGACGCCGAAGAAGAAATTCTGCCGCAGAGTTTCGCGCTGCACCAGAACTACCCCAATCCGTTTAACCCGACGACGACCATTGCGTTTTCGCTGGCTCAGGCGGGGGAGGTATCGCTGGAAGTATTCAACACGCTGGGGCAGAAGGTTAAGACTTTGTTTGCGGGCCGGCTTCCGAAAGGCCACCACACGGTAGAGTGGGAGGCCACCAACCGCCGCGGTGATAAAGTTGCCGGCGGTGTCTACTTTTACCGGTTGGCTTCGGCCAAGCAGTCGCAAACGAGGAAAATGGTGCTTTTAAAATAGATTAGTTGGTGTTATAATTGCGTGAAATCACCTGTGATATCAAGTGGTTCTTATCATAAGAGCGGCGAATGAAGGAATAAGACAATGAGATTCTCACCCTTTGCAAAACAGACGGCTCTTACGATACTCACTCTGACTGTGATGGTTGTCAGCGCTATGGCAGTGGCTCCGACTAGAGATGCGGTCAAAAAGTGGAAAGCCGAGGGTGTCTGGGAACAGAAGGTTGCCAACTGGAAGGCGTTCAAAAAAGCCGGTGGATCCGCCCCGGAAGTGCATTCCCCGTTCGATAAAGAGAAGCACCGTCAAAACCTTGCTCTTGGAATCAAAACGGTGGACACTGTCAATGTCATTGTTATCCTGGTCGATTTCGAGGATTGGCCCTACGACTCGCAAGCTGTTGCCGGCACACCGGCCAATTTTGACTCTATTCTATTTTCCAACCGGGACACTGACCCGATCTTTAATCCGACCGGCTCTATGACGGATTACTATCTCGAAAACTCCTACGGCCGGTTTTATATTAAGGGGGATATATTCGGTTGGTACCGAATGGATAGCACCTATGAGTGGTATGTAGGCAGTGATGACGGGTTGACCAACGGCTGTATTCTTGCGGGACATGCTGTAGATTCCGCCGCCGCCGACACCAACGTCGATTTCTCGGACTACGACCGTGACCAAGATGGCTCTTGTGACGGCGTGATTATCATTCATCCTGGCCGCGGTGCCGAGGAACGCACTTACGGCATTTGGTCGCACAAGTGGAATATTTGTCCGGCAAGGTATTATGATGGAGTTACGATTTCCGCTTACACCATGAACCCGGAGGAGACATGGTTCCCGACAGGTGTCAAGCTTTCACCTATTGGTGTTTTTTGCCACGAGTACGGGCATATACTTGGCTTGCCCGACTTGTACGACGTTGACTATAACCCGGGGTCAAGCGGCTTAGGGCAATGGTCACTGATGGCCTACGGTAACCAGCTCAACAATTCCAAGACGCCGGCTCACCTTGATGCCTGGTGCAAGGCCTCGGTCGGTTTTCTCGATTTCATTGAGGTTGAGGCCAATGTTTTTCAGGATACAATCCCAGCAATTGAATATAATCCGGTCGCCTACAAATTGAAAAACAGCTATACCGGTTCCCACGAATACTGGGTGGTCGAAAACAGGCAGAGGACCGGTTTCGACTTGTATCTGCCGGGGCAGGGGCTTTGCATTTACCATGTGGACACTCTTGCTCCAATCAACAATACCAATCCAGATCGATACTATGTAGCCATGGAGCAGGCCGACGGCAAAAACGATCTGGCCCTGACGGATGGTAACAAGGGTGATGCCGGCGATCCCTGGCCGGGACTTGCCCGCGAGTTCCACAATTTGAGCACTCCCAATTCGAGGACAAATGTCGGAGGATTCGTAACACAGATCGGCGTGTGGCGTATCTCCGATTCCGATTCACTTATGACGGCTGACTTTGACATAGAATACTCACGTCCCTGGGTGGAACTTTATGGCAGCGACTCGCTTGTTTTTATAGACGATTCGCCGGGAGGTGACGGCGACGGCATTCTGGAAGCGGGGGAGACGATTCAGTTCTACTGCACGATCATAAACGAAATGCGCAACTCGTACAATATTCATGCCACGCTTGCCACCGACAATCCGGCTGTTGATTTTGTAACCGCAAATGTCGCTTTTGGCGCTGATTTATTCGATAGCCCCCGCGATAACGCCGGGGCGCCGATTGAGTTCACTCTTACCGATACCCTGATGCCGATTATTGATTCCTTTTTCCTGACGATCACTACCGATTCCCTTGTCACCACCCCCGGCAGCGGTGAGTTTACCAGGACGTTTGGTTTTGAAGTCCAGGTCGGCGCGCCGCAGGTGCTGCTTGTGGATGACGATCGCGGCGAAGATTTCGAGACGAAGTTTGAGGAAGCCTTCCTCCGGTTAAGAGTCCCCACGGAAACCTGGCATAAACAGACCCAGGATTCCCCAACGGGAGCGGACCTTGCGAAATACTCAGTGGTTTTCTGGCACACCGGCTACGCTGACAGCGGCGTTTTGGATTCCAACGACATTGCCGCCATGAAGTACTTCATGGATAACGGCGGTAACCTTTTGCTGACCACTCTGTCGGGTACGTACGACCTGGTAAGTTTAGATTCAACCTTTTTGCCTGAGTACTTTCACGCCGACACCGTCGGTAATATTTCCTGGTCGCGGTACGGAGGGGTGCCCGGAAACGAATTCAGCGAGGGGACGGTATTTAGATATGACACTCAGTATGGCAAGCCCTACGTCCCGCTGTTGACGGCGGTCGGCGGAGGGGAAATAGCCTTCACTTTTGCCGAGAGATACCAAGACTCAGTCTGTGGAGTATCCTACGTCAGCACGCACAAATCAATCCTCTTAACGTTCCCGGTGGAATTCCTCAGGGATAATGCCACAGGCTATGACCCCAAAGATACGCTCATCGCTCGGTCCTTGGCGTTTTTTGGCGGCATAGTTACCTCGGTGTATGACGGTCGACCCTTCGCGCAACTTCCCCAAAACTTCGAACTGTACCAGAACTATCCCAATCCTTTCAACCCGGCGACGAATATCTCATACACGCTGCGGAGCACCGGAGGGATTGGGGGAGAACCTGCCAGGACAAATCTGGCCGTTTACAACGTCCTGGGGCAACGGGTCAAGACATTGGTTGATGAAGTGCAGATTCCGGGTACCCACGTCGTTTCCTGGAACGGCACCGACCGTTTTGGCCGACGGGTGGCCTCCGGAGTGTATTTCTACCGGCTTAAGCGGGGGGACGACTCTGAAACGAAAAAGATGGTTCTCCTGAAATAATAAAGTCCACCATCTTGTCTCTCTTTATAGCCGCCTGAAACGGGCGGCTATTTTATTGTCTTGTGAGGGTATTGATCTTGGTTTTTTGGGAATCGGTGTTGAGTTAGACTTCTTTGTCTTAAACGAGCATGTTAAAGCTCTCGACTGTTCCCCTGACTAATGGGGCTTGGTCGGCATAGGCTGTCTTCCCTTCCACATTGTTGAGGATAACCGGCCAACAACGCTCTTAATTGGCATTCGACTGTCAAGTTCTGACAGCACACCGCTACAAAAGGGAGGGAAATGGGCAATAATATCCCAAAAAACGCTTGGCAACGGAAAGCGCGTTAAGTATACTTGGATGGGAAGGGTAGCATTACAAGAGGGCGGACTTTTCGGTTGCAGGCCGCACTTGTAGTAGGGTGTACCCGCAGGCACATTAAGTGAAGTAGCAAGACCAAGGAGTTTGGTCTTATGTCTCGTTTGCTAAGATCATATCAATACGAATCTCAAGGACGCTCGCCTCCGCAGGCTAGGTCTGCGTATCAGAATGTATGTGTCGAAACCATACGGGTTTCGGCCTGTGATTGCTAACAAAAGATGGTAGCTCATCTTAAACAAGGAGGGAAAAATGAAACGAACTTCACTATTTCTTGCTTTAACAGCGCTGATGGTTTTTTCATTTGGGCTTGTCCATGGCCAAGGTGGCATTACTTTGGACCACATGGATGGTCTTAACCCCGGCGATCCCAGCCAAGTTCTGACCAATGTCGATGTCTGCTGGCATTTCAAGTTGACCAACGGCACCGGAGTCAGTCTCACCGGTTCGACCAACGGCTTCGCCGTGTGGATGGTGGGTGGTGGCCCCCGTACGGTTGCCGTGCTGGATACTCATGCTCTCGGCTGGCCGATCATGTACGACCTCATTGTCTCCATCTACAGCGATGCGAACGGCACAGGCATTGACGTCGTTGGTTTTGGCGGCGCCAAGCTGATGGGCCCCGGTATCCCGGCTGGCTTTGATCAAGAGGTCTGGCACGTTTGTACGCAGGCCCTCTCGAGCGCTGATGGTGATACTCTCTGTATCGACTCCGCGTACTATCCTCCGGGCGGCGAGTGGATCTGGGCGCTGAATGTTGGCGGTACCATGTACCCCAGCTGGGATGGCCCGCACTGCTTCCAGGTCTATCACATTTGCGACCTGAACTGGAGATTCGATGATTGCCCACAAGGTACCCTTGTGAAAACCCACTGTGAAGTGGTAGAGGTTGTTCTCACCGCCCACGATCAGGATCCCCCAGGCGAGCAAGAGCCCGCCACCTTCACCCTGCTCTCCGGTCCTGGAAATATAGTCCAGGGACCTGCCAACACCGTCACCTGGAGCATGGCTCCCGACATAGACGATGTATGCGTTACCTATGAGATCGCCATTGAGGTGGATGACCACATGGGCATGTGCGGCGCACCAGTTGACACCTGCGTCTTCTACGTGCACTTCTACAACGATGGGCTGTACATCCACTGCAATCCGGACACCGTTGAGATTGGCGTAGGAAATACGGAAACGTCATGGGCGACGGCGACTGATGACTGCGATCGTCTTGTTTTCTTCCTTGCCGGCCCGCCGGTCTATACCGGTCCCATTCCCGGTGGTGGACTTGCCCTCGACGCCACATGGGGTTTAGAGCAGATCGATGATTCTGCTGTGATAACGTTCTTTTGCGGTGAGAGTGATACCGGATTTTACGATTTCACCGTCTGTGTGACTGACACGAAAGACACCGCCTGCTGCATTCTGACGTTCCATCAGACCTCTTTCGATAAGTTTGATGTCGTCATCGAGAACAGGCCGATGGTCATTCAGGGGACACATCAGAAGCTCGCCGTGACGGTTACCCAGGGCACCGAGAAATTGGGCGGTTTTGATTTCTTGATCGCCTATGACGCCTCGGCTCTGGTCTTCACTCAGGCCAAAGCAGGTCCTCTGTATTGTCCGGTTCCCCACTGGCTCCCTCCTCCGGTAGATACCTGTAACTGGGAGTACTTTACCTACCGTTTTGGCCCCTTCGGTAACTGCGGTAATGCGTGCCCGAAAGGTCTGCTGAGGGTCGTCGGTATTGCCGAGACCAACAACGGCCCGGTACATCCGGCCTGCTTCAGTCTGCCGGTACCCTTTGATCTGTTCTACCTGGACTTCCTGGTTACCGACGATCGGACCTTTGAGTGCATGTACATCCCGGTCCGCTTCTTCTGGATGGATTGCGGCGACAACGTGCTCTCATCGAAGACCGGTGATACTCTCTGGGTGGATAGTCAGATCTTTGATAAGGGTCTGCCTATGCCAGATCCCCCGGATGACATATACCGTGAGATCACCAATCACTACTACGAACACGGCTTCCCGACCTACTTCGGTATGCAGGAACATCCCTGCATGCTGGATACGCTTAAGCACCCGATCCGGTTCATTAACTTCTACAACGGCGGGTTGGACATTGCTTGTGCCGAGTCGCTTGACGCTCGCGGCGACATCAACCTCAATGGAGTAGCCAACGAGATCGCTGACGCGGTCTTGTACAGCAACTACTTCATCTATGGCCTTGGTGTCTTCCACATCAACTTTGATGGTCAGGTTGCCGCCAGCGACGTCAATGCCGACGGTATGGTGCTGTCGGTAGGCGATCTGGTCTACCAGATCCGCATCGTCGTCGGCGACGCTCAGGCGTATCCGAAACTTGCCCCGGTGGAAGCTACCTATGTGGTTGACCAGGGTGTGGTGTCCGTCGATAAGCTGATGGGCGCGGCCTTAGTCGTTGTCGAGGGTGACATCACCCCGACCCTGTTGGCTGACAACATGGACATCAAGTACGCCTACAATGCCGAGGACAACGTCACTCGCGTGCTGGTTTACTCGTTTGAGGGTAACGGCTTCAGCGGT
>SDBT01020101.1_pt1 | contig 10451 bp, 8 predicted proteins | sample 2277101 | NCBI WGS metagenome assembly SDBT01 (sample SAMN10404973, study PRJNA504765) | marine sediment metagenome | isolation source: marine sediment core GS10_PC15, 103 cmbsf | place: Arctic Ocean: Southern Knipovich Ridge | collected 2010
CCGGCGAACTGCCGCTAAAGGATGGTGTTTACGACCACCCGATAGACGCTTTGCGGTACTTCTTCGTAAACTACAAACGCAGCATCAAAGGCGCCAGCAGGCGGTACTAAAAGGAAAATCCTGTGCAGAAGATACTAAATAAATCATATCTGAATTTAGGGCATTCAAGACATTGAGCGAAGCAACCTAAAACAGCAAGAGATTTCGGCGGTAAGGCCAATAATTCAGCAAAGTATGACAATAGAAGCCGAATTTTGCGCATAAAAAGGCAGGGCTGGGAGATGCGGAGGGAGAGGAAAAAGCGAGATAATCCCAGCCCTGTGAGGAAGCTTTAAAAGCAATATATCGAAAAAGCTCTATAAATCTATACCTTTGCTCCAAAAAAATGTTCGTATCTGATGATAATATATCATCCGTCGAAGAAAGATAGCCAACAAAGTCGGCTACTTCCGGGTGTGGATACTGAAAAGCAACAGCCTTTAGCTTGTTTTTACTATTCTACTAAAATATTTATATTAAAGCAAATATATTTTGGCTGAAAAAAATATATAAAAACAAATTAATGTTAGCCTATGTTTACAGACAACATTCCCAAGCTTATCAGCGATACACCGTCAGTTCAACCAAAAGACAAAGGATTTTCCGCCCCCTGGCAGTTCGAGAAGCTGCAAAAACACCCCGCCTACGCTTAGGCCTCTCCGGCGGCAGGGCCGAAAGAATTTGCTTTAGATACATTTGACGACTGGATAAATCTCCTTCGACCGCATCCAACAGCATACTATAAAAAAACTGCAGGACAAACACCGTTATGCATATCTTTTTCGCCAAGGAAGAACATCTTAAAAAAGTGCCTGAAGAATCCCCCGAAAGAGCTCAAGGTAGCTGCACCACCGAATTTGTGCACAAGGCAAAAATGCTGTCGCCTGGTATTAAATGAAAAAATAAAATGGGCTGAGGCCGGGAGGGAGGAAAAGAGGAATTTAAAACCTCAGCCCGTAGTTCCTGTACAAAACTCATTACGCCTTCGACTTATAAAAAGCTCAATCCGATAAGAGAGTAATGTCAATAATCCCTGAGACCAGCATCCCACACGGGTAGTTTGAAAGAACCTCTTATAAGGGAGTATACACGATAGTGTTCTAACAGAAAAGACTGGAGGTTGCAATAAAAAAACCGGCTGGCCCGGAAGAAATTTCCTTCGGCCTCGAGGAATTCGGAAATTACCATAAAAGCTGCCGGCAAGCAGAATCCTACCTGGGAACACAGCCAATCCTGCTTTTGTGCTTTCAGGGCTGTGAACCGAAAGTAACAGGGATTTAGACCGAAAGCCAAATATCAAAAGCCGTTATTGACGAAACAGCCGCTGTAGATTATCCTAAGCTATCCGGAAATGCTAATTCGAGATACGATTCACGAGAGACAAGATACGAGTTTAGAGAGATTTTTATGATGCTCAAAAGAACACATACTTGTGGGCAGCTTCGGCTGGAAGATGCAGGCAAGAAAGTAACATTAGCCGGCTGGGTCCACTCTTATCGTGACCACGGTAATCTGGTATTTATCGACCTGCGTGACCGAGAAGGCCTGACTCAATTAGTTTTCAATCCCGAAACTCAGCCGGACGCCCACAAGCTGGCAGGTACGGTCCGCCATGAATGGGTAATAGCCGCTAAAGGAATAATTCAGCCGAGAGGCGAGGGAATGGAGAACCTGAAACTGCCTACCGGTCAAATTGAACTCTCTGTAGAGCAATTGGAAATCCTCAATGTCTCCAGTACCCCGCCATTTGAAATTGACAGTGCCGAAAAGACCGGCGAGGAACTGCGCCTGGCCTCTCGATATATCGACCTGCGTCGGCCGCAGATGCATGAAAAACTACACACTCGCCATCGGGTCACTAAAATTGTGCGGGACTACTTCGACCGATTAGGTTACTGGGAGATTGAGACGCCTATGCTGGCCAAGAGTACGCCGGAAGGTGCAAGGGATTTTCTCGTTCCCAGCAGGTTACACAAGAACTGCTTCTACGCCCTACCGCAATCACCGCAATTGTTCAAACAGATTCTAATGGTAAGCGGCGTCGATAAATACTTCCAGATAGCCCGCTGCTTCCGCGATGAGGACCCGCGGGCCGACCGACAAACCGAATTTACACAAATCGACGTCGAGATGAGTTTCGTCGACAGCAATGACGTCATCGGCGTCCACGAAAACTTGATAGCAAAAATCTGGAAGCAAATACTCGATGTGGATGTGACGGCGCCGATGCGGCGAATTAACTACAAAGAGGCAATGGCTGATTATGGTACCGACAGGCCGGATTTGCGTTTCGATATGAAACTAAAGGACATATCAGATATCGCAAAACAAAGCACCTTCAAGGTATTTACTTCAGCTGTTGAAAAAGGCGGTGTTATCAAGGGTCTTTGCGCACCCGGCGGCGGCAAATATTCCAGAAACGACATCGAAAAAACGCTGACCGACTTCGTGGCCGACTACGGTGCAAAGGGCCTGGCCTGGTTCAAGGTCAAAAAAGAAAACGACAAGCTGTCTCTTGCCAGCAGTATTGCAAAGTTCTTCAGCCCCAAACAACTCCAGCAGATAATTGAACGTTTCAAGGCAAAGGACGGCGACCTGCTTTTGTTTGTCGCTGACAATCAAAGCCCTGCCAACAAGGCCCTGGCCCCCTTGCGGTGCAAACTGGCTAAGGACTTGAAGCTCTACGAGAAAGAAGCTTTCGAGTTTGTCTGGATAGTGGAATTCCCACTGTTCGAGTGGAACGAGGAGGCGAAACGCTACGATTCACTGCACCATCCTTTCACATCGCCGGTGCCGGAGGACATGGGCAAGCTCGAAACCGAACCGGCTAACGTCTGCTCGCAAGCCTATGACGTGGTCGTTAACGGCTCGGAGATAGGCGGTGGCAGTATTCGTATCCACAATCCAAAAATCCAGCGGAAGGTCTTTGAACTGCTTAAAATCTCAAAAAGCCAGGCCCAGCAGAGATTTGGCTTCTTTTTGAAAGCCCTGGAATACGGGGCGCCGCCACACGGCGGAATCGCACTTGGCCTGGACAGAATTATAATGCTGCTTACCGGAACGGAAAATATAAGGGACGTGATAGCCTTTCCAAAGACCCAGCGGGGCCAGTGCCTTCTGACCGATGCACCGAGCGAAGTGGACCAGAAACAATTAGACGAGCTAAATCTGCGAACACAAAGACACCTGCACGCAATCGAGCAGAAGACCGAAGAAGCAAACCAATAGCTGGTAGCGGGTATCGAGCTTATGCGGATTAAGTTGAAGCTAATTTGGGTGAAGATTTTAAGGGTTTTGCGTTTGATGCCTCTTTCGCTGGCGGAGAAGTGCAGGCTTGCATTTGGTGCGGCGGTAGTACTGGTCCTGGTATTGGCACTTTCCATCCCCTATGTGTGGATGCGTGAATTGACAAAGAAGGCCTCTCTTGACGCTGGCCGGGCCAAATCCGAGATGCTGCTGCGTTGTCACTTCCAGTTAAAAGAGTCCGGCGAGACAGCCCTTGCAGCGCTTGACAGTACCGGCGGCGTGCTGGACGCAAATGACCCGCAAATGCGGTGGATTCGCTTCGGAAAGCAGCAGCAGCCCCCTTTGCTGTCTGCGACAGCAGCCAAGGGGGAGCGGTTGAGCGAACAGCAGAAAGAGATGATTGAGTCCCTAAAGGCCCAGCAGGCCAGGGACGATAATATGCTACTGGCCAGAGACGGGGGCGTCCTTTACAGCAATTACGTGAGAATTTTCAGGGCGTCTGATAGCTGTATAAGCTGCCATAATCCGCAGGGTTCTGCCGGTGCATTTTCACGAAACGAGCCGATAGGTGCTGTGGTTATTCAGCATCCGGCCGGCGAAATCAGCAAAACGATTCTTATGAACCGGGTCTGGATAAGCGTTGCAGGACTAATAGCGGGGGTAGGTGCAATCGTGGCGTTTTATATGATAACGCAGCGGGTAATACTGCGGCCTATCCGGCAACTGCGGGCACTGGCAAACAACGTCGCCGAAGGGAATTTCGATATAAGAAGCTCAATTGCGACCCGCGACGAATATGAGAAGCTCTCCGATGCGTTTAACAATATGCTCGACCGACTCCAGGGGGCACAGGAGAAACTAAGGCAGGCAAACAAACAGCTCGATGCCAAGATAGCAGAGTTGTCCGAGAGGAATATCGAGCTGTTCAAGGCCAACAAAGTAAAGGGCGAATTCCTGGCCAATATCTCACACGAGTTCAGAACGCCGCTGAACGCCATACTGGGATTTGCCGAGATTCTGCGGGAAAAACCTGATGTCCTAAAAAAAGACAAGGCTCGCCGATATGCTGAGAATATCATCACCGGCGGAAACAGGCTCTTAAATATGATTAATGACCTGCTCGATTTGGCAAAGACCGAGGCCGGTAAGATGGAACTGCACATAGAGGTGACCTCTGTGGCAGAGCTCGGCCGCGCACTGGTGGCGCATTTCTCAGCTCTGACAAAGAAAAAGAAAATCAAAGTCAAACTGCTGGCCGACGAGAATATACCGCTTCTAATGACAGATGCCGGCAAGGTCCAGCAAATACTGTATAACTTTCTAAGTAACGCGGTAAAGTTCACGCCGGAGCGAGGCAGGATTGAGATTCGAGCTGAGATGGCGGATGAAAAGACGGTGCGGATTGCGGTATCTGATACCGGCTGCGGTATCGCCGAGGGCGACAAGGAAAAGATATTTGAAAAATTTCGCCAGGCCGACGGCTCCATTACCCGACAATCTACCGGCAGCGGCCTGGGGCTTGCCATCAGCAGGGAATTAGCCGCTATGCTCGCAGGCAGTATCGGGATGGAAAGCGAGCTCAACAAAGGCTCAACCTTCTGGCTCGATATACCGGTAACCCTCACCAAAGACGAAGACCAAAACACCTAAAAAACCGGAACAACCCAGCTATTTTGAATAGTGCTCTGGGTTTGTAGTCGGGACGTTCCAGTATTTACAAATCAGTGCAAACAGTCGCCACTTCAGATGGTTCGGCATAAAATACCGCGAGAAAGTTCTTGTCTTGGTACGGCATAGCTCTGAAAGCCAGATAAAAATCAGTCTCTTTTTTCGGAATGTTGGCCCGTATAATTATTTCCTTATGTTTTCCCGTGCCCCCTTGTCTGCTGTCGCAGACAGCAAAGGGGGTGCAGGCAGGTACGATTTTACACTCGCAAAAGCAGGGGCAATAATGGCACTATCGAATTTGAAATACGACATACTAAATTTGACTTATCAGGCGGTCAAGGTATAATGGGTATGTAGAAGGAAAGGTGTGCCTATGGCTGGAAAATTTGTAAGAGCGATTTTCCCCGGCTCGTTCGACCCGATTACAAACGGGCATTTGGACGTTATCAGCCGTGGCATAAAGCTTTTTGACGAGCTTATCATTGCGGTTGGCCGAAGCCCTGTCAAAAATCAGCTCTTTACGCCGGAAGAGCGGGTGGAAATGATAGCCGAACTGATTGTCGATATGCCGGGGATTTCGGTAGAGAGTTTTGGCGGCCTGACGGTCGAATATGCAGCTAAAAAGAAGGCTGATGTTATCCTGCGTGGTCTGCGAAGCCTTACTGACGTTCAGTATGAGTTTCAGATTGCTATGACCAACCGGGCTGTGGCGGGGATGGAAACCGTCTTTGTTATGACAAGTGAGCAGTACGGATTTACCAGTTCAACTTTGATTCGCGAGGTCGCTTCTCTGGGAGGCGACCTTTCAAACCTGATACCGAAAAGTATCTATAATCTTTTGCGGGAACGCATTAAAAAAGTGAAAAGTGAAAAGTGAAAAGTAAAAAGGGAAACGCCATTCGCCATCCGCTATATGCCATACAGCTATATATTATTGATATTCCGGAGTTTTGTTTTGTTTACGGTTAGTGTCGAAACGCACTTTTGGGCGCCGCATCAGTTAACCCTCTCGAACGGCTCAAAAGAGCCTTTGCACCGTCATAACTGGGCGGTTACCGCTGATGTCAGCAGCAGTGAACTTAACAGCAATGGACTTATTATTGACTTTTACCGGCTCAGGGCAATGGTCGATAATATCGTAACTGTCTTTGATAATACCCCGTTGGAGAAAAACGATTATTTCCAGCGGAACAATTCATCAGCTGAAAACGTAGCGAAATATATATATGAAAGGCTTGAACCGAAACTGCCCGGAGGCGTGAAACTTAGAGCTATCAGGGTTATTGAGGAATCGGGCTGTTCGGCCTCCTACCACGACTTGCGTCGTGAGACGCAGGGACAGGCAAAATTTGGCAAATAGACAAATCGGCCTGCAGTGGTCTTTAAAATTTGACGATATTTTATCTTTAACGCCATTTGCTATAATAATATCGCTGCGAGGATATGGTGATATGCAATGTCAGGTTTGTCAAAAAAGTGAAGCGACTATTCACTTGACTGAAATTACTGACGGGGTGCGCACTGAAATGCACATTTGTGAGCGTTGTGCGCTCGAACAGGGCATAGCCGTTAAGAGTCAGATTCCTCTAAATGAGCTTCTTAGCGGCCTGCTTGCCGCCCAGCCGGCAGACGAAGAGCTGTTTGGCGATTCAGAGCAGAAGCTCTCATGTCCTCGGTGCGGATTTACATTAGAGCAATTCCGCAAGGCCGGACTGCTGGGCTGCCCCTATGACTATGAGGTTTTTGAGAAGGCGCTTTTGCCACTTATCGAAAGGGCCCATAACAACAAAACAACCCACTGCGGCAAGGTCCCTTCAAAGACCTCCACGGATACAAAAAAGCAAATACAGCTTCTGACACTGCGTGAAAAACTGGAAGCAGCGGTGCGAAGCGAGGATTACGAAAGGGCCGCCGAATTGCGGGACAAAATAGATGAAGTGAATGGTATTTAGTCACAAAACACTAACAACTAAATACCAATACCAACTACTAAAATGAAACTGACCAATATAAGTGGCGATATAAACGAATGGTTCAGTGGTTCAGGACCGCTGGCTGATGTCGTTATATCCTCGCGGATTCGTTTGGCGAGGAACCTGGCCGGGCATAAATTCTTAAGCAGTTGTTCAGTTGCTGAACGCTCTGCAATTCTCAAGAAATTAAGAGATATCCTGACCTCGCTTGAGCTTGGCGATAAAATCTTCTATCTCAGCGTGGACAAGACCCCCGTTCTGGATAGAAACTTCCTTGTGGAAAGATACCTGATTAGCCGGCATCACGCCTTCGGCAAAGGCCCGCGGGGGGTAGTTATCGCCCAGCGGGAGTCTTTCACTGCTATGATTAACGAAGAGGACCATCTGCGAATCCAGGTGCTAAAAGGCGGGCTGCAGCTATCTAAATGTGCCGAGCAGATAAACCATATAGACGATATGGTAGAGATGAAGGTGGATTATGCCTTTAGTCCGCGCTATGGGTACCTGACGGCCTGCCCAACCAATGTGGGCACGGGGATAAGGGTTTCGGTGATGCTTCATCTGCCGGCTTTAAAGATAACCGGCCAAATAGAGAAGTTTTTCAACGCCGCAAGGGATATGAGTCTGGCCGTGCGCGGTCTCTTTGGCGAAGGCACAGAAGCCGCAGGCGATTTCTATCAAATATCCAATCAGGCAACGCTTGGAGTCTCAGAGGCCGATATCGTCTCGCAATTTGAAAACTCTATTATTCCGGAAATTGTCCAGTACGAAAATGCAGCCAGGAACCAACTGCTCGCCAGCGAACCTGACGTTCTTGACGACAAAATTTCCCGGGCAATGGCGCTTTTGCGAAATGCTCAATTGATAAGCTCGCAGGAGGCATTGTTCTTGCTGAGCCATTTGCGGATGGGCATCAATATGCACGAGCATATGGGAGCTTCAACGCCCGCGATAGAGAAGCTTTGCACACTCAGCGGTACTGGCGGCGGTAACGATGCAGATAAAACTCAGGGCCTTTCCATTACCACCATAAACCGGCTCTTTATGCTCACTCTGCCGGCCCATTTGCAGCTAAATTACGGGAAAACCCTCGACCCTACACACAGAGACGCACTCAGAGCCAAAATCATACGCTCTGCACTAAACCAGAATATTTAGCAAAACCAACTCCGTCTATACGCTAAATGCTATATACTATCCTCTCCCCACCTGCCAAAATGGCACAATAAATTGGGAACCGGAAATCGCAAAACTTACATCAAAAAAATGTAAGTTCTTGTATTTCAGGAGTTTAAGCGACATGAGCCGGCTCGCTCTTACAATTGGCACGCTTTTTGCACATCCCAATCTTATGTTACACGCTTTACATACTAACATCAGGTACAAAAAAGCGAAAGGAACTTAATTATGGCTAAAATCATTGGAATAGATTTGGGAACGACAAATTCTGTGGTAGCCGTAATGGAAGGCTCGTCGCCGAAGGTTTTGATTAACTCTTCGGGCTCTCGACTGACCCCTTCGGTGGTCGGCTTTACCGACAAGGCAGAGAGGCTCATCGGCCAAATCGCCCGCCATCAGCAGGTAACCAATCCGCAGAACACGGTATTTTCAATCAAACGTTTTATGGGCCGACGACACAATGAAGTCTCATCGGAAGAAAAGATAGTCCCTTATAAAATCACCGGCGCCGCCGAGGAACTGGTCAAGGTCGGTGTCCGCGACAAGGAGTACACCCCGCCGGAGATATCAGCGATGATTCTGCAGGATTTAAAAAAGACCGCCGAGGATTATCTGGGCGAAAAAGTCACCAACGCCGTTATTACCGTGCCGGCTTACTTTAACGACTCGCAGCGTCAGGCAACCAAAGACGCCGGAAAAATAGCAGGACTCAATGTCGAGCGCATTATCAATGAGCCCACCGCCGCAGCGCTCGCCTACGGGCTTGAGAAGAAAAAGAACGAAAAGATTGCGGTCTTTGACTTTGGCGGCGGCACCTTTGATATCTCCATCCTTGATATCGGCGGCTTCGAAGAGCAGACCGGCGTCGTTGAGGTCTTGAGTACCAACGGCGATACGCATCTTGGCGGTGACGATTTAGACGAGGTTCTGATAAATTACCTGGTCGATGAGTTCAAAAAGATAGAGGGCATAGACCTGCGGGATGACCCGATGGCACATCAGCGGCTCAAAGAAGCTGCCGAAAAGGCCAAATGCGAATTAAGCAGCCAACTGGAAACAACGGTCAATCTGCCGTTTATTACCGCCGACGCTTCAGGGCCAAAGCATTTGCAGATTACCATTACCCGCAGCAGGTTTGAATCGCTCGCCGAGCCGATTCTGGAACGGCTCAAAGGTCCATGTCACAAAGCGCTCGAGGACGCGAAACTGACCGCCAATGATATCGTCGAGGTTCTGCTTGTCGGCGGCTCGACCAGGATTCCGAAGGTCCAGCAGATTGTCAAAGACATCTTCGGCAAAGAGCCGAACAAGAGCATCAATCCCGATGAAGTAGTTGCTCTGGGAGCTGCATTACAGGGTGCGGTCCTGGCTGGAGACGCTGGCGTAAAGGATATTCTTCTTCTGGATATAACGCCGCTTTCGCTGGGCGTCGAGACGCTTGGCGGAGTTATGACAAGATTAATTGAGCGCAACACCACAATTCCAACCAGCAAAAAAGAGGTCTTCTCGACCGCTGCAGATAGTCAGACCACTGTTGACATTCACGTTTTGCAGGGTGAGAGGGAATTTGCCAGTGACAACCGCACGCTCGGCAGATTCCAGCTTGCCGATATTCCACACGCACCGCGGGGCGTTCCACAGATTGAGGTCGCTTTTGACATTGACGCCAATGGTATCTTGAATGTCTCGGCCAAGGACCTGGGCACCGGCAAGCAGCAGTCAATTGTGATTAAATCCAGCTCAGGGCTGAGCGAACAAGAGGTTGACAAGATGACCAAACAAGCTGAAATCCACGCCGAAGAGGACAAGAAAAAAAGAGAGGTTGTTGACCTGAAGAATCAGGCTGACCAGTTGATTTACTCAACCGAAAAGATGCTCAAAGAGCACGGCGACAAGGTCGCTGCCGAGACTCGCGGCAAAATAGAAAGTGCAGTCCGCAACCTCAAGGAAGCAGCAGGCGGCGAAGACACCGATGCTATAAAGAAGGCCATTGAAAACCTTGGCACTGCTGGCCAGGAACTGGGAAAGGTGCTTTACGAAGAAGCGGCAAAAAAACAGGCGGCCTCAGCCCAGAGCGGCGCAGCTGAGCAGCCGCCTCCGCCGGAAGGCGAAGTAAAAAGAAAAGGCGGAGATGATGTAATCGACGCTGAATTTGAAGCCAAGGACAAATAACTAAAAAACGGTTTTTAGCTCCTTGGAAAAATTGGAAGCTCAAAATTGGTTGCCCCCGTCCCAGCTTATTTACCTATACAAAAATGCGAAAATATCCGCTCTAAAATCTGCTCATCGACCCCCGTGCCTTCTTCCGAAGGCAGAAACCGGGGCTGCTCGATATTCCATAATGCC
>SDBT01020102.1_pt1 | contig 10451 bp, 10 predicted proteins | sample 2277101 | NCBI WGS metagenome assembly SDBT01 (sample SAMN10404973, study PRJNA504765) | marine sediment metagenome | isolation source: marine sediment core GS10_PC15, 103 cmbsf | place: Arctic Ocean: Southern Knipovich Ridge | collected 2010
CTCGCCGTTTCTGCTGGGCCCGCCGCGCGGGTTCCGGCCCGCCACGCCGCCTTCGCTCGGCCCCCCGGGCCGCTGGGGTGCGATCGCGGATCGAGGACGCGGGGACTTTGTCCGTGGCCCTGGACGGAGAGGACAGCACCTTGACGCCACCCAAGCGGCAATGGGATACTTTCCCACGATGCCAAAGTGGCCGGTGAAACGTCCTACGCGCGGACCCTCTTCCTGGATGAGGTTGGTGAGCTGCCCAAGCCGGTGCAGGTCCGGTTGCTCCGTGTGATCCAGACCAGGGATCTGCCATGGCGAGACCTGAATATGGCTTGAGAATGCGCTTCGCCCGTGTTATTTGTTTTCCTCATCGATTTAAAATCAAACAGTAAAACAATAATAAACTCAGGGATATTGTGGACAATCGAAGGGAGGTCAGATTCGATGCCGGAGGAACAGAAAGTGGGGTGTGCCCGCCCCACCGGTGGACCGGTCGGAGAGCCGACCCAAGACGCAGAAAGCCAACAAGAGGACACCAGACCGTCAAGGGAGGTCGCCATGATCAAGGTCGGAAGGAAGGCGCCCGATTTCGAGGCGCCAGCGTATCATCAGGGAAAGTTCACCTCATTCAAGCTCTCGGATCATCTGGGTAAGTGGGTGCTGCTTTGCTTCTATCCCGGTGACTTCACCTTCGTCTGAGCGACCGAAGTCTCGGCGGTCGCCGAGAAACATGGTGCGCTCCAGAAGCTGGGTGTCGAGGTCTTTTCCATGAGCGTGGACAGCGTGTTCGTGCACAAGATGTGGAACGACCACGAGCTGTCGAAGATGGTGGAGGGCGGCATTCCGTTCCCGATGCTGTCCGACGGCGGCGGCAAGGTCGGGACGGTCTACGGCATCTATGACGAGGACTCGGGCGTGGAGACCCGCGGCCGCTTCATCATCGATCCGGACGGCGTGGTGCAGGGCTACGAGGTGCTGACACCGCCGGTGGGCCGCAACGTCAGCGAAACCCTCCGCCAGGTACAGGCCTTTCAGCTGGTGCGGGAGAGCAAGGGCAGCCAGGCTACTCCGTCGGGCTGGAAGCCGGGCAAGCCGACCCTCAAGCCAGGCCCCGATCTGGTCGGCAAGGTCTGGGAAGTCTGGAAGACCTCCGACGCGTTCGAGTGATGCCAGCGCACCCCGTAGTGCCTCTCACCACGCCTGTTCAGCAGGCGCCCGCTGAACTGGGAGCAGAAAGAGAGATAGTCATGTTTTGTTTTCAATGCCAGGAGACGCTGAAGAACAGCGGCTGTACGAAGCGAGGCATGTGCGGCAAGGAAGAGCCGACCGCCAACCTCCAGGATCTCTTGATTCACACGCTCAAGGGGATTGCCCTCCATGCGCAGGCCGCTCGTCGCGACGGCGTGGAGGTGCCGCCCTCCATCGGCCGCTTCGTGACCGAGGCGCTCTTTACCACGATCACCAACGTTGATTTCGATGCGGACCATGTCTCCAAGGTCATCGAGAAAGCCTTGACGGTATGTGACCAGGCCAGGGCCCTGTACGATGGCCTGGACCCGGCCCACGATGCCGCCACTTGGACCGGCGCGCCGGACACCTTTCAGACCAAGGCTGCGAGCGTCGGGGTGTTGGCAACGGCGGACGAAGATGTGCGTTCCCTTCGCGAGCTGCTGATCTACGGCCTGAAAGGCATCGCCGCCTATGCCGACCACGCCGCCGTGTTGGGCCACGAGGATCCCACCATCTACGAGTTTCTCTTCGATGCACTTGCCTCCACGACGAAGGACTTGACGCAAGACGAGATGGTGGGCATGGTCATGAAAGCTGGCGAGGCGGCAGTGACCGTGATGGCTCTGCTCGACAAGGCCAACACCACTGCCTACGGTTCGCCCGAGCTGACTCAGGTGGAGATCGGTGTTCGCGACCGCCCTGGCATCCTGATCTCCGGCCATGACCTCAAGGATTTGGAGGAGCTGCTCGAGCAGAGCAAGGACGCCAGTGTCGACATCTATACGCACGGCGAGATGCTGCCGGCCCACTACTATCCGTCGTTCAAGAAGTACGATCACCTCGTGGGCAACTACGGCAATGCTTGGTGGCAACAGCAGAAGGAGTTCGCCTCCTTCAACGGTCCCATCCTGCTCACAACGAACTGCATCGTGCCGGTGAGGGATGCCTACCGAGGACGAATCTTTACCACGGGACGCGTGGCCTATCCTGGAGTGACCCACATCCCGGACCGAAAGAACGGAGACCAGAAGGACTTCTCCGCCATCATCGAGCTGGCTCGTACTTGTGAACCTCCCACCCAGCTCGAGTCGGGACAGATCACGGGGGGCTTCGCCCACGGCCAGGTGTTGGCCTTGGCTGACAAGGTCGTCGAGGCGGTCAAGAGCGGCGCTATCAAGCGCTTCGTGGTCATGGCTGGCTGCGATGGCCGCCAGAAGGGCCGTTCCTACTACACCGAGGTGGCCGAGAACCTGCCCAAGGACACCATCATCTTGACTGCCGGTTGCGCCAAATACCGCTTCAACAAGCTGGATCTGGGCGACATCGGAGGGATACCTCGGGTCCTCGACGCCGGGCAGTGCAACGATTCGTATTCACTGGCCGTGGTTGCGCTCAAGCTCAAGGAGGTCTTCGGGCTGGAGGACATCAACGAGCTACCAATCTCCTTCGATATCGCATGGTACGAACAAAAGGCCGTGACCGTGCTGCTGGCGCTGTTGCACCTGGGCGTCAAGGGCATCCGCCTTGGCCCGACACTCCCCGGTTTCCTCTCTCCCAACGTGGTCAAGGTGCTGGTGGAGAACTTCGACATCAAACCTATCGGTGAAGTTCAGGGCGACATCGCCGCGATGATGGAAGGGAACTGACCTACGACCTGTGCCTTGAGCTTGCTATTGCCGCCCACGTAGCCGATCAGCCAGCTCCCGCGTCATCGCAAAGGCCTGCTCCACGGTCGCCTCACCGTCGGGGTTGACCAGGCAGCAGGTGGCGGGCGACAGCTGCGACTGAGCTCTCAGCCGCTCCCGGTCTATGCCCCGGTCGGTCAACGCGTCGAACATCTCCACCATCCGCGCTTCCAGCGACGCCACGGTCTCCTGGCCAAAGGGCTCCACGTTGGTCGGCACGATGCCCCAGACGATCACGCCGCCCCGATCGATAGAACGCTTGATGGCCGCGGCCGAGCCGACAAAGCGCTCGCCGTTGGTGTACACATCGAGCGACAGCACGTCGAGGTCCAGGCCGAGCATGAAGTCCCAGTCCGGGTTGCCGCAGAGGTGGATCCCCCGCGGGTGCTCGATCTGAGCGAAGAAGGTCGCGAGGTCCTCCCTGGCGGCCATGTCGCCGTAACCGGACAAGGCGCTGAAGATGAACTGCATGACCGGCTCGTCCACGAACATGAAGGCGTTCGGGTTGAGCCGCTGCAGCCGGTGCAGCTGGGCGTTGACCCGCCGCGCCATGAAGTCCAGCAAAAAAGGCCGAACCGTGTCATCGAAGATGATCGGCCGGTCGTTCTCGTCGCACACGTTGAACCCGAAGCTCACGGGCCCTTCCATCTGACCGCGGATCGCCGATCGCTCAGCAAGGTCCAGCTCAAGGAATCGCGGGTAGACCGCCGAGTACTCCTCGCTGACGTCGAAGAACGCCTCCTCGTCGAAACGCTCCAGCACCGCCTCAAGCTCTTCGATGAACCGCGTCGAGTCGAAGCTCAGCGTCTGCTGCTCAAGGTCGAGCACGATGCCCGGGAAGTGCTCCGAGGCCTGCACGTACATGTCCTCATGGTACGACAGGCGCGGCAGCTGCGGCCAGAAGGGGATGTCCATGGACAGCGCTTGGTCCAGTGCCCGCTCCACATCGGTGTGGGGCATCACGCCCATGGCCGTGGTCAACAGGTCGCCTGGGATCGCCATGAGGTCTCCTCTCTCTTCGTGCGTTGCCGCCAAGGGCGTCGCTTGTACCATAGCACCAATGCGCGGGCGAATCGGGCATCTCTAGCCCATCCGTGCGCTGCCGGCTCACGGATGGAAGGTGTGAGACACGGGCACTTAGGCACAACCGAATTCTGACGCGGTACACTATCAGCCTGTCAAGAGCTCGACGGAGAGAGCTCGACGGAGATCGGCAGAAGGGGTATCAGGTGCCCCTTCATCACATGGCTCTGGCGCGGTACGGTACGGTACGGCGCGGTACGGCGCGGTACCGATCGTGCTTGACAAAGGCATCTGTATTATGGTTGGTTCTTACTTCGGATTTCGTTCTTATTTGGGTTCCGAAGCTATGGAGAACAACAAGCGAGAAACCGAGCGGCGGATGAGGCACTTCGAGAAAGTGTGCCGAAACACTGGCATCAAGCTCACTCACCAGCGCATGGAGATCTTCCGCGAAGTGGCGCAGAGTGGCGATCACCCGGACGCGGAGACAATCTACAAAGGATTGCGCAAGCGCATACCAACGGTGTCACTGGATACGGTCTACCGGAGCCTCTGGCTGCTCAACGACCTCGGGCTGATCATCACGCTCGGACCTCCTCAAGAGAGGACCCGCTTCGACGCGAACCTCAGCCGCCATCATCACTACGTGTGTGTCCGGTGCGGGCTGACCAGGGACATCAACAGTGATGAGTTCGACGAGCTGAGGCTACCGGAATCAGTGGAAGCCCTTGGCCAGGCGGAGACGATGCACGTGGAGGTCGGTCTTCTTCCTGCGCGACCCGCTCAAGTTCCCGGACCTCAACCACGCGGTGAAGCGCGACCCAAAAACCAACCTGCGCAGCGCCCGCAACAACTGGGACTTCTGGACCTTGCTGCCCGAGTCGCTCCACCAAGTGACAATCACCATGAGCGATCGGGGCATCCCCTATTCCTACCGCCACATGAACGGCTACGGTGGCCACACCTACAGCTTGATCAACGCGAAGGGCGAGCGCTTCTGGGTCAAGTTCCACCTCAAGACGCAGCAGGGGATCAAGAACCTCACAGACGAAGAGGCCGAGGCGATCGTCGGCAAAGATCGGGAGAGCCACCAGCGCGATCTTTTCGACAGCATCGCCAAGGGCGACTCCCCAAAGTGGAACGTGAAGATCCAAGTGGTGCCCGAGAAGAACGCCGCCAAGTTCCCCTTCAATCCCTTCGACCTGACCAAGGTCTGGCCGCACAAGGATTACCCGCTCATCGACGTAGGCGTCATGGAGCTGAACAGGAATCCCGAGAACTACTTCGCCGAGGTCGAGCAGGCCGCATTCAACCCGGCCAACATCGTCCCCGGCATCGGCTTCTCCCCGGACAAGATGCTGCAAGGCCGCCTCTTCTCGTACGGCGACGCGCAGCGCTACCGCCTGGGTGTCAACCACCACCTTATCCCCGTCAACCGCGCTCGGTGCCCGGTCCACGGTTTCCACCGCGACGGCCAAATGCGGGTGGACGACAACTACGGCGGCACCATCGGCTACGAGCCCAACAGTTTCGGCGAGTGGCAGGAGCAGCCCGACTTCCGCGAACCGCCGCTCGCTCTGGACGGCACAGCCGACCACTGGAGCCACCGCGATGACGATGACGACTACTACTCCCAGCCCCGCGCACTGTTCCAGGCCATGAGCCCCGCGCAACAGAAGGTGCTCTTCGAGAATACCGCCAGGGCCATGGGTGACGCACCCAAGGAGGTCAAGGTCCGCCACATCGGCAACTGCCTGAAGTCCGACCAGGCCTACGGCGGAGGCGTGGCCATGGCGGTGAGATTACAAGTCTATAAGTGCGGAGTTTGCGGCAATATTGTGACCGTGCTTCACCCGGGAGGCGGCGAGCTGGTGTGCTGCAACCAGCCGATGAATCTGATGGAGCCTGGCGCTGTCGACGCGGCCCAGGAGAAGCACGTCCCGGTGATCGAGAAAACCGCCACGGGTTACAAGGTCACGGTCGGTAGCGTGGCCCACCCCATGGAGGAGAAGCACTACATCGAGTGGATCGAGCTAACTACGGACGACCAGATGCACATCGCCTTCCTCGCGCCGGGGATGGCGCCAGAGGCGACATTCGTAGTCCAGGCGAAAGACGTAACCGTCCGGGAGTACTGCAACCTCCACGGTTTCTGGAAGGCGTAGGAGGAACCGGTCATGGAGTTTCCTGGATTCTCGCTGGACGTAGCGCGCCTCGGGCAGACGGACCTGCCTCTACCAGACAGCACCTATGACCTCCTGGTCCTCGGAGGCGGGCCGGCGGCACTGTCGGCTGCGGTCTATGCCGCCCGCAAGATGATGCGGTTTGCCGTCGTTACCAAGAAATTCGGGGGGCAGATGGCGGACACCTCGGAGATCGAGAACTACATCGGCTTCCGATCCATTGGCGGGTCTGACCTGGTGAGCCGCTTCGTGGAGCACGTGAAGGCCTTCGAGGTGCCCATCGCCGAGGGAGAGTCCGTGTCGACCGTTTCGAGGGTCGACGACCTCTTCGAGGTCCGCCTCGAGGCCGGAACCACGTACCGCTCTGACGCGGTGGTCGTGGCCACCGGGAAACGTCACCGGCGGCTCGGGGTGCCCGGTGAGGAGCCTCTCATCGGTCGTGGCGTAGCCTACTGCTCGATCTGCGACGCCCCCTTCTTCCGTGACAAGCGGGTGGTGGTGGTCGGAGGAGGTAACTCCGCGTTCACGACGGCCCTGGACCTGCTCAAGGTGGCGAGCAGCGTGACGATGGTCAACTTCGTCAGCGGGTGGCAGGCCGACCCGATCATGGTCGAGGCGGTCAAGCGGCACGAGGGCGTCGAGCTGCTCGACTACCACGCTATTTCCCGGATCGAGGGACAAGATCGGGTGGAGGCCGTCCGTGTGCAGGAACGCTCCGGCGACAAGGACCGGGTGATCCCGGCCGACGGGGTATTCATCGAGATCGGACTGCTCCCGAACACAGACCTCGTTAGCGACTTGGTGGAGCTTGGTCCTGGGGGGCACATCCCGGTGGACTGTCATTGCGCGACGAGCGTGCCGGGGCTGTTCGCTGCCGGAGACGTCACCACCGTACCATACAACCAGATCGTCATCTCGGCCGGGGAGGGCGCCAAGGCCGCGCTCTCGGCCTACGACTACGTCGTCCGCAGGCAGATGGCGTAGCAAAGGAGGGAACATGAGCGTGCTCAACGACAAGAACAGGGAAGAGCTCCGGAAGATCCTCGGGGCCATCGAGAACCCGGTGAAGCTGGTGATGTTCACCCAGGCGATGGAATGCGAGCACTGCCAAACGACGCGCGAGATGGTCGAGGAGGTGGCCGACCTGCCTGGGCAACTTACGGCGGAGGTGCACGACTTCGTTGAGGATGAGGACCTCGCCAAAGACCTCGGAATCGATAAGATCCCCGCCATCGCGGTGATGGGTGACAAGGATTACGGGATCCGCTTCTTCGGCATCCCGGCGGGCTACGAGTTCACGACCTTAATCGAGACCATCCTCGACGTGGGAAAGCGATCACACGGGCTCTCCGACGACGTGCTGGCAGAGCTGGCGAAGGTGGATCAGCCGGTCCACATGCAGGTCATCATCTCTCCGACGTGACCGTACTGCCCCCGTGCCGTGCGCACGGCCCATCGGTTCGCCATGGCCTCCGAGCACATCCGAGGCGACATGGTGGAGGCATCGGAGTTCCCTTACCTTTCGGTCAAGTACCACGTCCACGGCGTGCCTCATACCGTGATCAACGAGGAGCATAGCGTCGTCGGTGCCCAGCCGGAGGCGGAGTTCGCCAAGGTGGTGCTGCAGGCCATCGGCAAGTAGGGCACCCGTGTCTTCGGGCGCCAAAGGGTGCTATAGCAGCTGCTGGGCCGCGATCTGCACCGGATCCCACACTGGCGAGAATGGCGGCGCGTAGGACAGGTCGAGATCCACGACCTGTTGGGGCGTCAGGCCTGCAGTGATGGCCGTGGCGATGACGTCGATGCGCTTCGCAGCGCCCTCCACGCCGACGATCTGCCCGCCGACCAGCTTGCCGGTGATCGCATCCGCGATGAGCTTGACGTGAATGGGGCCTGCCCCGGGGTAGTACCCTGCCCGCGTGCGACTCTCCACGACGGCAGAGCGGACCTCGAGGCTCAGCTGCGCCGCCTCGCGTTCCGAGAGCCCTGTCCGCGCAACCTCGTACTTGCAGATCTTAGAGATAGCGGTGCCGATTGCCCCCGGGAACCGCGCGCTTCGCCCCGACACGTTGATGCCGGCCACCCGGCCGGTCTTGTTCGCTAGCCTGGATTTCCACGGAGCGCCAGCGCGCTAACACCGGGGCGGCTCAGGGCAGCTGCTCGGTCATCCGGAGCGTCATGTTCTGCCACCAGGGTACCACCACGGGTTCGTCGAGCAGGCCCGAGGCAGTGATTATGGGCAGGTGGGCTCTGCGGTGGAACCGAACCAGAACCTGCTGTTCGTCGATCTCCACGTCCGCAGGCGTTTCGAGCAGGTCGCGGAAAATGGAACGGGCTTTGGCGTCAGCATAGCCGCGCATCTGTCGGGCCAGGAGCCGGTACAGTCCGCTCGCGATGACGAGCAGCGCCATGTCGAAGTCGACCTTCATGCCGACCGTCGATGACAGGGCATCCATGTGGAAGAACCGCACGGCGTCTGAGATGGCGTTCTCGACCAGCATCCGCTGGGCGTAGCGGGTCAGCACCTTGGCGGCCGTGCGCTTCTCGTTGGTCAGGAGGATTGTAGGCTTGTCGTGTCCGAGGTCCAGGACATAGAACTGCCGGAAGGTGCGTCCTGCGATGGTGACCTTCTGTTGATAAACCCTCGGCCAACGGTACTTCCGAGTGGGTACGTCGAGTTCGGTTCGGCGCCAGGCCGATCGCGGCAGTTCATCGACCTCGGCAAGCAGCTTGGGCGACCGGCGTCGCAGCGTGATGAACGTGATGCCCATCTCGTCGAGCTGCGCGAGGTTGTCGTACGTGGTGAGCTGAGAGTCGAAAACGAGGTGAGCGGGCAATCTCCCATGCGTCTTCTTCCAGAACTTAACGAAGTTGAGGATCTCGTCCCTCTCCTCTCCCTTCCGGATGTCCGCGTTCGAGTAGCAGAAGGCACGGCTGTCGGCGTCCTGAGCCAGGAAGACCAACACGCTGGGCTGCCGACGGCTGCGTGCCGAGACGTAGTGACGTTCGATGACCGGGTCTTCGCCGTAGTACGGCACCGAATGGAAGTCGAGGTCGAAGGAGGCCCCGGGGAAGATCGCGTCCCCGTGCACTCGGTCATGCCAGGCGCCGAGTAGCCGTATGGTCTTGCGTGGATCGAACCGGGATGAGTACTCCGAGAGGTAGCTCTTCTTGGGGGAGACGTTGAGGCCAGAGAATAGGGCCAGTCCTTTGTCGGTGACGAGCGACATGACGTGGCTCTTGCGCTCGACCGCCCAGAGCTTGAGCGCAAGGCAGGCCCGCAGCGCGTGTCCACGCGGGATCATCTTGGAACCAGGCAACACGCCAGCCTTCGCGACCTCATCGAGTCCCAGGCGTACCAGATAGGGGATGAAGAGGAAGAGACCACCGCAGCGGGTGACGAACCTGCGTGGCGCCATCGAGAAGGCGCGCACATCGGCGACAGCCTGTATCTCAGGTCGAGGGTAGTCCGGACGCTCCTCGTCGAGCCGACGCGGCAGAGGAGCAAAACCCTCCTCCCGCAGGATTTCCCGCACCGCCGTCGCGCCAAGCTTCGTGCCCCGCTCCTTCAGGGCATCGCTGATCTCGTAGACGGAGTGGTTCTGCTTGCGTAGCGCGACGGCCAGTTCCCGAGCAGCAGACTTCCTCGGCTGAGAGCCTGGCCCCTTCTGCGCAAGGATGAAGAAGAGCGGGTCCGGGTCCCGCCGGAAGTGGTGACAGAGCACCCGGAAGGCACCCGGCGAGTAGCCGAAGGCCTCGGCCACCTCCTTGGAGGGGCGGTTCTCCACGAAGTACGCGCGGAGGGCTTCGTACTGCCGCTGCTTCGGCGACCCGGGCTCAACGAAGAAGAGGCGGCATTCTGTTAGGTCTTTTGGTGCGCCGATACCCATACCTGTACAGTGCCATGCACTACCATCGCAGTCAAGCGAAATCGACGCCGAATCGCAGATAGCCCGAAAACAAAGGGGGAGCGCCGTTGTCGCTGCGATTCGCGCTGACGCACGACTGCGAAAAAGCGATGTGCAGGAGGTAGTGTAGGCGCAGATCCTGCTAACCAACCTCTGCACAACCTGGAGCGACGCGCGGCCCCTCGCCGAGCTACGCAACCCACTGCAGAACAGTATGTTGAGCCTCGGACGAGGCCGGATGCCAAGTGGTTTCGGCGGCTATGAGTTAGGGCGAAGGGGGTCCGTGGAAATCCAGGCTAGCCTGTCGTACCGCCGCACAGGGGCACCTTGCCGCCGCGGCCGGGCAGGTCCACCAGCAGGCGGGGCACGATCAATCCGGAATATCCGGCTTGCAGGCGCGACGCTATTTCCATGCTCCTGCCCGGCGGCACCTGGAA